>Ga0210040_10009526_pt1 | contig 11282 bp, 12 predicted proteins | sample CryGeyCG12114_NA_FD_185462 | JGI IMG/M metagenome (GOLD analysis project Ga0210040, IMG submission 185462) | Groundwater microbial communities from aquifer - Crystal Geyser CG19_WC_8/21/14_NA (SPAdes) (version 2) | ecosystem: Environmental > Aquatic > Deep subsurface > Groundwater | place: USA... | reverse complement strand
GAGTTGTTTAACTTTAATTTTAAGCCGGTACCCGCGGGTTTAGTACCGATTTTTCAGGAAGATGTAAAAGTTTGGGAAGTAACGGATAAAACAACGGGCACCCACCTTGGTTTGTGGTACCTCGATCCGTTTGCGCGTCCGGGTAAGCGTTCCGGAGCCTGGGCTACTTCTTACCGCAGCCACACAACCTTTAACGGCGCTAAAACCGTGCTGGCCTCCAATAATTCTAATTTCATAAAACCCGCCCCCGGTGAGCCGCTGCTTATTTCCTGGGACGATGCTAATACCTTTTTTCACGAATTTGGCCATGCGCTGCACTTTTTGTCTTCGAACGTAAGGTATCCTACCTTAAATGGCGGCGTGCGGGATTACACTGAATTTCAGTCGCAGTTATTAGAACGGTGGTTATCAACGGACAAGGTAATTAACACATTTCTGAAACACCACGCCACCGGTAAACCTATGCCCGCGGCTTTAATCGCAAAAATTGAAAAAGCCGCTACCTTTAACCAGGGGTTTGAAACAACGGAATTTTTAGCCTCGGCCCTGATGGACATGAAATTTCACCTGGCCGATCCGAAAAATTTGGATCCGGATAAATTTGAAAAAGAAACCTTGACTGCCTTAAAGATGCCGAAAGAAGTGGTGATGCGCCACCGGTCGCCCCATTTTACGCATGTTTTCTCCGGCGAAGGCTACGCTACCGGCTATTATGGTTACCTGTGGGCCGATGTGTTAACGGCCGATGCCGCAGAAGCTTTTGCGGAAGCACCGGGTGGTTTTTACGACAAAGAAGTGGCCGGCCGTTTAGTAGAATATTTATTTGCGCCCCGCAATGCTATAGACCCGGCAGAAGCTTACCGGAAGTTCCGGGGGCGGGATGCCAAAATAGATGCTTTAATGCGCGATCGGGGTTTTCCAGTTCCATCTCAGAAAAAAGACTAGAATAAAAGCTGTGTAACTTTTCAAAAGGGTGTAGTTGCTACTAACTAAATACTAGCTGGCAACTATATCTTTCTTATTTGCTATTCAGTAACTCACCACTTTACTTTCGGAAACGTTTAAAGAGAAGAGTTTAAGGGATACCCTATTAAAAAGAGATACTTTCCATTTAGAAATAACAGCAAGCCTATTCATCGCCAAATAGTTAAGAAAAATAAGGGAAGAAAAAGGCTAAAGTAATGTACCTAATCAGTAGCCAAGAAAATGCCGCCATTTCTACTTTTATTATAATTAAAAAGAATATAGTGGGCCGGAACTAAAATCTATGGAATAGAGGTAGTAATTTCGTGAATAATTAACTTGTTGCAGATTTTTATCCACAAATTGTATAGAAATAATGATTTAAAACTATACCTTGGATACAAAAATGACTTACCCGCTATTTACATATCCGTGTAATAAAAATAACCAATGGTTACGTACCTTTGTATTGTGGTTGGGTCTTGTGTTCTTTGCCGGGACTCCGGTTTATTTCTCTAATAACTTTTCTCCATCGGATCGTACCGAATTGGTACTTGCTAAGCCTATAATAAACTTAGCTCAGGTGCTTGCCTTTAAAAAGCAAGTAAAATCGTCAGTTAGTTATCGTTTTTACAACAAATTTGCTCTTAAGCTTAAACAGAATAATAATCTAGTTATTTACCACCGGCAACTTCAAGTAAAGACAAAACTACTTACAGCGAGGTGTATTGCTTACAATAATACTGCTCTGCTAATCCGACAAGTTGTTCCTCGCATCTTTCTTACGTCTATTTCTGCCCCTCTTTTAGGATAATTCTTATCCTGATGGCTCTCTAAGCGGCCTTAAAATAATTTAACCTTTTAGCAAATAAGCTATCCGGTAATTTTTTATGATTTAAATAGATGAAACGTTTCAAGAAAATTTTGAAGCTCAGTGGCTTAATGCTATTAATTTTACTGGCATCTGTAGGCATTGGTATTGGAGGAGGCATTCCTGTACCAACTGTCAAAAGAAAAGAAGATTTAAATTTAGTTACGGTAGAAATGCTGGAAATGAAGGAAGATGCATCTGAGCAAAGCCTGGTAGAAGTATTTAAGCATTAATTTCATTAATAAAGCCGGGTACATGTATTCGGCTTTACTATTATTCCTGTTCTGAGTAAGCTTTATTTTTAGACATCTTGTTTCTTTTAAAAATTAGTTAAAAAGGTTTAAATATAAATAACAGTTTATCTTCATTTAACTTAATACAAGAACTTGCGTAAACATTTTTTATTCGGATGATTTGGTGAAGTTGGTAATTTTTTGATTCAATTATAACTATCAAAATAACTCAACATGGACAGGTTTACAGGAAGGTATAGCCCTTATTTATTTGCCATTTTGCGCATTGTATCCGGTTTGCTTTTTGCCATGCACGGGAGCCAAAAGCTTTTTGGTTGGCCCGGTGATAAACCGCTGGTAGAAATAGCCTCCATGATGGGGTTTGCCGGAATTGTAGAACTGGTAGGGGGATTATTAATTGCTATTGGTTTTTTAACTTCTTTCGCGGCCATATTAGCAAGTATTCAAATGCTGGTAGCCTATTTTATGGCCCACGCGCCGCAAGGCGGTATTCCCCTCCTTAATCAAGGCGAATTGGCGCTGCTTTATTGTTTTTTATTCTTGTACATCGCCGCGCACGGAGCTGGTATTTGGAGCGTAGATGGTTCCAGAAAAAGTGTCCCGAATAAGGGATTTGCTACCTAAAAGCTAATTCATTTATGTATCATCTCGGTTCTTAATAAAATATCTTCTTAATAATTCTCGCCTTAACTACTTGTAGTTAGCAGTTATATCTGTCTGTTAGTTTATTCTGTAATGGTTTAATATATTCTAATCTTTAAAATTAATCCCGCATCAGAATATCGGCTGTTAACCGGTTTAAGGCAAAAGGTATATTATTGCTAACAGCCGTCCAGATTAAGGTTTGTATGACGTGTTCGTGACTGTGGGGGGTATGGAGATCCATAAAGAAAATAACCCGGTGTACTTATCTCTCAGTATCCTAGCTGCTAACAGAATATCGCCGCCTTGCGTACCATGTCCAAAAGGTTCAACTTCCAAATTCAAAATATTATTCACTAATTCGGCAGTAATGCTGGTGCCTATCAGGTTAAAACTATTTAACTTAGCCAGATTATCTTTTACCCACGCCAGTAGTTCATCTTTTTTCTCGTTATGCGCCACTAAAGCCAATGTTTCCATACAGTTTAAATAGGTTCTACCATTAATTGACTATTTATTTTAATGCAAACAATTTAACGAGCTGATACAAAACTGGGTAACTAGATATAAAATGCATTAAGCTCCACTTTTAGCAAAGGCGCTGCAAATAGTTGGAACACATTTGTTGAAAGATGTTCTTTTAATAAGTAAAATAAGGGAATATTATACTTTCGGGGTTTAAGATCAACGTTTACCTTTTTGCCAGTTCTAACTGCGTAATGAAGTGAAAAAAATTAAAAAACTTAAAAGATAATTCAAGTAAAGGGCGCATTCTTAAGATTACCGTCACCTAAAATAACTCATTAAAATTATTTATACTTAAGTGAGGGTTGATTTCTAACCTATTTGCCAGATTTTATCTGGCGCTATCGAAATATGTACCACATCTCCTTTCTGAATAAGACCCGGTTCGGTTTTAACAGTTAATTTTATCTCACCGAGCATAACTTCTAACTCCGAGTAGCTACCAAAATAGGTAATTTGCTTTACCAGGCCCGGTAAGCCACCGCTACTTTCGGGTACTAATTGTACGTGCTCCGGTCGGACTAACAACTTAGTAGCTACTTTACTTATTCCGGGAATAGTATTTGCCAGGGCAGCAGGTAGTAAGTTATAATTGCCGAATAAAGAGGCTACATATTCATTTAGGGGTTTGTTATAGATGTACTCCGGAGAGCCGCTTTGCAGTACTTTTCCTTCTTTCATCACCAGTATTTCATCGGCCCAGGAGAGGGTATCCAGCGGATCATGGGAAATGAGCAGAAGCGTAATTGGCAATTTTTCGCTTACATCCCGGATTATTGCTTTTAATATTTTTTTATGAACCATATCCAGGTTGGAAAAGGGCTCATCGAGCAGAAATAGTTGGGGCGAGGTGAGTAGTAAACGGGCCATGGCAATGCGCTGGCGCTCACCGCCCGATAATTGATCCGTTCGGCGCGGAAGCAAGTGATTTATCCGGCATAAGTTGTAAAGATTTTCTGCTTCTTCCGCTGGTATTTTGTTTGCATACCGCAAAACCTGTTCAACGCGCAAAAACTTAGGTAATTCGAATTGCTGCGATAAATAAACAATGCCCGCGTGTCCGGGTATTAATTTAGTCTGCGGACCCATAACGGATTTGCCCTGGAAGGTTACTTTACCCGCAGTGGGCTGCACCAAGCCTGCTATAACTTGCAGCAAGGTACTTTTACCGGAGCCTGTTTCACCCGCAATGGCTATTTTCTGCTGTGGCGCTATTGTAAAGCTGATATCTCTTAGGGCTGAATTTCCGGCTTCTTCTAAACTTATATTTTTAACCTGTAATACATGCATCTAGTAGGAGCGTGTTTTTAGACAAAAGTACTAAATTAATATAGGAATAATAAAAGAGCAGAAGGCATACCTAACGGTACTTTATCTTCGGGCTAAGTTCCTGACTTTTATTGAAGCAGGAGATTATTTTAAATATTTCAGTTATATCCATTTATATACTTTTTATTTATACAGATTCTTTAAGGAGAATGAAGATATACTTTCCGGAATAATGCTAATCTTGCATTTACTTCTAAATTTAAACCAATTTAAAATGACTTTTAAAAACACGTTAATTGCTTTTGCTTTTTTCGCTCTTTGCGGGAGCTGTACCTCCATTCTAAATATTTCCGGTAAAACAACCACCTTACCGGCAGCTGCTTTAAAGCCCTACGGTAGATATATTTTAAATCAGTCCCAAAACCTGAAGTTAATTAGTTCGGCCGTGCATTTTGGGTTTAGTTTTACCGGCCAGGAATGCCAGTTATATGCTTCTCTGCCCGATAAAAACAGCCACAATTACCTTCAATACGAACTGGATGGCGTGTATCAGAAAAGAATTAGAATAAATGGCAATGCCCAAGAGCCTATAACTATAAAAGCGCCTACTGCCGGGAAACATACCGTATGGATTTATAAAGCTACCGAAGCGCATACCGGGGCTATTAATATCCAGAAAGTTACGGGTCAAGGGTTAATATCAATAGAGAAACCTAGAGTGCCTATTATTGAATTTATTGGGAATAGTATTACTTGCGGTGCAGCCGCTGATCCGTCGGAGGTACCCTGTGGTACGGGCGTTTACCACGATCAGCACAATGCCTACTCCGCTTACGGACCGCGGTTGGCACAAGCATTAGGGGTTAATTTTGTGTTGAGTAGTGTGAGTGGTATTGGAATTTACCGCAACTGGAACAGCAACGGACCTACCATGCCCCAAGTATACGAGAAGTTAGATTTCCAGGAGAACAATCCGCAAAAATGGGATTTTAATACGTTTACACCCCAAGTAGTAAGCATTGCCTTGGGCACCAATGACTTTAGCAATGGCGACGGTAAAAAAGAAAGATTACCTTTCGATAGTGTTAGTTATGTAAACAACTATATAAAATTTGTGCAGGTAGTTAAAACGAAATACCCGAAAGCCCAAATAGCTTTGCTAAGCAGCCCCATGATTAATGGCCGTAATCGGACCAAGCTGCAAAATTACCTCACAGTAGTAAAAGAGAAAATTAATAGTTTATACCCGAGTGATAAACCGGTAACCGTTTATTTTTTCAAACCTATGCAGGCGCGAGGCTGTAGTGGTCACCCCAATGTAGCCGATCATGCTATGCTGGCCCAGGAGTTACTGCCATTTTTCAAAGAACTGGTTCACTAAATTCTAAGATTTAACAATACATTAATTGTAAGAAGAAATTAATTATTTCCGGAAGAGTTTTTAAGTGCCCCGTAAATAACCGGACTAAAGAAGGCCAGGTTCTCCAGTATACAAGTCATGCTGTAAAACTTTTCCGGATTTACTTCTTCGTGCTCAGCTATTGCTAAAATTAAGGTGTCTACCGTTTCTCGGAGTTGCTCGTTAAATTCTTCTTTCGTAATCTCCATATCCGTTAAAGTTTTCTTTCTATGTAAACCTTAATCTCAGAAATATAATTTCACCCTTAGCTTTTTAGAAATTTATTTAATGGATGATGCTGTACAAATCGGATTAATTTATAACATACTATTTCATACTGATCAGAATAGTAAGTTAGATGTTGCCAATGGCGCTGGTTTTCTCAGTGGCGAGTATATTTTTAAGTTCTTCTGATTTTCTGTCCAGCGCCTCCATCCTTTTTATAAAGGCATCTTTGGTGGCAATAAATTCTCGCCTTTTTTTCTTCGTTACCGGTTCGGCTAAGGGAAGTTTTACTTTTAGCGCATCTACCTGTTTGTTGTTTTTCCAAAGCCGGTAACATAAGTGCGGACCGCTAGCCAGCCCGGTGCTGCCCACAAAGCCAATTGTTTGTCCCTGGTTTATTTGCTTTCCTTTCCGAATTCCTTTTGCAAATTTAGAAAGGTGTAGGTACTGTGTCGTATAGGTTTTATTATGTTTAATTTTGACGTAATAGCCATTGCCGCGGGTGTAAGCCGCTTCCAACACAACACCTTCGCCTACGCTCCTAATAGGGGTACCCCGCGGGGCAGCAAAATCGGTACCCAGGTGTGCTTTGTACCTTTTCTGTACCGGATGAAAGCGATGCATATTATACCGGGAGCTAATGCGGGAATATTCCAAAGGCTCCTTCAAAAATGCTTTCTTAAAACTTTTGCCATCCTGATCAAAATACCCCATTCCGTTTCCCTGATCAAAACCAATGGCGTAGAGTGGGTTACCATTGTGCTGAAAAAATGCAGCTTTTAATGCTCCGTAGCCAATAGTACTCCCATTTACCTGCTTTTCCTCAAAAATTAATTTAAACTGATCACCCGGTTGTATTTTATTCAGGTTAAGTCGCCAGGCATATATATCGGCCAAGGTATTTACCAATTGGGCAGTTCCGCCAGCAGCCAGAACCGATTCGTATAATGAACCTTTAATTTCACCGGCCAACTCCCGCTCCACTACCTGCATTTCGCGCTTAAACCGGGTTACTTGCAGGTCGCAGCGTAGGTCATAGATGACGTACTCTAATTCATTTGGCTCATATATAAAGTACTGTGCCGTCTGAGCCGAATCTGGCGCGTGTAGCAGAATGTAAGTACGATTTGACTGAATACGTTTTACATTGTAAACATCTTTGGCTTTTTGCGCCAAATTATAACTTGTAGTTGGAGATATATTATAGGCAGCTAATATATCCGATATACTTTCGCCTCGTTCTACTACGTCCCTTACAATTTCTAAAGAATCAGTAGGAATGCCGTAAATAATTGGCTTTGGTTCTTTTGTAATTTTTTCCGAAACAGGTGGTTGCTGCGCTACAACTTCATCCGATTTAATATTCTTGATTATCTGGCTAAAGTCGAAATGTAACGACTGGCCGGCGGAAAGAAAAATAATAGAGGAAAGCGCGATTAGAATGGCAAAGCCTTTTTTACGTTGAATCATTAAACTTATTTCTTCGGTTAAAATGGCTGATGAAGGCGCAAAACTAGGGCTTAACTAAAAGAAATAAAAATTAATCTCACACAATATTCAAATCCTTAATCTGTTGTGGTTACAATTAAGTAAAAAAATAAAATATATATCTTATAAATTGATTTTTAATAAAAACTTAGTGATGAACGTTATACTTTGTAAAATATCAATTAATGATTTAAGTAGCTTTTTAAACTAATTTAAATTTCAGTTCTAATAGCTGTGTTATTTGTAGACAAACTATCCGGAGAAATTAAAACGCAGGTAATGGATTAAACAAGAGCGTAATTGAATTTTATAACGGTAGAAAACTATTTTGATAATGGAAATTTTTCCCGCCAATTCAGTGGGGAAGTAAATAATAAAAAATCAGAGTTACGGTATGTTTAAATCTTACATGAAATAAGGCAAGTTTAAAGCATATTACATCCAAAAAGGAAAGCAAAATCATAACTAAAAGTTTAAATACTGGCGCTTACACATATTAAAATGATTATTAATTGTTTGTAAGCGCCAGTATTTAGAATACTTTAACTTAAGGCATCTTTTACTTTTTCAATAATGCCACCTATATTACCCATCATTTCTTCAGTTTGCGCGTGGCCTCTTGGATCTGGTGGACTTAATTGCGGCTCACCGCCGAGTGGTTCAGCTTTTACCAATTTAAACTCACCTTTGCCATCTATCGATGGTCCCTGCGACCAACGGCCCATCGCCTGCGAATCGCCGGCTATATTAGTAGATACAAAGGCATAACTAAAGTCTTGTACTTCTTGGCTCTGTGGGAAACTGTTCGGAATAGGGAAAGCACCTTTCATGCCGCCTAATTCTTCAACAACTGCCAACCATTGGTTTTGGTGCATGGTATCGCGGGCAATTAAAAATGCCAGAAAATCTTTCATACCGGAATCATCCGTCATTTCCCAAAGGCGGGTAGCCAGCACCCGTCCTGAAGATTCTGCGTGCACATTCGCGATCATGTTAGCGGCAATATTACCGGTACCCACTATCCAAGAACCATTAAAAGGAACACCATTGGCATCGCTGGCCATAGCTGCCATACCGGCAGATAAAATATGACGGGCATCCATACCACCCATTACAGCACCAACCACTGAATCTTTCGCAAACTCATCTTTCATACTTACGGGTGCGCCTTCCAAGTTTAATGCCACTGCTGTCGCCAGCATTTCAATGTGGGCCATTTCTTCCGTACCGGTTTCTAAAAGCATATCGCGGTATTTAACCGGCCCTCGAGAACCCCAAGCCTGGAAAAGATACTGCAAACATACTCTTATTTCCCCTTCAATACCGCCAATAGCTTGTTGCAACATGCGGGCGAAAACCGGGTTCGGCTTATCTACTCTTACTTTGTACTGTAATTGCTTATCGTGATAAAACATAGATTAATTTATTAAAAGGTTAGAAAATAGATGAATTAACTTTAGAGATTTAGAATTACAGTAGCTTTCAGTTACCGTCAGCGTATAAAATTTACTTTTTTAGTCAGAAAATATATTATATAAATAGCTGCTTTAACTTCACCTGCGAAATCCTATAAATAGCTTTCTAGGGCTAATTTGCTAGTTTATACGGGTGAAAAAGTAAAAAAATGAGGAGAAAGTACGTATTCTGGTTAGGTAAATACTTAATTCAGAGAAGTATATAGCCAGACTGTTTAGTAAATTCAGTTTAAACTTGCTTTTATTTTTGTTTAGCAGGAGGGGCTAAAGGAGTAAGTTCGGCACCTGGTATTATAGGTAAGGACATATCTACTTCGCGATTTATATCGAAACGACGAATGCCCACAATGGGTAATTTACAATAAGCTTCTACGTGGGCTTGGGTTTTCTTGCCTTCCATAATCTGCCGTTGCACGAGTTCCCGTACTTTCAGATGTTCTACCGAAATCGGTATTGCCAGCTTTTGGATTTTACCAGTTTTAGAAGCAGGCTTAAATTTTTGATTTCCTTGCGCAATGGTCGAATCAAATAACCGAAAATCATACACAATACTATCTATATAAACCGGCAGTAGCTTAGACGTTACTTCTAATTGTACATCCATATCGGCGTGGGTCTTGGTGATAACGGCATTCGTGACTGTTACATACCTTACTTCGGGTGTTACATAGCTCAAAAGCTTTTCCCTAGGAATTAGAAAAGCACCTACAGCAACCAGAATTAATACAAGCCCTAGAAAAATTCCTAAAATCCACCAGAATACCTTCATATGCTTTTTTCCCTCATACGCAGGCTTTCTTTTTCGGACTTAATTATTTATTAGATTATTAAAAATAAGCAAACGGAGCAGGCAGAATGATTTATAGTTAAAGGAAAGAGAAATAAAAAAGCCCGGAATTCCGGGCTTTAATACACACTATTAATAATCAGACAATTATTCTCCTGCTCCCAGTTTTACAACCAAGCCATCTAAATTGGGCAATACTTTTATTTGGCACGACAAGCGGCTGTGGTCGGTAATGGCGGGCAAACTATCTAACATGTAACCTTCGTCGTCAGAGGGCGGGGGCAATTCGTGGTCGCTGAGTACTTCTATGTGGCAGGTGGCACATAGGGCCATACCGCCGCAGGTAGCCGCAATCGGGTAACCACTGGCCTTTAATACTTCCATTAAATTCAGGCCCATATCGGTAGGCGCATCTACCGGCGTATTGCTGCCCGATGGTTCTTGTACAAATACTTTTATATCGCTCATGTTAATTTTTAGTAATTAGTTGTTAGCGGTTAGTTTTTTTAGATAAATGTTTTTAACCGCTAATTACAAATCAGACCAATAGCTTCTAACTTGTATTTAAACCTTTAAGTTGGTTCGGAAAATATATTAGTGGTTAGCTATTATCTTTTCAGCTAATAACTAACCACTAAAAACTACTTACTATAAGGTTGGTACGCCGTTTACGGTGGTATATTTAAGCGTGAATTTTTTGTCCGGGTTCAGGTATTTATAGGCACTCTGAGCCATTAGGGCCGCTTCGTGGAAACCGCACAGTATTAGCTTTAATTTACCCGGATAGGTGTTAATGTCGCCAATTGCATATACGCCTTCAATGTTGGTCGAATAATCAAAGGTGTTTACCACAATGGCGCCGTCCTGTAATTCTAAATCCCAATCTTCCAGCGGGCCTAGTTTTGGGGTGAGGCCAAATAACGGAATAAAGTAATCGGTTTCCTGAATGATATTTTCTTCGTTGTTGAAAGAAATGGTAACGGCTTCCAATTTTTCTTCGCCGCTTACGCCTACCACGTTCGATTTTAACATTAATTTAATTTTACCTGCTTCTGCCAAATGCTGCACTTTTTCCGCCGATTCGGGTACGCCCCGGAATGTAGTGCCCCGGTGCACCAGCGTTACTTCTTTGGCTACGTTCGCCAGGAAAATGGTCCAATCCAAAGCCGAGTCGCCACCACCAGCAATCACCACGCGTTTGTCGCGGTACTTTTCCGGGTCCAAAATCATGTAGTTTACGCCTTTGCCTTCGTACAAAGCTAAGTGCTCAATAACGGGTTTACGCGGCTCAAAAGAACCCAAGCCGGCAGCAATTACAATTATTTTGCAGCTAATTTCGGTACCCGCCACGGTATACACAATAAAAGAACCATCGTCGAGGCGG
>Ga0210040_10009525_pt1 | contig 11284 bp, 9 predicted proteins | sample CryGeyCG12114_NA_FD_185462 | JGI IMG/M metagenome (GOLD analysis project Ga0210040, IMG submission 185462) | Groundwater microbial communities from aquifer - Crystal Geyser CG19_WC_8/21/14_NA (SPAdes) (version 2) | ecosystem: Environmental > Aquatic > Deep subsurface > Groundwater | place: USA... | reverse complement strand
GACGGCACATGCAGCAGCTTGGCCGGTATTAGCAACCAGTTCGCGGCCGTGAACTTCAGCGACGGCCAGCCGCTACAAGCGTATCCGAACCCCATTGCCGATCAGGCCACTATTGCCTTCCGGCCTACGCAGGCGGGTACGGCCCAGGTGAAGATCTACAACCAGCTCGGTAAGCTTGTTGCCACCCTGTTTGACGGTACGGTAGAAGCTCAGCGCATCTACAGCTTGACGCTGGACGGGCGGCCGCTGCCAAGCGGCGTTTACAATTGCCAGCTGGTCACCAATGGCAAAGTGGTGAGCAAACGCCTCGTTGTGAACAAGTAACATCTTGAGAGCAGGCGCCGAGAGTAAGCCTCGGTGCCTGTTTCTTTGGTGCTCAGTAACAGACCACCCAGGTATAGCCGAGAACGGCTGTGCCTGGGTGGTTTTTTTGTTGTTATGCAGCTCAAGTAGCAAGACGTAGGCACTGAGTAGCAAAGACAAGCATAACCAGCATCAAATGAGATTCTTAAGCAAAATATAGCCACTTACCACACTTAATAAGTAACCCTCAATAGTATAAGGAAAGCTGTGCGGCCGCCTACTCGTACACGCGGCGTTCTGCCCTTACCGCTGACTTTCCAGCCGGAATGGCACGCTGACCTCCACGGGGCGGGCGGTGCGGCGACCTTTCTGGATGGCCGGATACCACTTGGGTCCCTCTTTCAGGAGCCGCACGGCTTCCACGTCGCACTCTTCAGATAATCCGCGCACCACTTTCACGTCCTGCAAAGTTCCATCAACGGCCACTACAAACCGCAGCTTTACGGTTCCCTCTATACCATCTTTCAGCGCCTTTTCGGGGTATTCCAATTCCTTTTTCAGGTACTCGCGGAAGGCGGTGTAGCCACCCGCGGGCAGCGCCCCAATAGCCATAGGGGCCGGCGGTGGCTCACGGCGTACCACTACCACCTCGCTAAGTTGTTTGGTATCGGGGGCCAGGGCCAAGGCAAGGGTACTATCAGCCCGTGTAAGAGGTTGCTCCGATGAACTGTAGCCGATGTAGCTGAAGCTGAGGGCCTCCGTGGCAGCGGGCACCAACAGCGCAAATGAGCCGTCGGCAGCGGTAGTAGTACCGGTGCTGGTGCCTTTGGCTAGTACTGTCACGCCAGGCAGGCCAGCGCCACTGCCCCGGTCCGTAACGCGGCCCCGCACCACGCGGGTACCCGCCGGAGCCGGAGCTGTTGAGGTAATTTGCGCGCTCATTGCACTGCTGGCAGCTGAAGCGGGGGTTGGCTCGGCGGCGGCGGCTGAAGTTGCCACTTGGACTTTTGACTTAGCCGCGCCTCTCATGCTGTAGGCTTCCTGCCTCGGAGCCGCGGCAGGCACTTGCATCGCGGCCAGTTGGACGGTATCCGCCGCAACAGCGGCACTGCCGCTCCCTGCGCCAGTAACACCTCCCACATCTGCCGCGTTGCCGGCAACCTTTTTATCTGCTTTTATCACTGGTGAGCCTGCTGCCGCGTTGTGCCGAATCTGTTGCCGCCGGGCACGCTGCAACGCTACAACCGGCGGCTTCGGCGGCTTCCGGGTTACTGCCTCTTTTGTTGGGGTTGACGCAGAGGCCAGCGCATCGTCGGCCACTTCAACCCCTGCTGCTACTGGCGCTATTTTCCTCTGATTATCTGACTGTTGCAAGGCTACCCGAGCGGCCGCGGCGGGGCCCTCGGTGGTGCGGCGCACGCCCAGCCACACGCCGGCGCTTACCAGCAGCACAAGCACAGCAGCCACCATTTGTCGCCACGGCCACAGAGGCACTACGGGGGTGGCGTCCGGAGTTTCGGCGGCTACGCGGGCCCGCAGGCAGGCTTGCAGATCAGTCAGGGCTTCGTCGGTAGTGGCAAGGTCGGTTTGGGAGAGACCTTCGAGCACATCGGCGCAGCGGGGGCAAGCCTGGGTGTGCGCTTCTATGCGGTGCTGGTCGGCGGCGGGCAGCGTACCGGCCACGTACTGCCGCAGCACTGCCAGCGGCAAGTGCTGCCCTTCCGGCTTGCCGGAAGACAGTGAAGAAGCAGGAGACTGATTAACGGGCCGCATCAGAAGAGAAAGACGTAGTGGGCGGAGCAGATTCGAGGTAGCGCCGGAGGTTGCGCTTGCCGTTTTGCAGATAACTTTTAACCGTATTCAGGTCGTAGCCGGTTTCCTGACTGATGTCGCGGTAGCATTTCTTTTCCAGAAAAAACAGTTCCAGACATCGTCGTTGGCCGTCGGGGAGCGTGGCCAGAGCCTGCTCCAGGGCTTGCAGGCGGGCTTCGGTGAACAGGGCTTCATCGGGGTCATCAGGTTCCAGATGCCCGGCCATTACCGATTCCATACTGGCTGCATCCGGAAAGTGCAGCACCAGCGCCCCACCCCGGTCCGGGCCGGGGCGTTGCCGGGCCCGCAGCAGCATCAGGCAGTGGTTGCGGGCCGTAGCGTGCAGCCAAGCCGGAAAGTTTTCCACCGCATGCACGCGCAGCTTGTCTACGAGCTGCTCGAACAGCTGCATCACGGCATCCTGAGCATCGGCATCGCCCGGCCCCAGATAGCGCCGGCACACGGCAAACACCTCCGCCATGTGTCGTTCGTAGAGTACGCCTAGGTCGGCTACCGCGCCGTGCTGGCGGTAGCGCCCAAGCAGCTCCTCATCGGATAGCTCAGCTGGCGACTTGGGGCGGCGTTTGAAAAACATGAGGCAGCGCCGGCCCATTTCCAACAGCCGCTTGTTCGGCCTGCCAGCGCCGGCTGCCTTGCCAAGATACGGCAGTTGTAGTTGTAGCACCAGATACAGCGTGGTTTCAGCAGATAGGTGTGTAACCAGCCCTCGAAACTGAATCTCATTTAGCAATAAAGAATTGAGCTTGCCGAAAACAAAGGGCATTGCCACTACCACCCGCTACCCTGCAATTGCACATAGTTTCTATTGGATTGTGTGCTAGCCTGAACATTGCCACAACCAAGGCCGCAAACCCAAAAAGGCCAGTTGCGCTAACCCGCAACCCAGAATTCTACGTTATCTTGTTTCATTGTTTGCAGGCAGCTGCCTGCCGCAGCCATTGCGCTTTACCCTTCTCCTGGTGCCATGCCACAGCCTCTTGCCGCTACGCTGACCCACCTGCGCGTGGGCAACCAGACGTTTCTGATCAACTTTTATCAGGAGCACCGCCACGATTTCGCGCAGTGGGCCCAGCAGCAGCAGCAACTGGCGCCGCCCGCCGCGCACGAACTGTTGCGCTCCGTGCTGGTCGAGTTTTACGATCAGGTGGCCGATGGGCGCCTCACCAAGCTTCCGGCTGATATGCGCGCCCATGTATACGCCATGGCGTCTCAACACGTGCAGCCCCAATCCACTGCCGATGATGCCCTGCCAGCTGCTGAGGCCCGCCGCCGCCGCCGGCTGCTTGGTTTGTTTGAGCAGCTTGGCGCCGATTGCCAGCAGGTGTTGATGTTCTTTTACTTTCGGGGCTACAACTTCAAGAAAGTGGCCGGTAAGATGGGCTTCGCCAATGCTACCGTGGGCCGGATTCAGAAGTCCAGCTGTTTGCGCCGCCTCTACGAGCTGCACTCCCGCGAGTAACCCCTAGTCAGCCACTGCGGCTAGTGCATTATCAAGCGCCAATCGAATAGCAGCCAACAAACAGATATTTAGGTATTTAAATCAGCAATAACCCAGGAACTACTTATATGGATCTGCGCCCTTATCTAGATGAGCTGGAACGCTTTGCTGATGGCCAACTGTCGGAATCCGAGCAGGAGGCCTTTGAACAGCGGCTGGCGCAAGACGAGAAGCTGAGCGCTGCCTACGAAGAGTACGAACAATTCACGGCCGACCTGCGTTGGGTGGCCGGCCACGAAACTCTTCGCCTGCGCCTGCAAAACCTGGACAAGCGCCTCGACGAACGCCAGGCGGCGCTGGCCAATATGCAGACCCGCACCCGCACGTCACGCCTGCGCTGGGGGTTGGTGGTGGCTGGGGTGCTGCTGGCCCTGAGCATCGGGGCATGGCTGCTGCTACGCCCCCATCCCCTCGATGCCGATGAAGCCTGGACCCGCTATTACGTTCCCGACCCCGGCCTGTCGGAGGCGGCGGCGCAAAGCACGGATAATCCGTTACTGGTAGAAGCCATGCGGCAATACCGCGAAGGGCATTACCCGGCGGCCATTCACTCATTGCGCCGGATTCCTGCTTCCACCCTCGGCGACGACACTCTACTTTACTATACTGGTGTGATGCTGCTGCGCCAGGATGAGGCCAGCGCGGCCCGCTCTTACCTTACGCGGGCCACTCGGCTGCCCGCGTCGGTGCTGGCTCAAAAGGCCCGCTACCATCTGGCCATGGCGCAGTGGCGCACCGGCCAGCGGCCAGAGGCAAGAGCCACGCTTCAGCAAGTAGCGCAAGACACCCAGCATCCGTATTGGGCAGAAGCCCAGGCCGCGTTACGCGCCAAGGAACTGTTTCCGCAGCAGTAGCAATGCCTGAGCGGTTCGGTGCTCCAAGCTGGGCGCTAGCAACCGCAGGCATAACTTGCTCGTCTCGCTAGATATGAGTTCTGTTCTTTCGCCCGCCGCTGCCAGCCTGCTGGTTTCCATCAGTATTATTATTCCTACCTATAAGGAAGAGGGCCACATTGGTCGTTTGCTGTGCTATTTGCACGCCGCAACCCAACCCGACGAGGCGCTGGAAATTCTGGTGGTAGATGCCCATAGCCCCGATGATACGGTGACGGAGGCCCAGCAGGCTGGCAGCCGAGTGGTGCTGAGCCCACGCAAGGGTCGCGCCGCCCAGCTCAACTTTGGCGCCAGTCAGGCTACCGGCGACATCCTGTATTTTCTGCACGCCGATACATACCCACCGGCAGGCTTCACCCACGACATCAGGGCGGCCGTGGCACAGGAGGCTGGTGCGGGGTGCTACCGGCTGGCTTTCGACCACCCCAGTTGGTTTCTAAAAGCCAATGCCTGGTTCACTCGCTTCAGCCCTGAGGTATTCCGTTTCGGCGACCAGAGCCTGTTTGTGCGCCGGGAGGTTTTCGGGCAGGCTGGCGGCTACCGCGAAGACATGGTGGTATTTGAGGATCAGGAAATTACCCGACGGCTCCGGCGCCTTGCGCCTTTCCGGGTGCTGCCAGGCCCCATCGTTACCTCGGCCCGCAAATACCGCGACAATGGCGTGTGGCGCCTGCAAGGCATCTATTACCTCATCACAGCTATGTACCGGCTAGGCAGCTCGCAGCAAAGAATGGTAGACGTCTACCGTACTCTGATCCGGCAAGATAAACTATGAGATAGTGAAATGATGGGTTTGACGTTCTAACCACGCCACTTGCGCAAAGTGCGCCACTAGAACGTCAAACTCGCTATTTCACCTCTTCCTCCGCAACGGATTCTGGATTAGCTCGTTGCTGACGAAACTCTGGCCGTTGGTGGCTTGATACTGCTGATACCGCTCGGGTTCTATCTTGCGGCGGTCGACGAAGTAGAGGCCACCCCGGAAGCCTCGCCGCCGCACCCAGTTGTTGATCAGGTAGGCGTGGGTTTTCTCCAGCTTGTTCACGCCGCGGGTTGCCACGCCGTACTCGCCCTGAAAATATTGGCCGGGTTCCACGGGTGGCCGCACGATGCCGGCCGTATCGCCACGGCGCAGACGCTCGGTATCGGCCACCCACTTGCCGTTGATGATGTTCACGGCCGGGTAGGGCGAAGGGTTGCCCCACATCACGCGGCGTTGGGCGCCGTTTACGTTGGCAAACCAGGGTAGGTGCGACATCACAAAGGCCGAGAAGTAGGCATACTCCACCGGGTTGTAGTTCCGTTCCCGAAACACTAGTGTCACCTCGCGGTGCTCCGTCCGAATCAGCCGGCGCAATTCTTTGCGAAACCGGGTATCCGCCAGATACTCCAGTGCTTCGGTGAAACTGTTGAACAGCAGCGTCAGGCCGTTGTAATGCACGGCACCGTGCAGGTAGTTGATGGCGTGCGGCATCCGGCGGCGCGTACCGTGCGGAATCTCCGGCGTCGGCACCGATTTACCGACCATCGTCGCCAGAAACTTCCCTACTTTGCTGGCAATGACTTCGTCGGGCTCTGGCACGTAGTCGGCCACAGCCCACTCTTGGCCCACGGCGGTACGGAACACCACGTTGCGCGGCCACACTGCTCCTTGCCCATCCGGCATCTGTCCCGTTACCCAAGGGTGCTCGGCGAACAGCAAGCCCGCGGGCATTTTGTGCATGGTGAGCAGACGCATCACGTTCAGGGCGCCCCCCGTGTTGTGGATAAGGTTGCCGCGCACGATATTCTGCAACAAAAAGGCCCGCTCTTTCACCCAGGCCCGCTTCCGCAGTCGGGCTGGTGGCGCGGTGGCAATGTGCGCGTGCGGTAGCGGCAGCAGCGGGGCATTGGCGTCGATAATTGGGTTGGAGGTTTGAGATTCAGGCATATACTAAGGATAAGGAGAGAGTTGATTAAAGCTACACGAACGGTACTACTCTTTCAGTATATCGGCTACTACTTATAACCTCAAATAAAAAGAGCCACTCGGCTGAGTGGCTCTTTTCTTAGCTATAAGTTGGCACGAAACATAACCTGGATATCCACATGCCTAAGTAACAATAGGACACTCTAGTAAAGTAAAAAGCTGGTTATAATCTAATTACTACTGCCGCACTACCCGCTGGCGCAAGACCGTGCCGTTCACGTTGGCCGTCAGAATGTAGGTGCCGGCTGGGCACTCAGGCGCTAGGTGGGTCTGGTTGAAGCCCGTGGTGGCCGACTGGGTGGCCTGCCATACCACCCGGCCCAGGGCGTCGGTGAGGGTGAAGGCTACCGGCGCGGCAGTAGCAGCGTGCAGTTCCACGGTCAGCTCCTTGTTGAAAGCCGTTGGGTAAGCGGCGAACTGCGCAGCCTGGGTTTCCTCGAAGGCAACCGTAACCGGCCCGTAGTAAGTGGCGCGACCGTCTTTGTCTTCCTGGCGCAGGCGGTAGTAGCGTACGCCCTTCTTGCCGTCTTCCTGATCAACAAACTGGTAGCTGCGAGCGGTAGTTGAAGAACCTTCCTGAGCGAATACAAAGCCCAGCGGGCGGAACTGCCGGCCGTCGGTGCTTATTTCCACCCCGAAGCCCCGGTTGTTGGTTTCGGTGGCGGTGCTCCAGGTCACTATTGCCTGGCGGTCTTTGCGTACGGCACGCAAAGCACTGAGGCCCACTGGCAACGGCCGTTGCGCGTCGCCGAGCGTCCAACGCGAAAAGCCATCTACACCGCTGAGCATAGCGTAGCCTGCACCGCTGCTGGTGATGCCGCGCGGCTGCCAGTTCACGCCGCCATCCGTCGATTTAAAGAAGCGCAGATTAGCAGGAGCAATGCCGTTCAGCTCGTGGTCGAGGTACGCGAACTTCAGGCCCAGATCCAAGCCGCTGGGCGTAGTGGCCGTCACATCGAAGTACCGCTCAATGCCCTGGTTGCCATTCGGGCTGACCGGAGCGGCACCAGTCATGCGCACTACTTCGGTCACGCCGGGCAGAACCGAGCCGCTGGTGGGGGTCATTTCCAGACCCATGCCGCCGAAGCGCTGGGTGGTGTTGGCTTCCACGTCGCGGGTGGCCAGCAGCTTGCCTAGCACGTAGCTGTTATCGGTTTCGGTCATGCTGGCTTGTTCCAGCAGCTTCAGCTTGTAAGTACCCGTAGCTAACACGCCCTTTGTGAGCGTAAGCTGACTGATGATATCGGCGTCGGCGCTAACAGTTTTGGTACCAGGGCCGTTGATTTCCAGGTTGAAGTATACCCCGCCACTTACCTGCTGGGTGCCGTCGCCGGTTATTTTTACCAAGCCGCCCACGCTCGTAAACAACCCGCCCTGGTTAAGCATGTTGCCTTTTACTTCGAGTACACCCTGGGTTTGGTTGTAAGTGCCCGTATTGGTATTTATAAAGTCGCCGGCCACGAGTACGTTGCCCGCATTTTTGAGCAGGCCATTGTTGCGGAGCGTGCCCGTTACGCTCAGGTTACCACCCACTTCCACATTCACAATCTGCCCGCTGGCTACCGTGAAGCTGGCCAGATCAGTGGCAGCGCCCGAATTGAGGCTGATAACCCCACCCTGCCCGCTGGTAACGTTGGTTACGCTGATGCCCGCCACGGAGGTCTGACCGCTTTCCAGGCTCATGGCCGTGAGCGGCTGAAACGTGTTGGTCAGACTCACATTGCTTACCGAGTTGCCCGATAAGGTGCTGCTTACGCCCATGCCGCAGGTTACCACAATGCCCCGGAAAGAGGCCCCATCGTTGAGCCAGGCGCCCCCCGCCGATTGAGGAGTGCGGCCGCCAATTTTGTTGCCGCTGATGGTATTGTTGGTGGAAGCATTACCCGGCTTGAAGTCGATAGCCGTTTGAACAGTGGTGGGAACTACCGCCGCGTCGTAGTAAAAACTGTTGTTCGATACGTTCCAGTTCAGCCCGTTACCGCTCTGCACCTCCAAGCCGCTGCTCGTGAAGTTAGACAGCTCGTTGTCGGTGATGGTAATGGCATCATTTAAGGTTCCCGGCTCGAAATTATAAGCATACACGAGCACCTTAGGCAGCGTCGTCGTAGAATTGGAAATAAAGTTATTGATCAGCGAGTTGTAGTCGTTGCCAGTGCCGCCAGGAGCGGCGCTGCTAATTGTAATAACTCCCTGGCCAGGCTGTTGGCTGCTGCCTAGCACCTGCGTCTGGGTCAGAGTATTGTACGAAGCATCCTCCTCGAATACGACAGTTCCTCTGGACAGCGCCACCTGCTTCAGCGTAAGCGTACGCCCAGTGTTACCTTTTACGGTTACGTAGCGGCTACCCGCTCCGAAGGTGAGCGTGCCATTGATAATCGTATTAACCCCGGCTGCAGGGCTGATGGTAATAGGATTGAGTGCGGTGCCAGCTTTGTTGATGCGAACATTCTCGCTGTAGCTGGCATCTAGCAGCTCGATGGTGATGGGGTCAGAGGGAATCCCGCTGATAGAAGCCAGGGCATCCCCGATAGTGGGGTAGGTGCCGCCCACGCCCACGGTTTTGACAATGGGCACTGCCCAAGCCGAGGCAGAAAGTAAGAGAAAGGAGCCCACGAGCAGCCCGCGCAGGGTGCTACGCTCGGAACCAGGAGTAAAGGTCGAACGAAGTAATGGTGTTTTCATTCTGATTTGGTCGTGTGATTACAGGAAAGGGGGCGGACAATTCACCCAAATGCCAACAGCTTGCTATCAAATACCCACCTTGTATATCAGGTGTACCCATTTGTGGCAGATGGAGCGAAGTTATTTCAGGCATAAAAGCTGAAATTTTTAAATTCACTCATGCCATTTGATATTCTTCTAATATCACTCATCAAATATAACGGCAATATTTTAACGGCAATAGCAAATCAACCTGTTCTAAGCTTTCAGGAAGGTGAATGCCGTAGATTTCTGGCTGAAAATCCCTGATAGACCCTCCAATAAATCTACAAAGCCATAAAATCAGCAAAACTGTAACTAATCGTTGTAATACTTTATAGCATTTTAGCTACCAATAAGTATTGCCATTTCTTTCAATAGGCAAGGATATAATTTATAAAATTCCAATAAATCATAAAGTAATTTTTAAAGTCAAACCTCTAATAGTTATAAATACCGCCAGCGCACTTCCAAGGTGCAAAAAGGCCCCGCTCGTTTCGGCTGTGGCTATCAGCGAAACAGGCGGGGCGGCATGACCACTGGGTACTGCCAGCTACTAACGGCGGGCTATAGGGTAAGGCGGCTCCAGATTACGCTGTAGAATCAGCTCCATAGAGTCGAGGTTGAGAGCGGCCAAGTGCGCCAGTTCGGGGTTGTGCCGGTACACGCACCCCGTATCCAGACTAATGGCCCCAGCTTTGATCTGGACCTGACGTTGCACTTCGGCGGTGGGGGTGGGCACATGCCCATGCAGCAGCCGCCGGCCCTGCAAGCGCGAAGCGTCAAAGACAAACTGCTTGATATTAAGCATTGCATGCCAATCGGTGCGCATCTGGTCGGGAGGAAGGCGGAAATTATAGCCGGCATGCACCAGCGCAAAATCAGGAATATCGAGCTGGTAAGGCAGTTCATCCAGCCATTGCAGGTAGGCTTCCGGAATGTCTTCGGCCCGCGTCACGCCGAAGCTGGCCAGGGTGAGTTGCCGGTCGGCGGCAGAAGCCCAGGTGAGGTGCTCCAGACCCCGAGCCGCATCGAGTAGCTCCTGGTCGTGGTTGCCGCGCAGGCAGTAGACTTGGAACCCCCGCTTTGCCAGGTCCATCAGATACTCCAAGATACCCCGGCTGTCTGGCCCTTTATTGACGTAGTCGCCCAGAACAAACAGCTCATCTTCGGGGGTCAATTTCAATTCGTGCTCTAGCAGCCGCTTAAACGTTTGCAAGCAGCCGTGCAGGTCGGTAGTGGCGTAGCGGGCCATATATACTAAACAGGAAGTGGGGAAACAAACGAAGCGGTTGGCGCAGGCAATGGTGCCCCGGCCCGGAAGCATACCGTTCGGGCACCATCAAAAAAGCACCTGCCAGATCTGGCAGGTGCTTTGGCTGGGTTCAAGCCGGCTTAGCTGTAAGGAGGCTTGTCAATATCCGGCTTGTCGAGGTTGCGGTTAGGGTTGTTGGTCAGGTGCGGGGGCACCTCGTCTAGGCCATCTTCGGTGTATTCGTCAGCCAAGCGTTGCTCTTCTTCCGACAGGTTCACCGGGTTGCTGTTGGGGTCACCCTGCGACTTGCCACCGGCGGCGGGGTTGCCATGGTTTTCCTTGGACTGCTGGTTGGTGTTATTGCTTTTGTAAGGCATATCGGTAGTGGTTAGTGGTGAAAACTTGATGGGAAAGGAAAAAACAGTTAAGCCGTTACGCCTTTCTGCGGAGAGGTTACTGGTCGATGGCCGTATCGGTAGCACCGGGGTCGGTGAGGTCGGCGTTGGTACCCTGGCGGGCCAAAGCGGCATTGGTAGGCTGCGGCGAATTCATCTGGCCCATGCCAATACCGGAATCGGGGTCCGACATTTCATCAGGGCCGGAGCGGGCATCGTCGGCATCCAACTCATCTACCGGACGGCGGGCTTCGATTAGCGTTTCATCGTCGTCGATAAGGTCGGGGTTCGGAATATCTTCGTTGGGAAGCACTGGGCGGCCTTCATCATCGGAACGGATGTTGTCGGCGGGGTGCTCAACTCGGTCGGCGTCTTCGTTTACGGCAACAGCTGTAATGCCGGAGCCGCTGTCGGTGCCGTAGCCTTCTTTGCCATCCC
>Ga0210040_10009524_pt1 | contig 11285 bp, 8 predicted proteins | sample CryGeyCG12114_NA_FD_185462 | JGI IMG/M metagenome (GOLD analysis project Ga0210040, IMG submission 185462) | Groundwater microbial communities from aquifer - Crystal Geyser CG19_WC_8/21/14_NA (SPAdes) (version 2) | ecosystem: Environmental > Aquatic > Deep subsurface > Groundwater | place: USA... | reverse complement strand
CTTTTCCATCCTCGGCGTGGCTCCGTTTGCCTGGGTGGTCCACGAGATCACCGAAATCGGCGCGGCCGTGGGCCTGATCCTGGGAACGGTGCTGGGCGGCATCGCGCTCCGGCGCAGCGTCCGCCGTGCGCAGGAGGCGGAGGCCAAGCTCCGGGCAGCCTCCGGCGCTTTCATGGACCTTCTGGGGGAGCGCTTCGCGGCCTGGGGCCTGACGCCCGCGGAGAGGGACGTGGCGCTCTTCGCCATCAAGGGAATGTCCACGGCCGAGATCGCACAGTTGCGCCAGACCAGCGAAGGGACCGTCAAGGCCCAGACGGCAGCGATCTATCGCAAAGCCGGCGTCAACGGTCGGCCGCAACTCTTGTCCCTGTTCATCGAGGACATGATGGCCGGGTCGGTGGCGCTGCCCGAGCCGAAAAGCTGAACTTCCAACATCAGCCGCAAGACCATGGACCTTTTCAGGTAGTATGGCAAACAGGGCCTCCGCCATAGTCCGAGACTAAGCACCTGTCTGGCATGGATATCGTGGAGGGGGTGATAGACTGTCCCCCCATTCGACCCCCCATCCGGGCGGCGGATGGGGTCCTGCGGCAAGGTCAGCCGTAAGGAAACGCGATGTGCTGGCCCATCATCACGGCGATCACCAATGCGGCGATCACGGCCACGATGAACAGAAACAGCGCGACTGTCTCAGCACGCTTTTCCGGTCCTTCTTCGGCATTCCTGCCTTTCCATAGTTGGGCCAAGTTGGGTTCCCCCACACTCCAGTGCCGTGGGGTCAACTCCTGGTAACCGACATCGTTCTAAGCTCACATCTGTCCCGAGCCTCAACGTTCGTTGTGCCTGTTACCTCGAGCCCAAATGACGGTCGGTGCCTAGACCTGGCACTAGGGCAGGCATGCCGGATGCCTTGTCCGCCCAGTCCAGCTAGGGGCCCAAGACCCTGGACCGGTCCCATGTCTTGTGCTGCTGCTATGTAGAAGGAACCTCGCGCTTCTTTGCCCCGTTCCGCTGCTGGAGGTGGCCCATGCGCGATGACACTCTGGCTTGGACAGTGCCCGCGATGCGGGCGGGCTATGCAGGACGAGGTCTGACCTACCTGGTCGTCGCAGGCTTCTCGCTTTGGGCCATCTGGCACGGCGGCCAAGCACAGGGCACCGGGTCTGCCCTTGCGCAACTCGAGACCACGACCGGCGGCGGCATCCTCCTCGCCCTGATCGCGCTCGGCCTCTTGGCCTACGCGGTGTGGCGGCTGATCGCAGCCTTTCTTGACCTCGACGCGCATGGCTCCGAGGCCAAGGGGATCATCGCCCGCATCGGCATGGGCATCAGTGGCGCCATCCACCTTGGCTTGGCCTTTGCTGCCTTTTCGCTCCTGATCTCCTCGGGGGGCTCTGAAGGCGAGTCCCGTATCGGCCAGTGGGCTGGCGCGGTCATGGACTGGCCGGGCGGCCGCTGGATCGTGGGGCTCGCCGGGCTCGCCATCATGGGAGCCGGTGCGAAGTACATCATCGAGGGATGGACGGTCGGCTACGAGAAGTATCTCGCTGCCTCCTCCTTCACGACCCGCTGGCGTAACGCCCTGCGGATCGGCGACGCTGCCCACGGGGTAGCCATTGCCGTGATCGGCCTTCTGTTCCTCCTGGCTGCGTGGCGGGCCGACCCCTCCCAGGCTGGCGGCCTTGCGGGAGCGTTCGACTGGCTCGGCAACCGCGCCTATGGCCGCATCCTCGTAGCCGCCCTCTGCCTCGGGCTCCTGGGCTTCTCGCTCTTCTGCTTCGTCAATGCTCGCTGGCGCGTTGTCCCCCGCGTGACCGGTGACAAGACCGAAACCCTGGCCCGCGCCGTGCAGCGGATGACAGCATGAGCTGTCTAGACCTGTTGGAATAGGTGCCCGTCAAGGCTTAGACCCGGCACCACGAACGACACCTTCACCCCTGCGAGCTTGGCGTTCTGCCACTCAGGAGTGCGCCCGATCCACCCCTCTATCCACCTTCGTGGCGAGAGAGCAGGGCAGACACCCCGTCGACCAAACCCCACTTCCGCTTTCACCCCATATCAGCCCCGGGATTGTCCAGCAGCCCATGCGTTGAGTGCGATCAGCGATATGCCACCGAACTCAGCCCCCCAGTTCAGCGCAAAGGGCCCGGAGTGGAGAAGCGCGTCCATGTCCATGTCGTGTGTGACCAGCACGACCGACATGGTCACCACCGCGCCCGACTTCTACCATCTCCACACCAACCGGGTCATCGAGCTCGGACAGCAGATCCTCATCTGAGCACCACTTCGCGCTCAAGAAACACGAGACATGATCAAAGCCTTCAGGATCGACAACGACCGCCTGCGTCTCGTTGGGCCCGAGGAGCCCTTCACCCCTGAGTTTGTGTGGTTCGACCTCGTCAGCCCTACACCAGAGGAAGAGGAGGGTCTTGAGGCGCTGCTCGGTGTCGATCTCCCGACGCGCGAGGAGATGCTGGAGATCGAGGCGACGTCTCGGCTCTATGAGGAAGACGGGGGTCTCTTCATGACCGCTCTGCTTCCGGCCAACACCGATAGCGACAGCCCCATCATGGAGCCGGTCACCTTTGTGCTCGCGAAAAACCGGCTGGTGACGATCCGCTACCACGAGCCGCAGGTCTTCGCGACCTTCCCTCAGCGGGTCGAGAAGACCCCAATGGGGTGTCGAGACGGGCTCAGCGTTCTTGTGGCCCTGCTCGAGGCCGTAGTGGATCGTCTGGCTGATGTTCTGGAGAGGGCCGGGCGCGAGATCGACGTGATCTCCCGGTCTGTCTTCAGCCGGGACGGTGCCAAGGCCAGGAAGGGCACCAGCTACCAGGCGACGCTGGAAGAGATCGGACGCAAGGGAGACCTGGCGTCGAACATCCGAGACAGCCTTGCTACCCTTGAGCGCCTAGTGGGCTTTCTGGGGCAGAGGCTTCCCCAGCAGAACACTGCCAAGGAAATGCCCGAGAGGATGGGAGCGCTGACCGCCGACGTGCGCTCCCTCTCCGATCATCTGGGGTTCATGGCGCAGAAAGTGACCTTTCTGCTGGACGCCACCTTGGGCCTGATCGGGATCGAGCAGAACGCCATCATTAAGATCTTCTCAGTGGCGGCGGTGGTGTTCCTGCCGCCCACCCTCGTGGCTTCCATCTACGGGATGAACTTCGAATTCATGCCGGAACTCGGATGGCGGTTCGGCTACCCCTTTGCCATCCTGCTGATGATCCTCTCGGCCGTCCTGCCGTATCTCTACTTCAAGCGGCGGAGCTGGCTTTGAGCGACAGGCCAGGCCAGTCGTCTTGCTGGAGATCGGACTGTTGTCCTGAAGGCTGGGGCTCCGGCTTCGATCTGGATTAGAAGCCGCTTTCGCCACATTGTGCGTATTTCTTGAAACACGCCCATGCTGGATCTCAGAGGGAGACGACAAGCCTCTGGACCAAGAGACTTTGTTCCTTCACCCGAACAGGTGCTTCGCACATCGCGCGGGATCGACCGGCTTCTCGCAGAACGGGATGTCCGCGTAGCGCTCGGGGATGGCAGCGCGGTCGTAGCCGGACGCGAAGATGACCGGCACGCCGCGCGCCTGCAACGCGTCGACGACCGCGTAGACCAGATCACCTTGCAAGTTGATGTCCAGCACAGCCCCGTCCAGCCGCTCGGTTCGTTCGATCAGCTCCAGGGCCTTCCCGGGGGTCGCTGCGGGCCCGACCACCTCCGCCCCCGCGGCCACAAAGGTGGCCGCGAAGTCGTCGGCGATGATGAAGTCGTCCTCGACGAGGAGGATGCGCCGTCCTGCAAGGATCTGGGCTGGGTTCATCCGGCGGGCCTTCCGTCCTGGCCTGCCCGGTCGAGCGGCAGGTCTATGGTGCAGTGGATCTCCGTGGGCTCCACCAAATAGGTGGTCCGGGCGTCGAAGGTGAACGGCAAGGCGCGCTCGATGAGCCGCCGCCCGTAGCCGCCGCCATGCTGGGTGGTTGTGGCGTCCTCGGCCGGGGGGAGGACGTCCTCCTCTCGCCAGTCGATCAGGAGCCACCGCCCGCCGTTCTCCTGCCGCACCTGCCAGTCGACGCCGAGCCGGCCACCGCCGTCGGACAAGGCCCCATACTTGCGGGCGTTGGTGGCCAGCTCGTGCAGCACCAGCGCGAGGATCTGCACCATGGTGGGCCGAATGTGAACGGTCGGTCCGTCGAGCCGGACCCGATCGCCCGTGATGGCACCCATGGCGTCCAGCTCGAGGCGGAGGAGCGCGCGCAGGGTGATGGGCTCCTGCTCCGCGCGGGACAGCAGTCCCTGAACCCGCGACAGGGCGGCCAAGCGATGGTGGAACTCCTCGCGGAACGCGTCGGTCGGACCCGTGTGCGCCATGGTCTGGGTCGCGATCGAGCTCACCACCCCGATGAGGTTGCGCGTGCGGTGCTGAAGCTCGTTCACCATCACGGCCTGGCGCTCCTGAAGCTCCTTCAGGACATGCACCTCGTTCGTGGTGCCGAGCCACTCGACATGGCCAGCCCCGCTGTCGAGCATGGGATGGGCGCGGGTCTGGTGCCACAGCCAGGCGCCATCGCTCGCGCGCCGCACCCTGTATTCGAGGTCGAGACTACCTCGCTCGCGGGCCTCGGACCACGCCTCCCGAGCGCGAGCGCGGTCGTCGGGGTGGACCACATCCAGCCACCCCTGGCCGAGGCTCTGCTCCTGGCTCTGCCCGGTGAAGTCCAGCCACTGCGGGCTGGCCCAGGTCCAGTCGCCGCCGTCTCGGGCGCGCCAGATGAGCTGGGGGATGTTCTGCATGAGCGTGCGCAGCCGCTCGTCGGCCTCACGCCGCTCGGTCACGTCCTGGCCTATCTTGAGGAACCCCCGGGGCGCCCCCTGACCATCATGCAAGGGCCAGACCGAGCCTTCGATGAAGACGCGCGCGCCGTCCTGGCGCAGGTGCCAGCGCACGTTGGGGGCATGGCCCTCCCGCCGCGCCGTCTCGGTTTCCCATTCGGGCTGGCCGGCCTTCCGGTCCTCCGGCGTGAAGAGGATGGCGCCCGGTTGTCCGATCGCCTCGGGCGCGCTCCAGCCGAACACGGCCTCGGCCCCGGGCAGCCAGTCGGTGATGCGGTCCTCGTTATCGGTGATCAGGATGGCGTAGTCGGTCGCGGTCTCCACCGTGAGCCGGAAGCGCTCCTCACTGTCCCGTAGCGCGGCAACCTTGTGCAGGCGGTCGATCACCGGGCCCAGGATCATGGCATAGGTGCGCAGGAACTCGATGTCGTGCTGGTCAAAGTCGCGGGGCACGGTGTCGTCGACCTGAAGAAGACCATAGGCCCGCTGCCCGGGCAGGAAGATGGGCACGTTCACGAGGGCCACCACACCCGCGTCCGTCAGGAAGGCGGGCAGGCCGAAGCGCGTCTCCGTGCGGATGTCCTGCGTGATGACCGGCTCGCCGGCCTTGATGGCGTAGGTCTCGGAGGAGTGCTCGTCCATGGGAAGGCGAACCCGGCCCACGACGTCCGGCGCCCAGCCCACGCCGGCGCGCACGAGCAGGCTCTGAGCCCCGGTCTCGATCTCCAGCACCTTGGCCCGCTCGGTGCCGAGCGCCTCGCCCACCAGACGGCAGGCCTCGTGCAGCACGGCGTCGAGGTCCTCGGATTGCAGGGCGACGCTGCCGAAGTCGGCCAGCACCTTCTGCTGCCTGAGCAGGACGTCCGCGGGATCGTCGTTGGGCATCCGCCGTCACTCTCCGAGTTCTCGGCCTGCTGGTCCAACCACATAACGGACAGTGCGAACTCTGGGTCCGTGCGGGCTCTCTCACAGCAACGATCCTAGGATCTTACCGAACAAGACGTCCTTTGCAGAAGTCATGCAGACCGTGTGAAAACTCGCCGTAGGCAGCGGCGGGAGGTGCCGAATGGGCAGCTTGAAGGCGGTCGGGCCTCTTTCAAAGACTGCAACAGGCCAAACTACAGCGTCTGTGGACCAAACTTCGCTCGCCAGTCGAGTTTTCACACGGTCTGCATGATTTCCGCACAGCCTTGAAAGGCTACAGGCCCGGCAGTCTGGTCTGCGAGGCCGCGAGGGCTCCGGCTACGATCAGCACCGCGCCTGCGGCCGTGCCCCAGGACACTGCTGCCGCCCCGAACAGCGCGAGCAGCAGGAGCCCAACGAGCGGCGTGAGGTAGGCCAGACCCGAGATGGTTGCGAGCTGGCCGGTGCGGCTTGCCGTGTCCCAGAGCGCGTTCGAGAGGGTCAGCGGCATCACGCCAATGGCGCTGATGGCGAGGAGCTGCGGCCAAGCGAGATGGGGCGTCGTCTCGAAGGCAAGGTGCATCCCCAGCGCGAGGAGAGCCATGAGGCCCATGGACGGCCCGATCACATCGTGCTGCTCCTGCCCGCGGGAGCGGATGGCCGCGTAGACCGCGAAGGTGAGCCCGCTCCCGAAGGCGAGGAGCACGCCCACGGGGTCGAAGCCTCTCGCGAAGCTCGGCCCGATGGCGAGGCTTGCGCCCGCGAAGGCCGTGCCGATGCCGAGCCACTGGCCCCGCGTGACCCGCGAGCGGTCCATCCGCGAGACGATCAGCACCAGGAGGATGGGCCAGAGATAGGACACGACGTTCGCCTCGGCTGGCCCGATCCGGGGCATGGCCATGAGGTAGAGCAGGTTGTTGACGAGGAGCCCGGCCGCGACGAGCAGGAGTGTCCGGGGTGGGGTCTGGAGAAAGGCGCGTGTCTCTCCGCGGGCGGACGCGGAGGCCAGCGACACGGCGAAACCCACGGCTGAGCCCAAGGCAAAGATCAGGAAGGGCGGAGCGGGTTGCGCCCAGGTCGCCAGCGTGGGCCAGGTGGCCCAGAGGAGCACCGCGCCGAGGGCGAGCGAGGTGGCCCGCGCCTTGGGACCGAGCGGCGGGACCGACAGGAAGTCGCGCCAGGGCGAAAGGGCGAGGATCATGGTGGTGCTCACTTTCCGTCCCGGTCTGTCGTGCTGGTGGCCAGGCCAGCCTATCCCGTTCCAGGCGAACCATGAACCTCTGACGAGCAGTTACTGAACCAAGGCTCGCCTCTGTAAGGCAAGCAGCAGGTTCGACTTGTCCAGAAACGGTCGGGCGACCGAGCACGCAGCATGGCTGCCTGCCGGAGTGGATGTAGCGATCGCGCTCGAGCCCAGACCACCTTATGGCAGGATCAAGCTGCCGCAGCCGGGGTCACGATGAACGCTGAAGCTCCTCATCTCGCCCGGATGCCCCTGCCCCGACACGACTGGCAACCAGAGCCAATCTTTGACAGCCACTGGGCTTCATGGGACGTAACGGGATGTCCACCGACCAGACCCGCAACGTGTCCCTCACGGCCGAGCTGAATGCGTTCATCCGAGCGCAGGTCGCCTCCGGCCAGTACCAGAATGCCAGCGAAGTCGTTCGCGCTGGCCTGCGCCTGCTGCAACGGCAGCATGAGCGGGAGGAGCGACGAAAGAGTGTTTCTGCAAAGGGGCAGGACCATGCACGGTAGCATCGACCCCGAGATGAGCCTCGGCTTCCTGGCGGATGGTGGCGAGATGGGCGCCATGATGCGGGCCCACGACTGGTCCACATCGCCCTTGGGCCATCCCGAGACCTGGCCACAGTCTCTGCGCTCGGTGGTGGGCCTGCTGCTCGGCTCCCGTTTTCCGATGTTTGTGGCGTGGGGAAAGGAGTTGGGCTTCCTCTACAATGACTCTTACGCCGAGATCCTCGGGACCAAGCACCCGCGTGCTCTGGGCGCGCGCTTTCACGACATCTGGTCCGAGATCTGGCCCGACATCTCGCCGCTGATCGACGCCGCCCTAGCCGGCGAGGCTACCTACCGCGAGGACCTGCCTCTCCTCATGCGCCGCAAGGGCTTCGACGAGCAGACCTGGTTCACGTTCTCCTACTCGCCTGTGCGCGACAAGCATGGGCGGGTTGCGGGCATGTTCTGTGCCTGCACCGAGACGACCCGCCAAGTACTCGCGGAACGGCAGAACACCTTTTGGCTGGTGTTCGAGGAGCAGCTGCGAGGTCTGAGCAACCCCCGCGCCATCATGTCGACGGCCGTTGAAGCGCTCGGTCAGCATCTGGGCGCTATTCGGGTGGGCTACAGCGAGGTGCAGGCTGACGACGAGACCATCCTGTGTGAGGCCTGCTACGCCGACGGCGTCGCACCGATCCTGGGCCGGTTCTCGCTCTCGGAGTTCGGCTCCGACAGCATCGTGCGCCAAAGGCAGGGTCGAACCGAGATCTGCGAAGACGTGCAGGCCGACCCGGGGCAGGTTCAGTCCACCTGGGCCGCCATCGAGACCCGGTCGTATGTGTCGGTCCCACTGGTTCGAGAGGGACGCTTCACCGCGTCTTTCTACGTCAACTTCCGCGACGCTCGTACTTGGACACCAGAGGAGGTGGCGCTGATCGAAGAGGTCGCCGCGCGCACCTGGGACGCGGTGGAGCGCGCAAGGGCGGAGGAGGCACTGCGTGAGAGCGAGGAGCGTCTGGCGCGGGAACGGGCTGTGCTGGCGACCCTGGTCGAGCATCTGCCGGTGGGCGTCATCGTCGTGGACCACGACGGGCAGCCCTTGATGCACAATCCGGCTTACACCCAGATCGTCCCCGAAGCTGTCATTCCGTCACGCCTCCAGGCCGCTGAGGAGCGATGGATCGGGTATGACGAACTGGATCAGCGGATCAGGCCCAACATGTATCCCGGCGCACGGGCGCTCCAAGGCGAGTTGGTGCGAGATGCAGAGTTCCTGCATCGAGCGCCGGGAGGCCGAGAGACGTGGACCAGCGTCAGCGGGGTGCCGTTACGCGATGCGACCGGGGCAGTCACCGGTGCGCTCTGTGTGATCGTCGACATCGACGCCTACAAGCGCGCTGAGGCAGCGCTGCGCGAGTTGAACGAGACGCTGGAAGAGCGCGTCGCTGATGCCCTTGCCGAGCGTCAGGTCCTGGCCGATGTTGTGGAAAGCACCAAGGCCGGCGTTCTGGCCTGTGATCTCGACTACCGTATCCTGGCCATCAACAAGACCAATGCCGCCGAGCTTGAGCGCGTCTACGGCAAGCGGCCCAAGCTCGGGGACCACCTTCTCGAACTAATCGCCGACATGCCGGAGCATCAGGAACAGGTCGCCAGGAATTGGGATCGCGCCTTGGCCGGCGAGGAGTTCATGATCGTCGAGGAGTTCGGCGACACAGCGTACGAGCGGGTGAGTTACGAGGTTCGGTTCAACGTACTGCGGGACCGGAATGGCCGGCGGGTCGGGGCCTTCCAGACAGCCTATGATGTGTCCGATCGGGTTCGGGCCCAAGCGGCGCTTGAGGCCGCTCAGGAGGCCCTGCGCCAAGCGCAGAAGATGGAGGCTGTGGGCCAACTCACCGGCGGCGTGGCCCACGACTTCAACAATCTCCTGACCGTGATCCGCTCCTCGGCCGGACTTCTGCGCCGGCCAGACCTCGCGGACGAGCGGCGACGCACCTATCTGGACGCGATCTCGGACACGGTGGACCGGGCCGCCAAGCTCACGGGACAGCTTCTGGCCTTCGCGCGCCGGCAGGCGCTCAAGCCCGAGACCTTCGATGCGTCCGAGCGGGTGCAGGCGCTCAACGATATGCTGCGCACCATTCTCGGCGGGCGGATCCAAGTGGTAACCGAGGTCAGCCCCGAGCGCTGCCTCGTGGAGGCTGATGTCGGACAGTTCGAGACCGCGCTGGTCAACTTGGCGGTGAATGCCCGCGACGCCATGGATGGCGAGGGCACGCTGACGGTCCGAGTCGGAGGCGTGTCCGAGGTGCCGGCCGATGGTGAGCAAGGCGGTGAGGTGGGGGCGTTCATAGCCGTGTCCATCACCGACACTGGAACCGGCATCCCGCCCGAGCATCTTTCTCACATCTTCGAGCCCTTCTTCACCACCAAGGAGGTGGGCAAGGGCACCGGTCTCGGGCTGTCGCAGGTTTATGGCTTTGCCAAGCAGTCGGGTGGCGACCTGCGGGTGACGAGCCAGACCGGGCGCGGCACCACCTTCACCTTGTACTTCCCGCGGGTCGAGCAGGGTGAGGTCACCGATCCAAGGGAGGCCCGTAAGTCCGATCCGGCTGAGAAGGGCCAGGGTCGCCGGATCCTGGTGGTCGAGGACAACACCGAGGTCGGCACCTTCTCTACTCAGCTTCTTCAGGACCTCAGCTACGAGACTACCTGGGCCGTAAACGCCGAGGAGGCGCTGGCCCGACTGGAAGAGACCGGGGGCGGCTTCGACGTCGTGTTCTCCGATGTGGTCATGCCCGGGATGAGCGGTGTGGAGCTTGGTCAGGAGATCCGACGCCGTTACCCCGGCCTGCCAGTCGTGCTCACCTCAGGCTACAGCGAGGTGCTGGCCGACGAGGGTCGGCACGGGTTCGAGTTGTTGCAGAAGCCCTATGCCGTCGAGGACCTATCTCGTGTACTGCGCCGCGTCTCTGACAGCCATAGCTCTTGAGGATGGCAAAGCTGGTCAGGTCCATCAGAACAATCGGGTCGTTCCAGACAAGTCTTGGTTATGTTTCTCGAGAAGGCTTACAGCATCTAACAAAACCGGGCTTTGTGCGTTGAGGGGCTATGAGAAAGCCCCTTGTCACGGATGAGTTGTGGGCCGCGATCGAGCCGCTGCTGCCCCCCGAACCGCCCAAGCCTAAGGGCGGGCGGCCCCGGTGCGACGACCGCGCCGCCTTAGCCGGCATCATCTTCGTCCTGTACCGCCCCTGGATCCTGAGACACCTGTTTGCGATTAGGCGGCCAGGGGCATGGTGTCCATCTGGTCGCGTCGGAACTGGGCGGGCGAGCGGTGGCCATGGCGCCCGATCAGCCAGTGTTCGTTGTAGGTCCGCCTGAACTCGAGCAGGGCCAGGCGGAGCTCCTCGACGGTGCGGAAGGTTTGGACCCAGAGCAGGTTCTCCTTCAGCGTCCGGATGAAGCGTTCGGCGCAGCCGTTACCCTCGGGCGCCCGGACAAAGGCTGGCGACGAGGCGGCGCCGAGCCAGGCGATCTCCTTCTGGAAGTCGTGCGACATGTACTGGCTTCCGTGATCGTGGCGGATTGAGAGGCCCTTGGCCGCGTCCGTCTCGACACCGCCGAAGCGCTCGGCGACCCCCTGCCGAACTGGCTCGAGTGCCTCGTGCCGGGTGCCGCGCAGGGCGGCATGGAGGCCGACGCACTCCGCCGAGCAGTGGTCAACAGCGACGAAGACCGCGACCTGCCCGTGTTCGGAGGTGAAGGTCGCTGTCATGTCCGTGCCCCACATCCTGTCGACCGCCTCCGGG
>Ga0210040_10009523_pt1 | contig 11287 bp, 10 predicted proteins | sample CryGeyCG12114_NA_FD_185462 | JGI IMG/M metagenome (GOLD analysis project Ga0210040, IMG submission 185462) | Groundwater microbial communities from aquifer - Crystal Geyser CG19_WC_8/21/14_NA (SPAdes) (version 2) | ecosystem: Environmental > Aquatic > Deep subsurface > Groundwater | place: USA... | reverse complement strand
GAGCCGGGGCCCTCGGCGCTCGCGCTGCGGCTCGTGGGTGCGCTCGGCCGGCTGGTCCTGTCCGGCGAGGCGCCCGAGCTGGCCCGCGCCTACCCCGGCGACGTGCGCCCCGACGGCGCGCCCGGCCCGTGGCCCGGCGACGCGGCGGCGGCGGCGGCGCTTCTTCCCGGCGTCGTCGAGGCGTCCGCCGACGTCCTGCGCGCCGACCTCGGGGCCGCGCCGCAGACGAACGAGGTCGGGCGCGCCGCAGCCCTGTGGGGAGCTCTGCTGCGGCTGGTCGCCGAGGGCGCCGGCGACGGCGCGCGCGCGGCCGACGGCGCCGTCCCGGTGCGCCTGCACGACGTCGGGGCCTCGGCGGGGCTGCTCCTGCAGGCCGACCGGCTGCGCATGACCGCGCGCGACGGCGGCGCGGCGGGACCGCCGTCGTCGCCGGTGCGGCTGGAGGGCGCCTGGGACGTCTCGCCCTGGGGCGTCGGCGCCGGCGCGAGCGGTCCCACCGGGGGCCGGCCGCCGGGGGAGCCGCCCGCGGTGCGGGTGGTCGAGCGGGACGGGGTGGACGTCGCCCCGCTGGACCCGCTCGACCCGGTGCACGCGCGCCGGCTGCTGTCCTTCGTCTGGCCCGAGCACCGCGAGCGGGTCCACCGCCTCCAGGGGGCGCTGGAGCTCGCGCGGACCCGTCCCGTCGCGGTGCGGCGCGCCGGGGCGGCCGAGCTGGCGCGCGGTCTCGAGCTCTGCGAGGGGGCCGTCACCGTGGTCTGGCAGTCCGTGGTGCGCCAGTACGTGCCCGCCGACGAGCGGAGCGCGGCCGAGGGGGCGCTCGACGCGCTCGGCCGGGACGCCGCCGCGACGCGGCCCCTCGTGCGCCTGGCGCTCGAGCCCCGCCGCCTGCCCGGGGAGGACCGGCACCGGTTCCTCGTCGAGGCCCGGGTGCACGGGGCCCCGGCCGGCTCGCGGGCCGCTGCGGCGGGCGGGGGCGCGCTGCGCCTGCTCGGCGAGGCCGCGCCCCACGGCGTCCCCGTCACCTGGGGGGAGCTCGACGTCCCGCCCGGGTGAGGTGCCCGGCCCCCGGTGGTCGGGACGGGTGGGACGGCGCGGGGCGTCCCCGCGCGGCACCTAGGCTGGGGCCCGTGATGATCGACCTCCACGCGCACTCCAGCGCGTCGGACGGGACGCAGTCGCCGGCCGAGGTCGTGGCCTCCGCGGCCGCCGCCGGGCTCGACGTGGTCGCCCTCACCGACCACGACACGACGTCGGGGTGGGACGAGGCGGTCGCCGCCTCGCTGTCGACGGGCACCGCCCTCGTGCGGGGCACCGAGATCTCCTGCCACTCCGGCGGCACGAGCGTCCACCTGCTGTCCTACCTGCACGACCCGACGGCGCCCGCGCTGCGCGCGGAGCTCGCCCGCTCCCGCGGCTCGCGGCTGCGCCGGGCCCGGACGATGGTCGACCGCATCGGCGCCGACCTCCCCCTCAGCTGGGACGACGTGCTGGAGCAGGTCGAGGGCGAGGCGACCGTGGGGCGCCCCCACCTCGCCGACGCGCTGGTGGCCAAGGGGCTCGCCCGCGACCGGGGCCACGCCTTCGCCACCGTCCTGTCCACCCGCTCCCCGTACTTCGTCGGGCACTCCGCCCCGGACGCCGTCGAGGCCGTCCGGCTCGTCCGGGCCGCCGGGGGCGTGCCGGTCTTCGCCCACCCGCGCGCGGTGCTGCGCGGGCGCGTCGTGGCCGACGCCGTCGTCGAGGAGATGGCCGCCGCGGGCCTCGTCGGCCTGGAGGCCCACCACCGCGACCACGACGCGACCGCCGTGCGCGAGCTGGAGGACCTCGCCGGCTCGCTGGGGCTTCTCGTCACCGGCTCGAGCGACTACCACGGCGCGGGCAAGGAGAACCGGCTCGGCGAGCGCAGCACGAGCCCCGGGGCCCTGGAGGTCATCGAGTCCCTGGGGACGCTGGACGTCGTCCGCCCCTGAGCCGCCGGCCTCGAGCGACCCGGGTCCGCTCTCAGCCGCGCCGCGGCCCCCGGGGCGCGGCGCGCTGCTGGGCCTGCTGGCCCGCCCCGGCGAGGCGCTCACGGGCCTCGCGCAGCGGCGGCGGCTCCCGCAGCACGGGCACGGCGCGCTGGAGACCCCCCACGCCCGCGCGGACGGCGCGCAGGGCCGCCGTGGTGGCGGCGTCGGCGGCGGGCGCCAGGAGGAGGGGGCGGGGCAGGGCGTACAGGCGCAGGGCCCACGGCGGCAGCGTCGCGAGCGCGAGGCCGGCCATGGACGCCCACAGCGGGCGCGCCGGCGTGGCGAGCGCCACGAGCAGCGGCATGGGCGGCGCGACGACCCGGGCCACCACGTCGCGGGCGGCGGGGCCCGAGCGCAGCACCGGGCGGTAGCGCTCGAGGGCGTCGGCCAGCTCGGCCCGGTTGGAGGGCGCCTCGTCGGCGGGGACGCCGACGAGCTCGGCGGCGCGGACCTGCTCGCGCACGTACTCGTCGGCGTCGGCGTCCGTCACGGGAGCGCCGGCGCGCAGCGCCGTGCCCAGGAAGCTGTCGACGAGGCAGCAGTGGACCCACCGCAGGAGCTCCGGGTCGCTGGCCGCGTACGGCCGACCGGTCTCGGGGTCGGTCCCGTGGATGCGGCGGTGGACGCCGCGGACGCGCGCGGCGAGCGCGAGCGCCTCGTCCGTGGGCCCGAACGTCGTCGTCGCGACGAACTGGGCCGTCGTCGTGAGCCGCCCCCAGGGGTCGGCGCGGAAGCGCGAGTGCTGGTCGACCCCCGCCATGGCGAGGGGGTGGAGCGCCTGCAGGAGCAGGGCCCGCAGGCCGGCCACACCGGCGACCGGGTCGGCGTGCAGCCGCCACGTGACGCTGTCCGGGCCGAAGAGCCCGGGGTCGCCGGCGTCCTCGGACCCGCCGGCCGGCGAGGCACCGCCTGCAGGCCTCACGCGGTCCCGGGAACGGCGGCGCGGATCTCGAACCAGACGCACTTCACGGGCCGGGACCCGTCGTGCCGCTGGTCGCGCAGGCGCGAGCCCCAGGCCGTCGAGAGCATCTCGACGAGCTGGAGCCCGCGGCCACCCAGGTCCTCGAGGTCCGGGTCCTGCGGGCGGATGGGGCTCGGGCTGGCGTCGTCCACCTCGACGCGGACCACCCCGGCCGACATCTCGGCGTGCACGTGCACGGGCGGGCGGCCGTGGCGGACGGCGTTGGTCACCAGCTCCGAGGTGAGCAGGAGGGCCGTGTCCGCAGCGTCCTCGTCCAGGCGCCACGCCAGCAGCGCCTCCCCGAGGAGCTGGCGCGCGCGCGGCACCTCGGACGCGTCGGCGTCGAGCTCCGCGATCAGCTGCACGCCGGGATTGTGCCCCACGGACGTCTCGTGCTCCTGGGGGGGACGTCCGGAGAGCGGCACGGCGCTCCTCCTCAGCCCTCGGCGGCGCGGTCGCCGCCGGGGCCGTCGGCGCCGGGACGGACCTCGGGGGGCAGGGAGCCGCTGGCCAGGGCCCCGCTCGGCAGGGCCCCGCCGACCTGCGCCTCCGGGGACCGGGCCCCGCCGGACCTCGACCCGCCGGACCTGGGCCCGCCGGACCTCGGCTCGCGGGAACGGCTCTCGCCGGACGGGGCGCCGTCTGAGCGAGCCTCGCCGGAGCGGGCCTCGCCGGACTGCCCCTCGCCGGAGCGGGCCTCACCGGACGGGCCGCCGCCGCGCCCACCGCGGCGACGCCGTCGCGGGCGTCGCGCGGCGCCGTCGCCCTCGGGGGCCTGGCCGGTGCCGTCGTCGACCGGGCCGGTGCTCGGCGCGCTGCTCGGGGCGGCCGGGGCGGTGCCCGCGGCCGTGCTCTCCGCTGCCGGCGCGCTGCCGCCCGCGGCGTCGCCACCGCCGCCGCGCGTGCGGCGGCGTCGCGGGCGCCCGGGGGCCTCGCCGCCGCCGTCGCCGTCGCGAGGAGCGCGCTCCGCCGCGCCGCCGCGCGCCGCGCCGCCGCGCGGTCCGCCGTCGCGGGACCCGCCGTCGCGGGACCCGCCGTCGCGGGACCCGCCGTCGCGGGACCCGCCGTCGCGGGACCCGCCGTCGCGGGACCCGCCGTCGCGGGACCCGCCGTCGCGGGACCCGCGCTGCGCCCCGTCGCGCGCGCCCCCGCTGCGACCGGTCTCGCCCAGGTCCTCGAGCTCCTCGGCGCCCAGTCCGGCGCGCGTGCGACGGCTGCGGGGGAGGCGGCCGGTCGTGCCCGCGGGGATGGCGAGGTCGCTGAACAGGTGCGGGGAGGTCGAGTAGGTCTCCACGGGCGCGGGGATGCCCAGGTCGAGCGTCTTGTCGATGAGGCCCCAGCGCGGCACGTCGTCCCAGTCGACGAAGGTGACGGCGATGCCCTTCTGGCCCGCGCGGCCCGTGCGCCCGATGCGGTGCACGTAGGTCTTGTCGTCCTCGGGGCACTGGTAGTTCACGACGTGGGTGACGTCGGTGACGTCGATGCCGCGCGCGGCCACGTCGGTGGCCACGAGGACGTCGACCTTGCCGCTGCGGAACGCGCGCAGGGCCTGCTCGCGCGCACCCTGCCCGAGGTCGCCGTGCAGGGCCCCGGCGGCGAAGCCGCGCTCGACGAGGTCGTCGGACACCTTGGCCGCGGTGCGCTTGGTCCGGGTGAAGACGATGGTGAGGCCGCGGCCCTCCGCCTGGAGCAGCCGCGCGAGCACCTCGACCTTGTCCATGGCGTGCGCCCGGTAGACGACCTGCCGGGTGGCCTTGACGGTGGCGCCGGCGTCGTCGGGCTCGCTGGCCCGGATGTGCGTGGGCTGGGTCATGTACCGCCGCGCCAGGGCGACGACCGGGCCAGGCATGGTGGCCGAGAAGAGCATCGTCTGCCGGCCGGCCGGCGTCATCGCGAGGATCTTCTCGACGTCGGGCAGGAAGCCGAGGTCCAGCATCTCGTCGGCCTCGTCGAGGACGACGGTGCGGGCGTGGCCGAGGCGGAGCTTGCCCTGGTTGGCGAGGTCGAGCAGGCGGCCGGGGGTGCCGACGACGATCTCGACGCCCTTCTCGAGCGCCTCGAGCTGCGGCTCGTACGCCCGGCCGCCGTAGATCGTCAGCACGCGGACGGAGCGCCGCGCGGCCGCGGCGGTGAGGTCGCCGGAGACCTGCACGGCGAGCTCCCGGGTCGGGACGACGACGAGCGCCTGCGGGGAGCCCGGCTCCAGGAGCTCCTCGAAGCCCTCCTCGCCGGGGCCCACCGCGCGCTGGACGGCGGGGATGCCGAAGCCGAGCGTCTTGCCCGTGCCCGTCTTGGCCTGGCCGATGATGTCGTGGCCGGACAGCGCCACGGGCAGCGTCATGGCCTGGATGGGGAAGGGGCGCTCGATGCCCTTGGCGGCGAGCGCGTCGGCGATGGCCTGCTGGACGCCGTGCTCGACGAACGTCGGCACCAGGGCCGGGACGGCGTCGGGCGCGGGGGCCTCGAGCGTCTCGACGGCGACGTCGGCGACGTCCGGGGTGGCGTTCTCGGACGCGGACGCGGACGCGGGCGCGTCGGTGCTGGGGTCTGCGGTCATGGGAGGGCCTTCAGGTCGTCGGGCGGGGCCGCACGCGGGCCGGGCGCTCCGCGCGCACCGCACCACACGGGCCTCTCGCGCCGGGGTGGCGGCCGATCGCTGCGACGACCGGGCGTAGGCGTGTTCGCGGCCATGGTAACCACCGGCCCTCGCCCCGCCCGTGCAGCGCGGCCAGCGCGCCCACCGGCGGCGGCGCCGGGCGGGCCGGCGGCCCGGCGCACGAGCGCCCCCGCACGCACGAGGGGCCGCCACCCGGTGCGGGTGGCGGCCCCTCGGGGCGAGCGGTTCGCTCAGCGGCGGACGCTCTTGCGGCCCTGCGTGCCACCGACGATCGCGACGCCGATGACGGCGAGGACGACCTGGATGATCAGGGTGATGATCGAGAAGCCGTCACCGTTCGACCCGATCGCGTTGCCGATGAAGCCACCGATGAAGGCGGCGACCAGGCCGATGAGGATGGTCAGGACGATGCTGATGTTCTGCTTGCCCGGCAGGACGAGACGGGCGAGGGCCCCGACGACGAGCCCGACGATGATGGCGCTGATGATTCCGCTGACGGACATGGCGGTGCCTCTCCGTGAGGGGTCGTCACCCGATGTGAGCCCGGTCGGGCCCGTGGTGACGTCCGGTGATGTCACCGTGGCAGAGCGGGGCCCGCTCTGCTAATCGAGAGCGCGGACGTCACCCCGTCGGGGTCGCCCCCCGCCGTGCGTCAGGAGGCCCCGAAGCCCACGCGGCGGGGGCCCTCGGCGCCGATCTCCACGTAGCCCAGGACGCCCGCGGGCACGACGACGCGGCGCCCGCGCTCGTCCTCCAGCTCGAGCGGGGCCGAGCCGGACACGGCCGCGTCCACGGCGCTGCGCACCTCGTCGGCCGGCTGCGCCGACTCCAGCACGATCTCCCGCGCCACGTTCTGCACGCCGATGCGGATCTCCACAGGTGCTCTCCTCAGGTCGGGGTGGGGGCCGCGGGCTCCGCCCGGCGCCGGGTGCCGTGGGGGCCCGCCCTCGGCGAACCTAGCCCGGCGGTGCGGCGGCGACCCACCCCGGACGGGCGCTGTTCGCCAGCGGCGCACCCGCGCCCGCTCCTGCTCCGCCCGGTCAGCGCCCCTGCCGGGGCAGGCCGCGCAGCCCGCGCCAGACGAGCGAGGAGATGAGGGCGGCGGCCTCCTCGCGCGGGACCTCGCGGCCCGCGGCGACCCACGAGCGCGCCGCCACCTGCGCGCTGCCCGCCAGGGCCACGGACAGGACGTGCGCGCTGGCGCGCGGCAGCCCCGTGTCCGCGGTGACCACGTCGGTGATGGCGGCGGCGCAGGCGGTCTCCAGGGCGTCGAGGCGCTCCCGGACGGCGGGGTCGCTCGTGAGGTCGGACTCGAAGACGAGCCGTGCGCCGTCGTCCTCGTCGACGAAGGCGAAGTAGGCGTCGATCGTCGCGGCGACCCGCACCCGGTTGTCCTCGGTGCCGACCAGGGCCGCGCGCACCGCGGCCTCGAGGTCGTCGCAGGAGCGGTCGACGACGGCGAGGTAGAGGTCGCGCTTGCCGGGGAAGTGCCGGTAGAGGACGGGCTTGGTGATGCCGGCGCGCTCGGCGATCGCGTCCATCCCGCTGCCGTGGTAGCCGGCGCGGGCGAAGACCCGCTGCGCCGCGCGCAGCAGCTGGGCGCGGCGGTCGGCCCGCGGGAGCCGGCTCCCCGCGGCCCGCGCGACCGGTCCGGACCCCGGCCCGGTCGGGCTGCTCCCCGGCTCCTCGCCCGGCGACGGGTGCGGGAGGCTGCTCACGGCGGCCTCCTCGGGGCGGTGTCCTTCGTGCGGTGTCGTCGGTCCTCGTCCCCGCGGCGCGGGCGGCGCGCGCCGGCCGCGGTGCCGCCCTGGGCGGGGGACGATCGTAGGCTGCCGTCCCGTGGTGAGCAGGAGGGTCGTCCGCCGCCGTCGGCGGGTGCTGGTCGGCGCCCTCCTCGGCCTCGCCCTGGGCGGGGTCCTCGCGCTCCGCGGCGGGGACGAGCGGGCCCCGGCGCCCGCGGCACCAGCGACGCCCGCGGTCGCGGCGCCGGCCACCGCGCCACCGGTCGGGGACGGCGAGGGGTCGCCGGAGCCGCAGCCGTCGCCGTCGCCGCGCGAGGAGCCCGCCGCGAGCCCGGACGCGCTCGCGGGGGTCCTGTCGGCCGAGGTGCCGGACGCGGGCACGGGCCGCCTCCTCACCGTGCCGGGGACGCGCGCCCCGGCCGTCGAGCCCGCCGGTGCGGACGTCGTCCAGGTCCGCGTCCAGGTGGAGGAGGGCCTGCCCGCCGACGGCGCCGCCGTCGCGGGGACGGTGATGGACGTCCTGCAGGACCCGCGCGGCTGGGGCCCGGACGGCTGGGCGTTCGCCCGGACCGACGACGCCGAGGGCGCCGAGGAGGCCGACGTCACGGTCGTGGTGGCGAGCCCGGACCTGACCGACCGGCTGTGCGCGCCGCTGAGGACGGGCGGGGTGCTCTCGTGCCGCAACGGCGACCGCGCCGTCCTCACCTGGTACCGCTGGGTGAACGGCGCCGAGGGCTACGGGGAGGACCGGGCGGGGTACCGCCAGTACCTCGTCTCCCACGAGGTGGGGCACTTCCTCGGGCACGGCCACGACCCGTGCTCCGCCCCCGGGGAGCCCGCACCCGTGATGCTGCAGCAGACCAAGGGCCTGCAGGGCTGCACCCCGAACCCGTGGCCGCACCCGTGACCCGCGGCCCGGGCGCGGGGAGCGGCCCCGGGGGCCTGCCGCCGCTCGTCGAGCCCGGCCCGCCGCTGGCGCCGGAGCGCCGCCGCCGCGCGGCGCGCCACCTGGTCCTCGCCGAGCTCGGCGAGGAGGGCCAGCGCCGGCTCGCGGCGGCCCGGGTGCTGGTGGTCGGCGCCGGGGGCCTGGGGTCCCCGGTCATCAGCTACCTCGCCGCCGCGGGGGTGGGGACGCTGGGCGTCGTCGACGACGACGTCGTCAGCACCTCGAACCTGCAGCGCCAGGTGCTGCACGGCGCCGCCGACGTGGGCCGGCCCAAGACGGCCAGCGCCGCCGACGCCGTCCGGGCGCTCGACCCGGGCGTGGCCGTCGTCGAGCACGGGCGGCGACTCGCGGACCCCCGGGACGCCGCGGCGCTGGTGCGCGGCTACGACCTCGTCGTGGACGGAGCCGACAACTTCCCCACCCGCTACCTCGTGGCGGACGCCTGCGAGGCGGCCGGGGTGCCCGAGGTCTGGGGCTCGGTGCTGCGCTGGGACGGGCAGGTCAGCGTCTTCTGGCCGGGGCGCGGGCCGACCTACCGGGACCTGTTCCCCGCGCCGCCACCGGCGGGCTCGGTGGCCTCGTGCCAGGACGCCGGCGTGCTGGGCGCCGTGTGCGGCGTCGTCGGGGCCGTGATGGCGGCCGAGGCGGTGAAGCTCCTCACCGGCACGGGGCGGCCGCTGGTCGGGCGCGTCGTCGTCCTCGACTCGCTCGCGATGACCTGGCGGGAGCTGCCGGTCCGCGCGGGCGGGCGCGACGCCGTCCCGGCCGGACCGTCGCCGGACGCGGCCCGGCGCGGTGACCACGGCCAGGTGGTCGCGCCGGAGCGGCCCGGCGTCTCGGAGGTGGCGCCCGAGGACCTCGACGCCCTGCTCGCCGCGGGGGCGGCCGTCGTGGACGTGCGCGGCGAGGCCGAGCGGGCCGCGGTCCCCGTGCCGGGCGGGGTGCGGGTGGACCTCCACGAGGTCCTCTCCTCGCCGGGGGCGCGGCCCGCGGCCCTGCGGCCCGGCGGGGCGCTCGCGGACCTCGACGAGTCCGCCCCGGTGGTCGTCGTCTGCTCGAGCGGCGTGCGCTCGCTGCTCGCGGCCGAGCAGCTGCAGGACGCCGGCTTCTCCTCCGTGCTGCACCTCCGGGGCGGGGTCGCGGCGTGGCTCGCGCGAGCGTGAGCGGCAGCGGGCGCGGCGCGGCGGTCGGGCGCGGCGGGGCGGTCGGGCCCGGCGGGGCCGTCGCGCCACGGCTCCTCGGTCGGGCGTGGACCAGGGCGGTGCTCGACCTCGTCGAGCAGGTGCCGCCCGGCCGCGTGCTGACCTACGGCGACGTCGCCGAGCTGCTCGGCAGCGGCGCCGCGCGCTCGGTCGGGCGGACGATGGCGCTGCACGGGTCGGAGGTGGCCTGGTGGCGCGTGGTCCGCGCCGACGGCTCGCTCCACGACCCCCTCGTGGAGCGGGCCGCGCGCGAGCACGAGCGCGAGGGCACCCCCCGCCGCAGCACCGGGGCCGTCGACCTCGCCCGCGCGCGCTGGGACGCCGAGGGCTGGACCGGCCCCCCGCCCTGACGCGGAGCGGCCGGCACCCGCCCGCGCCCCGGGCGGTGCCGGCCGCGCCTCGCGGCGCTCTCCCCGCCCCCGTCGGCCGTCGCGTCAGCGCCGGGGGGCGGGGAGCGGGGCTGGCTGTCGGGGGGGCGTGCTTGGGTGGCGGCGTGGTCGAGCAGGAGCGCGCAGCAGCAGCCGGGGGCCCCGTCGGCTCCGGCTCCGGCTCCAGCTCCAGGTCCGGCTCGAGGCCCGCGGCGCGGCCGGTGCGGCTCGTGCGCAGGCACCGCGAGCCCGCGCGCCCGGCCGCGCTCGACGCCGAGCAGCGCCGCGTGGTCGAGACGGCGCCGGGCTCGGGGCCGCTGGTCGTCCTGGGCGCGCCGGGGACGGGCCGCACCACCGCGCTGGTCGAGCTCGTGGCCTCCCGCGTCGAGCGCTCCGGCGCGGACCCCGGGTCGGTGCTCCTGCTCGCACCCGGGCGGCTGGCCGCGGCGTCCCTGCGCGACCGGGTGGGAGCGCGCCTGCAGCGCACCGCAATCGAGCCCGCGGCGCGCAGCTGGCACGCCTACGCCTTCTCGCTGCTGCGGCGGACGGCGCTCGAGCGCGGGGAGCCCGCGCCGCGCCTGGTCTCGGGGCCCGAGCAGGACAGGGTGCTCGCCGACCTGCTCTCCGGCCACGCGCGGGGCCGGGGGCGCCCACCGGGCTGGCCCGCCGCCGTGCTCCCCGCGCTGGGACCGGCCGGCACGGGCCTGCGCGGGCTCCGCGACGAGCTGCGCGACCTGGTCATGCGCTGCCTGGAGAGGGGTACGACGGCGGACGAGCTCGCCGACCTGGGGCGCGAGGTCGACCGCCCGGAGTGGGTCGCGGCCGCCTCGGTGCTGGCCGAGTACGAGGAGGTGACGGCCCTGCGCGGCAGCGGGGCGCACGACCCGTCGGCGCTCGTGGACGCCGCCGCCCGGCTGCTGGAGGACGACGCCGAGGTCGCCGACGCCGAGCGCGCGCGGTGGACGCTCGTCGGCGTCGACGACCACCACGAGGCCGGCGCCGCCGTGGCGCGGCTCCTGGAGGCGCTGAGCCCGGACGGGTCGGCGCCCGACCTCGTCGTCACGGGCGACCCGGACTCCACCACGCAGTCCTTCCGCGGGGGCGACCCGGTGCACCTGGTGGAGCTCGCGGCGCGCTCGCGCGTCGTCGTGCTGGGCACCCGGCACCGCTGCGGCCCCGAGCTCGCCGCCGCCGTCCGGCGGGTGGCGGACGGCGTCCCGAGCGCCGGGCTGGTCGCCCAGCGCCGCGCCGAGCCGGCGGCGAGCGGCCCCCGCGTCGAGGACGCGCGAGCCCCGGAGGTCGTGGCCCCGGACGCCGCGGCCCCGGACGCCGCGGCCCCGGGCCTCGAGCCCCCGGACGCGCAGGCGCGGGCCGCGAGGGCCCGGGGCGCGCGAGCCCCGGACGCGCCGGCCCCGGGGGGAGCGCCACCGGAGGAGCGCCCG
>Ga0210040_10009522_pt1 | contig 11287 bp, 8 predicted proteins | sample CryGeyCG12114_NA_FD_185462 | JGI IMG/M metagenome (GOLD analysis project Ga0210040, IMG submission 185462) | Groundwater microbial communities from aquifer - Crystal Geyser CG19_WC_8/21/14_NA (SPAdes) (version 2) | ecosystem: Environmental > Aquatic > Deep subsurface > Groundwater | place: USA... | reverse complement strand
CGGGCTGGGGCAAGTCGGCCGTCTACTTCGTCTCCACGGCGCTCCTCCGCGCCCGCGGCGCAGGTCCGACGCTGCTCGTCTCCCCGCTGCTGGCCCTGATGCGCGACCAGGTCGCCGCCGCCGCGCGCGCCGGGGTGCGGGCCGTGGAGATCAGCTCGGCCACCGCCCACGAGGCCGACGAGACCCGCCGGGCCCTGGCCGCCGACGAGGTCGACGTGCTGCTCATCTCCCCCGAGCGCCTGGTCAACCCGCAGTTCGCCGCCGAGCTGCTGCCCGACCTGCTCGCCCGCACGGGCCTGCTCGTCGTGGACGAGGCGCACTGCATCTCCGACTGGGGGCACGACTTCCGCCCCGACTACCGGCGCATCCGCGACCTGCTCGGCCGCCTCCCCGAGGGCACGCCCGTGCTCGCCACGACCGCGACCGCCAACGAGCGCGTCGTGGCCGACGTCGCCGAGCAGCTGTCCGCGCCGGCGCCGGGCAGCGGTGCACCGGTGGAGGTGCTCACCGTCCGCGGCCCGCTCGCCCGCGACTCCCTGCGCCTGGGCGTGCTCGACCTGCCCGACGACGCCGCCCGGCTGGCGTGGCTGGCCGCCCACCTGCCCGACCTGCCCGGCTCGGGCATCGTCTACACGCTGACGGTCGCGGCGGCCGAGGACACGGCCGCGGCGCTGCGCGCGTCCGGCCACCACGTGCTCGCCTACACCGGGCGCACCGACGACGCCGACCGCCGCGAGGCGGAGACGGCGCTGCGCGAGAACCGGGTCAAGGCGCTGGTCGCCACGTCCGCGCTCGGGATGGGCTTCGACAAGCCCGACCTCGGCTTCGTCGTCCACCTCGGGGCGCCGTCCTCGCCGGTGAGCTACTACCAGCAGGTCGGCCGCGCCGGCCGCGCGGTCGAGCGGGCCGACGTCCTCCTGCTCCCGGGGCGCGAGGACCGCGCCGTGTGGTCCTACTTCGCCACGGCGAGCATGCCGCGGCAGGAGGACGCCACCGCGGTGCTCGACGCCCTGGAGGGCGCGAAGCGGCCCGTCAGCGCCGCCGCGCTCGAGGCCGTCGCCGACGTGCGGCGCACCCGGCTGGAGCTGCTGCTGAAGGTCCTGGCCGTCGACGGCGCCGTCGAGCGCGTGCGCGGCGGGTGGACGGCCACGGGGCGGCCGTGGGTCTACGACGCCGAGCGCTACGCCCAGGTGGCCGCCACGCGCACCGCCGAGCAGGAGGCGATGGTCGCCTACGAGCGCACCTCCGAGTGCCGCATGGCGTTCCTCCAGGAGGCGCTCGACGACGCCACGGCCACCCCCTGCGGCCGGTGCGACCGCTGCGCGGGGCCCTGGTACCCCGTGGACCTGCCCGACGAGGCGCGCGAGGCCGCCTCCGCGGCCCTGCGCAAGGCGGGCACCACGCTGGAGCCGCGAGCCCAGTGGCCGACCGGGGCCGACCGGCTCGGCGTGCCCGTCAAGGGCCGCATCTCCGCGGACGAGCAGGTGGGGACCGGGCGGGCGCTCGCCCGCACCAGCGACCTCGGCTGGGGCTCGCGCCTGCGCGACCTCCTGGGTGACGTCTCGGGCGACGCGGAGCGGGTGCGCGACGTCGCCGTCCCGCCGGACGTCCTGCGCGCCTGCATCCCGGTCCTGGCTGCGTGGGACTGGGCCCGGCGCCCGGTCGCGGTGGTAGCCATGCCGTCGCAGAAGCGCCCGACGCTCGTCCAGAGCCTGGCCACCGGCCTCGCCGAGCTGGGTCGGCTCCCCTACCTCGGCGTGCTGCCCGCGACGCCGGGGCACCCGCCCGCGCGGGCGGGCTCGGGCAACAGCGCCTTCCGGCTGGCCGGCGTCTGGGGCGCCTTCGGCGAGGCCGACGAGCTCGTGGCCCAGCTGCCCGCGGGCAGCGACGGGCCCGTGCTGCTCGTCGACGACGTCGTGGACACGCGCTGGACGATGACCGTCGCCGGCCGCCAGCTGCGCCGGGCCGGCGTCCAGGTGCTGCCGTTCGCCCTGGCCGTCGTGGGGTGAGCGCGCCGTCCTCGGGCGGGCTCGACCGCGCGCACCCCCGCGCGGTCGAGGCGTCAGCCGCCGCCGACCGACCCCTCGCTCGGCGGCCTGCGGGCGCTGAGGAGCCCTCGCGGTCGCAGGGGCGGCGTCGCGGCTCCGCGACCGCGCGACAGGCCGTCGACGAGCTCGACGAGCGCGTCCTGGGACTGCACGCGCGGCTCCCAGCCGAGCTCGGCCCGGGCGAGCGCCGAGGACAGCAGGGGCACCTGGGTGAGCAGGTCCACCCAGCCGGCCTCGGTCGGCTGCAGCCGGGCGCGCCACGTCGCCGCCGCGAGCGCGCGCATGACGGCGACGGGCACGCGCGGCACCCGCTGCACCCGCAGCGCTGCCGCGACGTCCATCCGGTCGACGACCGGCGACGTCACGAGGTTGAACGGTCCCTGCGCCCGGGTGCGCAGCATGCGCAGCACCGCCTCGGCGACGTCGTCGGCGTGCACGACCTGGAAGACGACCTCCTCCGGCAGCGGCAGCACGGGCAGGACCACGCGCCGCACGAGCGAGAGCGGCAGGAGCGATCCGACGAAGTAGCGGCCGATCTCCGAGCCGGCGTCGCCCTGCAGGACGAGGCCGGGACGCATCCGGGCGATGCGCGCGTCGGGGGTGGCGCGCTGCACGTCGTCCAGCACCCTCTCGGCGGCGACCTTGTGCCGGCTGTAGGAGGAGGACGCGATGCCCGTGGCCGGCCAGTCCTCGCCGACGGCGTCGCGCGGGTCGGCGCCGTCGGCCGGTGCGCCGTCGGGCACGGGCGTCGTCCGCGGCGCGTAGACGCCCACCGACGAGGCGTGCACGAGGTGCACCCCGGCCGCGGCGGCGGCCGTGGCCACGCGCCGGGTGCCGTCGACGTTCACGGCGCGCAGCACGGCCTCGTCGTGGCTCGGCTGCAGCAGCCAGGCCAGGTGGACGACGGCGTCGGCGTCGGCGAGCTCGCGCTCCAGCACCGGCACGGACGCCGGGGAGGCGAGGTCGGCCTCCACCCAGCGCACCCCGCCGTCCTGGCGCGGCGGCCGGCGCACGAGCCCGACCACCTCGACGTCGTCCTCCCGCTGCAGCCGGCGCCGGAGCGCGGTGCCGAGGTTGCCGCTGGCTCCTGTGACGAGGACCTTCATGGCCCCACCCTGCGGGCTCGGGCGCCGGGCGACCACCAGGACACGCGTGGTGGACGCCACGGCGGTGCGGCAGTCCCCACCCGGACGGGCACCCCGCCCGCGGCGCGACGAGCTGCGAGGCCCTCCCCGGCTAGCGTTCGCGCCGTGGCCGCGCCCTTCGGGGGGCCACGACCCCAGGACGACGGACCCGCGACGGAGCAGGGAGAGGTCATGGCAGGCGTGCAGGACAGGGTGGCGCTGGTCACCGGCGGTGGTCGGGGCATCGGTGCGGCCATCGGACGGCGGCTCGCCGCCGGCGGGGCGGCGGTCGCCCTGCTCGACCTCGACGGCGAGCGCGCCGAGCGGGCGGCGGCCGAGATCACGGGCAGCGGTGCGCGCGCGCTCGGGCTCGCCGTCGACGTCACCGACGCCGACGCCGTGGCCCGTGGCGTCCAGCGCGTCGTCGAGGAGCTCGGCGGCGTGGACGTCGCCGTGAACAACGCCGGCGTGACGCGCGACAACCTGCTGTTCAAGATGAGCGAGAGCGACTGGGAGACGGTGATGGCCGTGCACCTGCGCGGCGCCTTCCTCGTCTCGCGCGCCGTGCAGGCGCCGATGGTCCAGCAGAAGAGGGGGCGGATCATCAGCCTCTCCAGCACCAGCGCGCTGGGCAGCCGCGGGCAGGCCAACTACTCCGCCGCGAAGATGGGCCTGCAGGGCTTCACACGCACCCTCGCCGTCGAGCTGGGCCGGTTCGGCGTCACGGCCAACGCCGTCGCCCCCGGGTTCGTCCAGAGCGACATGACCGACGCGACCGCCGCACGGCTGGGCATGACGCCGGAGGCCTACCGGGAGGCCGTCGCCGAGCGCACGCCCGTGGGCCGCATCGGCCAGCCCCAGGACATCGCCGAGGCCGTGGCCTTCCTCGCCTCGGACGAGGCCTCCTACGTCACCGGGCAGACCCTGTACGTCGACGGGGGCCAGACCCTGTGACGCAGGACGGCGCGCCGCCGGTCGACGGCCGGGTCGACGGCCGGGTCGACCCGGCGGCGGCCCCGCTGAGCGCGACGGCGACGACCGCGCGGGGACCGGTGGACCCCGCCGCCGCCCCGCTCGTGGCCACCTCCGGCGGGGACGGGGCCCCGGGCTCGGCGAGGGCTCTGCTCCCGGACGGCCTGCGCGGCTTCACGGGCGCCGTCGACGCCGCGGCCCGCGTCGACGGGTGGGCCCTGCCCACGCCGTCGAGCGGCTGGGACGTGCGCGGCGTCGTCGGGCACGTGGCGGCGCAGCACGGCCGGGTGCCGCAGCTGCTCGGGCGCGGGTCGGGGCGGCTCCCCGCGGGCGAGGACCTGCTCGGGCCCGACCCCCGACCCACCTGGCGCGCGCTCGCGGCCGCCTCGACGGTCGCGTGGGCCACCGCTCCCGAGGACGCGAGGGTCGTCCTCGCCGGTCAGGACGCCCCGGCGTCCGAGCTGGCCGAGAGGCTGCTGCTCGACCTCGTGGTCCACGCCTGGGACGTCCGCCGGGCCCTCGCCGCGGCCGGCGCCGACGTCGAGGAACGCCTCGACCCGGGGTGCGTGGCCCACTGCCTCGGCTGGGTGCGCAGCCACGAGCGCCTGCTGGCCGACTCGGGGCGCTTCGGGACGCCCCGCGAGACCGACTCCCCCGACCCGCAGGCCCAGCTCCTCGCCCTCGTCGGCCGTCGGTCGTGACCGCGCCCACCGCGCGCCGCCCGCCGGAGGTGGCCCTCCGCGTGGTCTCGCCGGACGACGTCCCCGCGCTGACGGCGCTGGCGGTGGCCAACCGCGGGTTCCTGGCGCCGTTCGAGCCCGAGCGCGACGACAGCTTCTTCACCGAGGAGACCCAGCTCCGCGCCGTCGAGGGAGCCCTCGAGAAGCACGCGACGGGTCTCTGCGTGCCCCTCGTCGTCCTCGCGGGCGGAGAGGTCGTCGGCCGCCTGACCGTCGCCGACGTCGTGCGCGGCGCCTTCGAGAGCGCTCACCTCGGCTACTGGGTCTCCGAGCACGTCGGGGGGCGGGGCGTCGCGACGGCGGCCGTGGCCCAGGCGCTCGACCTGGCCTTCGGCGAGCTCGCCCTCCACCGGGTCCAGGCGAGCACCCTGCCGGACAACGCCCGCTCGCAGGCCGTGCTGGCGCGCAACGGGTTCGAGCGCATCGGGTACGCCCCGCAGTATCTGCGCATCGCGGGGCGCTGGCAGGACCACGTCCTCTTCCAGCGGCTCGCCGACGGCTGAGCCGTCCGCCGTGGGCTCTCCGACCGGGCCTCGCCCCGGTCCACGCCCCGGTGGACGACCCGATCCCCTGGCTGGGCGAGCCGGGCGGGCGCACCCGGGTCCGGGTTCAGGAGGGGCGCAGGCGCTCGCGCACCAGCCCGCGCACGGCCGCCGCGCCGGTGACCGGGGCGAACGCCTCGGCCGCCCCCGTCAGCGCCGCGACCTCGTCGTCGGCGAGCACGAGGTCCCCCGCCGCGGCGTTGGACTCGAGCTGCTCCACGCTGCTGGCGCCCGGGATGGCGACGACGTGCGGGGAGCGCACCACCCAGGCCAGGGCCACCTGCGCCGGGCTCGCGTCGTGCGCGTCGGCCACGTCGCGCAACGCCTGCACGAGGGCGCCGGCGCGCTCGAGGTTCTCGGGCAGGAAGAGGGGGTTGAGCGCGCGGACGTCCCCGGCGGGCCGGTGGTCCGCGTCGTACCTGCCCGAGAGCAGGCCCTGGCCCAGCGGGCTGTAGGCGATGACGACGTGCCCGGTCTCCCGCGCCCAGGGGACGAGGTCGGCGTCCGGGCCCCGCGCCACGAGGCTGTACTGCACCTGGTTCGACAGCACCGGGCGCCCCAGCGCGGCCTCGGCGCGCTGCCAGCGCCCCAGGGAGTAGTTGCTCACGCCCACCTGGTCCACGAGCCCGACGTCCTGCAGGCTCCGCATCCCCGCCATCGTCGTGCCGTCCCGCACCAGGGGGTTGGCCTGGTGCACCTGGTACAGGTCGATCCGGCGGACGCCGAGGCGGCTCGCGCTGGCGACGGCGCGCTGCTGCACCACCGGGGCGACGGGGAGCACCGGGAAGATCTTGGAGGCCACGACGGCCCGCTCGCGCTCCTCCCCCAGGGCCTCGCCGAGGACGCGCTCGCTGCGCCCGAGGGCGTACACCTCCGCGGTGTCGAAGACGGTGATGCCCAGCTCCAGGGCACGCCGGACGATGGCTCGGGCCCGCGGCAGGTAGTCCTCGCCGTAGCCCCACTCCCGGGAGCCGAACTGCCACGTCCCCAGGCCGATCGCCGACCAGCGGGGCGCGTCCGGGCGGTCCGTCGTCGTGGTGTCCAGGTAGCGCACGGGTCTCCTCGGTCTCGCCGGGCGGGGTGCCGTCCGACTGTGGCCCGTCGCGGGCGGTGGTGCACGGCGGGCGACCGCTCGCAGGACGGCGGCCTGCTCGTCAGCCGGGGCGCGCCGGCGCCGCCCGTGCCGGCGCCGACCTCGTGGCTCCCGACCCGGTCGGCTCCCCGTCGCCGTCGCCTGCGGGCCAGCGGGAGGACCCGCTCAGGCCAGTGCCGCGACGGCCTGCTCGACGGGGACGTCGCCGCTCACGAGCTCCAGGGTCGCCCCGGCGGTGCCCGGCGCCTGCAGCAGCGCCAGGAGGACGGCGGCGACGTCGGCGCGCGGGACGCCGCCGACCTCCAGCGTGCTGCGCGACAGGGTGACCAGGCCGGTGCCGGCGTCGTCGAGCAGGTGCCCGGGGCGCAGGACGGTCAGGTCCAGCTCGGGGCGCGAGCGCAGGGCGTCCTCGGCCTCGAGCTTGGCGCGCAGGTACGCCACGAACCGGGGGTCGACGCCGTCCGGGGTGGCGCCTCCGACGACCGCCTGCAGGCCCATGGCCGAGACGAGCAGGTATCGTCGGACGCCGGCGACCGCGGCGGCGTCGGCGAGCGTGATCGCCGCGTCGCGGTCGACGCGCTGCGTGCGCTCGGGGGCGCCCTTGCCGCCGGCGCCGGCCGAGAACACGACCGCGTCGGCCCCGCGCAGGTGCGGCACGAGCTCCGCCGAGGTGGCGCTCTCGACGTCCAGCACCACCGGCGTCGCGCCGTCGGCCTCCAGGTCCGGCACGTGGTCCGGGTCGCGCACGAGCCCGACGACCTCGTGGCCGGCCTCGACGAGGCCGGGGGTGAGCCGGCGGGCGACCTTGCCGTGCGCTCCGACGAGAACGACCTTCACGGGTACCTCCTGGGGCTGCGGTGGCGCGCCGGTCCCGGCGCGGGGTCTCGTCGCCGCGAGGACGACGCGCCAGGGGCAGCAGCACCGGCCGCCCTCGTGTTCCGCCGCACCCTGGTCGGTTCGGGACCGCCTGCCGCGCAGCGTCTTCGGGTGCAGCGCCTCCCGGCTCGCCGCGCCGGGGCCGGAGGCGCCCGCGCTCCCCGGCGCGCCACCTTGCTCGTCGCGCGGACGTGGGGGTTCACTGCTCCGGGGCACCCCCACGGGTGCACGACGAGCGGGTGGCCCGCGGGTGGGACCGCCTCGGCGGCGAGGAGCACGATGACCATCAGCGAGCGCCTGCCCTGGCCGGTCCTGCGGCAGGCGGTGGCGGCCCGGCGCGGCACCGGTGACGCGCTCGGGCGCGGCGCGGCGGTGCGCTCCCGGGGGACGGCGAAGAAGGTCGCGCGCACGGCGACCGCGGACCGCGTCGTCGACTCCGTGTGCCCTTTCTGCGCCGTCGGCTGCGGGCAGAAGGTGTACGTGCAGGACGAGAGGGTGACGCAGGTCGAGGGCGACCCGGCGTCGCCCATCAGCCGCGGCCGGCTGTGCCCCAAGGGCAGCGCCAGCACGCAGCTGGTCACCTCCCCCACCCGCGTGAGCACGGTGCGCTACCGGCGCCCGGGCGGCACCGAGTGGGAGGACCTCGAGCTCGACGTCGCGATGGACATGATCGCCGACCGCGTCCTCGACGCCCGCCGCAAGGGCTGGCAGGACGCCGACGAGCAGGGGCGCCACCTTCGCCGCACGCTCGGCTTCGCGAGCCTCGGCGGCGCGACGCTGGACAACGAGGAGAACTACCTGATGAAGAAGATCTACACGGCCCTGGGGGCCGTGCAGGTCGAGAACCAGGCGCGGATATGACACTCCTCCACGGTCCCCGGTCTGGGGACCACGTTCGGTCGCGGCGGCGCCACGACGCACCAGCAGGACCTGTCCAACGCTGACTGCATCCTCATCGAGGGCAGCAACATGGCCGAGGCCCACCCGGTGGGCTTCCAGTGGGTGATGGAGGCCAAGGCCAAGGGCGCCACGATCATCCACGTCGACCCGCGCTTCACGCGGACCTCGGCGGTGGCCGACCTGCACGTGCCCCTGCGCGCGGGCAGCGACATCGCCTTCCTCGGCGGGCTCATCAACCACGTCCTGCAGGGCGGGCACGAGTTCCGCGAGTACGTCGTCGCCTACACCAACGCCGCCGCGATCGTCTCGGAGGACTTCCGGGACACCGAGGACCTGGACGGGCTCTTCTCGGGCTACGACCGCGAGGCGAACACCTACGACCCGAGCTCGTGGCAGTACGCCGGCACCACCGCCCCGGCCGCGGCGGGCCAGCGCGACCCCGCGCAGCCCGGCGGCGTGCCGGCGTCGGACGGCTCGGGCGACGAGCAGACGAGCCACGACGAGGGCGAGTCCCAGGCGCGCGGCAGCGGCGGGGCCTCCATCCCCGGCAAGCCGCAGCGCGACGAGACGCTGCAGGACCCGCGGTGCGTCTTCCAGGTCCTCACGCGGCACTTCTCCCGCTACACGCCGGAGATGGTGGAGGAGGTCTGCGGCATCGCGCCCGAGCAGCTCGCGGCCGTCGCCGACGCGCTCGTGCGCAACAGCGGGCGGGAGCGGACCACCGCCTTCGCCTACGCCGTGGGCTGGACGCACCACACGGTCGGCGCCCAGATGATCCGCACGGCCTCGATCCTGCAGACGCTGCTGGGCAACATCGGGCGTCCGGGGGGCGGGATCCTCGCCCTGCGCGGGCACGCGAGCATCCAGGGGTCCACGGACATCCCGACGCTGTTCAACATCCTGCCGGGCTACCTCCCGATGCCCCACGCCCACGAGCACGTCGACCTCGACACCTACATCGGCGAGGACAGCAGCCAGACCGGCTTCTGGGGCAACAGCCGCGCCTACGCGGTCAGCCTCCTCAAGAGCTGGTGGGGTGACGACGCGACGGCGGAGAACGACTTCCGCTTCGACTACCTCCCACGGCTGACGGGCGACCACGGCACCTACCAGACCGTCCTCGACCAGGTCGCGGGCACGGTCCCCGGCTACTTCGTGGTCGGGGAGAACCCGGCCGTCGGCTCCGCGAACGCGCGGCTGCAGCGCCTGGGACTGGCCAGCAGCGAGTGGGTCGTCGTCCGCGACCTGCAGATGATCGAGACGGCGACGTTCTGGAAGGACGGGCCCGAGATCGAGACGGGCGAGCTGCGCACGGAGGACATCGGCACCGAGGTGTTCTTCCTCCCCGCGGCGAACCACGTCGAGAAGGAGGGCACCTTCACCAACACCCAGCGCCTGCTGCAGTGGCACCACAAGGCGGTCGAGCCGCCGGGCGACTGCCGCAGCGAGCTGTGGTTCTACTTCCACCTCGGACGCATCCTGCGGGAGAAGCTCGCCGGCTCCACCGACCCGCGCGACCGCCCCCTGCTCGACCTCACCTGGGACTACTCCACGCAGGGGCCGCACGAGGAGCCGTCGGCCGACGAGGTCCTGCGCGAGATCAGCGGCACCGGCCCGGACGGGCGCGCGCTGTCCGGCTACACCGACCTCGCCGACGACGGCTCGACGCGGTCGGGCTGCTGGATCTACTGCGGCGCCTACGCCGACGAGGTCAACCAGGCGGCGCGGCGGCGCCCGGGCTGGGAGCAGGACCTCACGGCCGCGGAGTGGGGCTGGGCGTGGCCGATGAACCGGCGCGTGCTCTACAACCGCGCCTCGGCCGACCCGGAGGGCCGCCCGTGGAGCGAGCGCAAGAAGCTCGTGTGGTGGGACGAGGACGCGGGCCGGTGGACCGGCGACGACGTCCCGGACTTCGAGGCGACCAAGCGCCCCGACTACGTGCCGCCGGAGGGCGCCACCGGTCCGGCCGCCCTCGCCGGGGTGGACCCCTTCATCATGCAGACCGACGGGAAGGCGTGGCTCTACGCGCCGGCCGGGCTGGCCGACGGGCCGATGCCCTCGCACTACGAGCCCACCGAGTCGCCGGTCCTGAACCCGCTGCACCCGCGGGTGCAGTACAGCCCCACCCGCCAGGACTTCGACGTCCCCGGCAACCGCCGCAACCCGGTGCGCAGCCGGGTCTTCCCGTTCGTCTTCACGACGTACCGCCTCACCGAGCACCACACGGCGGGGGGCATGAGCCGGACGCTGCCCTACCTGTCCGAGCTGCAGCCGGAGATGTTCTGCGAGATCTCCCCCGAGCTCGCGCGCCTGCGCGAGCTCGACCACATGGGCTGGGCGACCATCACCTCGGGCCGCAGCGCCATCGAGGCCAAGGTCATGGTCACCGAGCGCATGCGGCCCCTGCGGGTCGGCGGGCACGTCGTCCACCAGATCGGTCTGCCCTGGCACTGGGGGCCGAACGGGCTGTCCACGGGTGACGCGGCGAACGAGCTCGTCGAGATCGCCCTGGACGCCAACACCCACATCCAGGACAAGGTCGGCACCTGCGACATCCGCCCTGGTCGGCGGCCGCGCGGCCCCGAGCTGGTCGAGCACGTCGCCGCCCACCGGCGTCGGGCCGGCCTGCCCGACGACCGGGACGTGCCGAGCGCTCGCGGGGGCTCGCAGATGCCCAGCCGGGGGCCGGGCGGCGCGGGCGACCCGGACGGCACCGTCAGCCGCGGCGGTCCCGGCGGCCCGGCGCGCGGGGCCGACGAGGAGTCCGGCGGCTCGGGGACGGCCCGCCCGGGCGCTCCCGACCATGACGCCGACCACGGAGGAGACCGCGCGTGAGCGCCACCACGGACCGCACGACGAGCGGCCATCAGCCCGGCTTCTTCGACACGCCGTCGCCGGCGGACGGCACCGGGTACGACGCGGACCACCCGCCCCGCATGGGCTTCTTCACCGACACGAGCGTCTGCATCGGGTGCAAGGCGTGCGAGGTGGC
>Ga0210040_10009521_pt1 | contig 11288 bp, 7 predicted proteins | sample CryGeyCG12114_NA_FD_185462 | JGI IMG/M metagenome (GOLD analysis project Ga0210040, IMG submission 185462) | Groundwater microbial communities from aquifer - Crystal Geyser CG19_WC_8/21/14_NA (SPAdes) (version 2) | ecosystem: Environmental > Aquatic > Deep subsurface > Groundwater | place: USA... | reverse complement strand
GTCCGGGCGATCCACATCATGCCTTCGAAGTAGCGCCGGTTGTCCTGCGCGGGGCGGCAGCCTCGACCTCGCTCGGCCGGCAGCAGCGCGCCGACAATCTCCCACTCCGCATCCGACAACCCGATCCCCTCACCCAACGCTGCCTCCAAATAGCAGCGTTGAATCAACCGCAGATCACCCCGTCAACCTTTGTCCACGTGGCCTAGCCTCACCGGCCTATTCGGGGGCGCTCGCATCGAGAGGTGCCTGATTGCCCTTTGTGTGGATGGGGATCATTGTGGTGAGTATGGCAGCTCGAATGACTACGCGGTGATCCTTTCGTATCCCACGCTGTTGGGCCGCGAGTTGAGTCCGCTGCTCGTCGTTGATCAGGCGACGGGTGACCCCGGCAAAATCGTTGCGGTGGCTGCCGATCTCGCGCCGTTTCCGGCTGCACGGGGGACCTATTATCCCGGGCGGCGGCGGCTGATCGGGTCAGGTGATGCCGCCGCAGCACATTATGCACGCGCGCTCCTCGGGTGCCTGGTTCCCGCGATCAACGCCGCGTTCGCGCTGGACGGGTTCGACCTGCTACAGGCGAGCTTCTCGATGGTAACCGCGCGCCCAAGTGATCTCGCGCCGCCGCAGCGCGCGCCGCATTTCGATTCCTCCGATCCGCTGTATCTCGCGGTGCTGCATTACCTGCGCGGAACGGAGAACAGCGGCACCGCCTATTTCCGCCAGCGCTCTACGGGGATCGAGCGGGTCACCGACGCCAACCGCGATGCGTTCGTCGCGGCCGCCCAGGTCGAGATGGCTGAGTTGCACGGGTATATCGACGGGTCGACCACGTCTTTCGAGGAGATCGGAAAGGTGGACGGAGTCGCCGATCGCGTGGTCGTCTATCCCGGTAGCCTCCTCCACTCGGGGCGCATTCCGCCCGATTCGACGTTCAGCGACGATCCACGTCAGGGCAGGCTTACCGCCAATTTCTTTATCCGGGGCCGTCCTCGGCGTTGATTAGCGTGCCGACGGTACCTGGGCAGCGGCGGTGCGGATCGCGTGGCGTACGCCTGCAAGCTGGCTGCTGTTGTCGGCGTCGCTCATGACGTCGAGCAAAGGATTGTAGTCGCTCGCGCGAACCCCTTGCCCGGTCAGGACCGCGAACCAGCTTGCGTCGCGAAACAAGTCGTCGGCGGTCAGCATGAGGCGACCCGAATGACGGAACTGCTCGATCTTCCACGCCAACGTGTCGGGGATCGGCATGGTTTGGCAGTGCCGCCACAGCGGCTCGATCCGACCTTTGGTCTGGCTGTAATGAAGGATCACGAAATCGCGCACCTCCTCGAACTCGCGCGCGCTGAGGCGATTATACTGTTCGGCGAGGAGGGGGTCGGCATCCGCGCGCGGGAACAGCGACAGCAATCGGGCAATGCCGCTCTGGATCAGGTGAATGCTGGTCGACTCGAGCGGCTCTAGGAACCCGGCGGCCAGCCCGATCGCGACGACGTTGCCGACCCAGGCCCGGCGCCGACGACCGGGCGTGAAGCGGATGAGCCGCGGTTCGGTAAGCGGCGTCTCGCCAACCGCCGCCAGCAGATGATCGCGCGCCGCATCGGGTGCCTGGAACCGGGTGGAAAAGACGTAACCGTTGCCGGTGCGGTGCTGGAGCGGAATACGCCAGCGCCAGCCGGCGACGTCGGCAATCGCCTGAGTGTATGTCGGCCGCAGCTCCATCGTGGCGGTCGGCGCCGCCCAGGCTGCATCGCAGGGAAGCCAGTGCGACCAGTCCTCGAATCCGGCGCCGAGCGTCTCCTCGATCAGCAGCCCCCGAAGCCCCGAGCAGTCGACAAATAGGTCGCCGGCGACGGTCTCGCCTAGCGCCATCGTCAGCGAGGCGACGTGGCCGGTGCGATCGTCGCGAGCGACGTCGATCACCTTGCCTTCATGCCGGATGACGCCGCAGCCTTCGGCGAGCGCGCGAAGATGCGTCGCGTAGCGGGCCGCGTCGAAATGGAACGCGTAGCCAAGCGTGGACAGGAAGGAGCGCATGTCGCCGACAGGCTTGGCGAACCTGCCTGCACGCGCGACCTGCGTCGTCAGGGAATAGTCCTCGATTGGCGCCGAATCGCCTGCGCGCCAGGCGCGGATCAGGCGGTGAGGAAACATGGTCGCGTCGCCCGGTCCACCAAAGGTGCCAAAGGGGTGGAAATAGGCGCTACCCTCGCCCTGCCAGCCGCTGAACTCGATGCCGAGCTTCCAGGTCGCGCCTGTGTCGGCCATGAACTTGGCTTCATCGAGTCCGACGAGGTTGTTGAACCAATGGATGGTCGGGATCGTCGCCTCGCCGACGCCCACGGTGCCGATCTCCTCCGACTCGATCAGCGTGATCTCCGTGCCGGTCCGGCCAAGCGCCTTTGACAGTGCCGCCGCGGTCATCCAGCCGGCGGTGCCGCCGCCGACGATCACGACGCGGCGAACGCGATCCGCCATCAGCGGACGTGACAGGCTGGGGCAGCGGCCGGGCGCTGTACCGCCAAATAGACGGTGCTCCACAGCTGCGCCGCGTTCGACTCGTCGGCATCACCGCCACCGGCGCCAAATGCGGCGATGCGGTAGCCGCCCTGGGCATAGCGCCACGACCACAGTTCCGAGCTTCGCACGCTGCGGCTGGCATCGATCGCTTGCCACAGCTTGGCCTGTGCGTCGGCGAGCCGGGCGCAGGTGGCCGGCGGCAGATCCGCGCGCGCGAGCTGGCGGCCGAGACCTGCCGCGACCAGCGCCTGCTGCCACGACCAGACAACGGTTCCGTGATAGGCCGCCGGGCTGAATCGGGCCTGGAGCGACGGAGGCGCGAATACCGGGTTTGCAACGAGCATGCCGACATCGGTCATCAGCCCCGCCGGAAAGGGGGCGGCGATGGTCGTGGACGCGATTTCGAGCGATGCCGGATCCGGGTGCTGAAATAGCAGCGCAAACCCATCATCGGAATTGACGATAGGCACCCGCCGTCCCTGCGCATCAAGCGCGATGGCGTTGAAGCGCACCGAACGCGTCGCCGCGGCTAGCGCGGGAGCGGCGGGGACTCCAGCCTTCCCGGCGTACCGAACGATCGCCGCTTGCGCCTCGGCAGGCGCGACTTCTTGCGCGAACAGCCCCGGCGCGCGGGACGTCCAAGTCGTCGCCATCTCCCGCGCCCGTGATAGCATGACCTGGTCGTCCGGTCGCGCATAAGGCGCGAGCAGCCCGGCACGCGCCATTGCGTCGATCGATTCCAGCGCCGCGGGCACGAGCACCGCGTTGATGTCATAAGGATAGCGGCCGCCGCCCAGACCGTCATTGCTGTCGCGCCACTCACCCGCGTCCATGCCGGGCTTAAGCGACACGAGGTGGCGCCAATCGGGATCTCCCGCGAATGGCGCTGCGTGCGCCATCACAAAGCGGACGTTGCGCATCAGCGCTTCGCCTGCGCGTTCCCGCCCGAGCGGGGTCGCCAGAAACTTGGCCGCGCGCTCTCGCCCGCGTGCGTCGTCGACCAGCCACGCGCCCGCGACCGGCGCAAGCAGGAATGGGCTGTCGACCATGGCGTAGTTGTAGGTCGGGGCGGCCGACAAAGTGTGGTCGTCACGGCGATGATCGAGGACCGCGAACTCGCCAATGTTCTCTTCGTGCGCGACCACACCGTCCGGCGACAACCGCTCCAGCACCGAGCGCAGGCCCGTCTCGACTGCGTCAGGCTTGAGCGCGGGCATCAGCAGCCTGACCGACAGCAACGTGTCACGGCCGAAATAGGTGAGGAAGCGCCACGAACCGGCAAGGAACTTCTCTCGATAGCTGAGGAACTGAAGGGCCGCGCGAGCCTGCGGGTTCTTCGCCGCGGTCGGCTCCAGCAGCTCGCCGGGCCTGAAAGGGGTGAGTGGGGTGTCGCCAGTCAGCGCGGCGACGGTGACGGCGATGGTGCCGTCTGCCGCCGCCGCGATCGTGGTGCCGTGCAGCGTGCCGCGATCGATGCGTAGCGACAGGCGATAGCCCGGCGCCCCATCGAGCCGGTCGCGAGCCCAGGTCAGCTCGTTGCCCCGCACCGTCAGCACCGGGTCGAGTCCGTCGGGCACGGTGCCGAGCGCCTGGTAATCGCGCAGCACGCGGATGCTGGTCAGCACCGCGCGCCTGACCTGCAGTTGCTTCACCCGAATGGTGGCGGCGAACGTGACGCCATGAAGAGTTCTGCCGCGCGGGTCGCTCGCAGCGAGCGGGCGTGCGGCGGCAGCGATCCGCCAGTCAGCGTTCTCGCCGGTGCGGTCAAACCACAAGCCGACGCCGCTATTCCCCGCCGGAAAGGCAACGATCAGTCGTGGATCCCGGCCATCACGGAGCAGCACGTGCGCCGCCACCGGCCCGTCCTGCGTGAAGCTGTTGAGGTTCAGGCCTTCGCGGCGAACGACGGGTTCAGCCGCCGCCCCGACCAGCAACGGGGCGGCGAGCAGGGCAAGCAAGGTGGAGCGATGCATGCGGCAGACCTTACACGAAAAGGGCAGCCGCTGGCGACCGCCCTCGACGTCAACTGCCGAGCTTGATCGTCGCCGTGAACAGCGCATTGCGGCCATAGATCGCACGGCCATAGAAATAGCCGTCGGTGATGGTCTGCGTCTGCCCCTGGCGTGGGTTGCCCTCGGTGAAGCCCTTGGCATCGAAGATGTTGTCGACGCTTGCGCTGAGGTTCAGCTTCTCGCCGACGTTGACGCTGACGCCCGCCGAGATGATGCTATAGCTGGGCAGCGCGATGCCGTTGCCCGCGTCGGCGAAGATCTTGTCGGTGTAGCGCCACCGTCCGTAGATTTCGCCCAGTCCGTGCGGCAGGATAAATGACGGCGTGACCGTCAGCAGCTTCTTGGGCGTGCGCTCCGGCACGTTGCCGTTGTAGCTGCCCGGGATCGGCGTGTCGAAGACGAGGTTGGTCAGCTTCGGGTCCTGATAGACCCCATTCACATTGATGCTGAAGAAGCTGATCGGACGGATGTCCGCCTCGATCTGGACGCCGTTGGTGCGACTGTCGGCAACCGCATTGCTCTGGATCGTCGGGTTGGCCGGGTTGATGAACTGGTAGGACAGGTCGTTGATCTCGGTGCGGAAGCCGATCACCGAGGCGTTGAAGCCCGGCCATTGGAAACGCACACCGCCTTCGTACAGGGTCAAGCCCGTCGGCTTGTGCGTACCACCCGTGTCGCCGCCATTGGTCTGAAAACCGTAGGCGCCGCGCACGTACAACGAGATGTTGCGGGTAAGCGTGTAGTTGATGCCGCCCGTATAGGCGAGCTTGTTATAGTTATCCGCCTGATAGCTGTAGGTGCCGTCGAACGTGGCGCCCACATCGGTCTCGATGCCGGGCGTGCCAGCGGGCACGGGCGCGTTCACCGCTGCCTGATTGCCGACGTGAACGCCGACATGCTCATGTTCGTACCGTGCACCAAAGTCGATGTGCAGGTTGTCGCCGATGCGCAGCTCGTCATTGAAATAACCCGAGATCGAGTTGACCTCGTCGTTGAAGACGCCCTGGCCCCAATCTCCGTAGTTCACCAGGCCATTGTTGGTCAGCGAGCCGAGTACCTGACCGCCGCTGTTGAGCGCGACGATGTCGTAGACGTTGGAATTGTTGGTAACGTCGTTGACGACCGTCGCTGTCGCCGACTGATCGTTCCGGCGGCGGACGTTGAAATACATCCCTCCCACCGTCAGCGAGTTTTGGATGGCGCCGGTGCCGGCGTCCCATTTGATGCCGAAGTTGCTGCCGGCATCCTTCGTCGAGAGGGTCTGGTGGTTGAGTACCGTCTGCTGGAGCAGGCCGTTGCCGTTCAGCCCGGCCAGCGTCGCGGTAGCGCTCGCAGGAATGACACCGCCCGTGCGAATGTTGCGCAGGCCGTATTGCGTGACGGTCGGGAACGCGAATTGTGCGGCCTGGAAATAGGTAAAGGTCGCGCCGCGGATCGGGGTCAGGCTAGCCAGCGGCGACACCGCCGGATTGAGGTAATTGCTCGCCGACGTTAGCCCCGCCGTGCCTGCGCCAGAGCCCGGGAAGATGCCGTTAAAGTCGTAGCTGCCGTCGAGATAGCGCAGATGGGCGAACACGCTGATGCTGTCGGAGACCGGCATGTCGACGTCGACCCGATAGGTGTTGGCCTTGACGCCTATGCCTTCCGACGACCGGAACGGGCGGAGGGCGTTGCCGGTCGCGGGGCTGTCGGGAACCTGGAACTGCGTGAACGAGCGGCCGCCGATGTCGTCGCGCTTGAGGTCCAGCCCAGGCACGTTGTTGATGTCGCCGTTGCTCGACACCGCAAACGGCATGTCGGCGTAATAGGGGTTGTTCTGGTCGATGCGCTTGTAGGTCAGGCGGACGGTGCCGCCGTTGCCGAAGCGCTTTTCCAGCATCGCCTTGATGTTGTAGCCGAAGAAGGAAAACGGCGTGCGCCGCACGCCCTTCTGCGATTGAACATAGCCACCGACGCTGAACGCCAAGTCGTCCGCAATCGGCGCGGAAAAATAGCCATCGGTCCGCAGATCGCCGTAAGTGGCACCTGTGAACCGCGCGGAGGCCACCACCTTGTCATAGCTCGGCTTGAGCGAGATGAAGTTGATCGTCGCGCCCGCCCCGTTCGGTGCGAGCACCCCCGAGGTGCCGCCCTCCACGGCCTCGACACGACCAATGGTGAGATCGTTCTGGAAGTAGAAGTCGGCGCCGCCGCCGCCGTAGAGGATCGGCACGCCGTCCTCTTCAAGCGTGATGAAGGTCTGTGCGCCACCGCGGAGGCCGCGTACCGAGTAGTTATTGGAGACCGGGCCTGCGGTGCTCTCAACGAAAACGCCCGGCACCAGCTGGAGCACGTCTGCGGTGGAACGCGGCGCCAGTCGGGCGATGTCTGCCGAGCTCGCCAGCGTCACGTTCGATGAGCTGTCGAACAGCGTGCGCTTGCCGGACGTATTGCCCGTCACGATGATGTCCTGCATCTCGCCGGCATCGGTCGCCGGGGGCTGCGCGCCGTTGGGCTCGCGCGGTTCGGCGGCGTTCTGCGCAGCCTCGGCGGTGCTGTTCGCCGGCTGGGTGTTGGCGGTCGTCGCCGCCGTCGGATCGACACTGGTCTGCTGCGCCATCGCGGGAGCCGCGACTAGCGTGCCACCGGCGAGCAACGCCGCCTTGAATGAAAAACGACTGCCGGCCATGTCCACCCTCTCGTGCCGCGCCGTTGGCCGGGGCGGCGTTCCTGATCTGACCGGCCGCATAGATCACCGTTTAAGACGGATCAATTTCGCTGGCGAAACAACCGAACAGTGTTGCCGGCCAGACACAACTGGCATCACCGGCATTGAAGTCCGGACGTCACCGTCTGGCGGGACGCGCGTTGGCACGATCGAGCAGCGCCCGTGTCACTCCGTTTGTCCAACCAAAGCCATCCTGGACCGGGTACTCGCCACCGCCGCCCGGGCGTCCCGTATCGACGTCGTATTTCTCCACCAGCCGTCCATCGCGACGGTAGACTAGGGAAACCGTGCGTACCCAGCGCCCCGCGATCATGTCGGCGAGGCGGACATGGCCATAGCGGTCTAGCCCCTGGATCGCGATCCACTGCAAAGGCGCCCATCCGTTGGGTTCGTCCCATTGCTGTCCGGTAGCTGTGGTCGTCGTGGCGACACCGCCGCGACGTAGCAGCCGTGCCTCCACGGTGCGCGCAACGCGGTCGGCCTGCGCGGAGGTGGCGAGGCCGACATACAATGGCATTGTCGTCGCGATCGTCAGCCGATCGCTCAGCCTGTCGCTGGCCCAATAGCGATCGACGAAGGCGCCGGCAGCGTCGTTCCACAGGTAGCGCCGGATCGCGGCGGCGCGCGCGGCGGCCCGCCGCTCGAAATCGGCGGCGCAGCCGCGGTCCCCACGGCGCGCACATCCTGCCGCGATGGCGCGCTCGAGCCCGTACAGCAGCGCGTTCAGATCTACCGGTACCAGCGCGGTCGTCTCGATCGTGGTCAGGTGCCGCCCGTCGGCGAGCCAGCGCGAACTGAAGTCCCACCCGCTTTCCGCCGCGGCGCGTAGATCGCGATAGACCTCGTCGGCGGGACGGCCCGACTCGGCTGCGGTGGCCACGTCCTCGCGATACGATTCCTCGCGTGGCGTGGCGCGTGCATCCCAATAGCGGTTGAGGAGCGTACCGTCGGCCAGCCGGACTACATGCTGCGCTGCCGTGCCGGGACGGACATTCGCCGCGCCCGCCATCCAGTAGCGATGCTCCGTCAGTAGCGCGTCCAGATATCGCGCGTCGGCGGCCGCCGGGTCGGCGGGCGAGGTTAGTGCAACCATCTGATAGAAGAAGGGCGGTTGCGATCGCGACAGGTAATAGGTGCGCGTCCCGTTCGGGATGTGACCGTAACGCGCAAGCAGATCGGCGAAATTGTCGACGAGTCCCGCGACATCGGCTGAGCGGCCGTCGCGTAGAAAGCCGAGCATCGTGAAATAGGAATCCCAGTAGTAGATTTCCTGGTAACGCCCACCCGGCACGATGAACGGCCGTGCCAACGGCAGCGCCGAACTGAACGGCGGCGGCGTAAGCGGTGGACGCACAAGATGCGGCCAGAGTGCGGCGATGTGCTCGCGTAAGGGGAGCGGCGGCAGCGCCAAGGCAGGGCGCGGCGCGGGAAGCGTGAACTCGCGAGAAACGAAGAGGCGCAGCGCGGCTGTGTCGTCGGGGCGCTCGCGGCGATAGGCGTCCAGAATCGCGGCGGGCTGCCGCAACGGCACCGCATCCACAAAGGTCTTGCTGTCCGGGAACAGCCGCTCCTGCTGGACGCGCACGAAAAGCTCGCCGAATAGGTCGGCCGGTGAGGCCGAACTCGCGCTCGAAGCTGTCGCGGCGGGCGTCGCCGGTGGAGGGCTGGCCCGCGCCGGTCCCAGCAGGAGCCCGGCGGCGGCGATGGCGAAGGAGGGGAGCAGCGGGAAGCGCATGACACGTCCGTAGCTCAACTCTCCCGCGGCGTGCAGTCCTATGTCGATCGGATGTACCGTGCCCCGCAGGTCAGCCCGGTTGTTAGCTGCCGTCGATATGGCGCGTGAACCAATATCGCCTCTCGCCGCTCTGCCGAAAGCTCTTTGACAGCTTTGCGATAGCAGCCGAATCCTAACATAAACGAGCGGCCGCTTTCGGCAAGCGACGCGGTGACCTTGAGGGTCCGCTTCTGGGTCTTCGCCGACTGAACGACGGACTCCGCTTTCACTGTTGCCTCCGTTCGCGACGGGTGAAGCCGAGCCCACTCGCGGACCTGCAGCCCGACGGAGGTCGCGTCGCGTCATTGCAGGCGCACCCGGGCGCTGGCAGCTCGGGCTACTAGGGCTCAGACTCAATTATAGCCAGAAGGCGAGAGCGGTGGCGAGTGCCACGCCTGACAGGAAGTTGGCAGCGAGCTTGTCATAGCGGGTGGCGACGCGGCGGAAGTCCTTGAGGCGGCAGAAGGCGTTCTCGATGAGGTGGCGGCCGTGGTAGCGGCCCTTGTCGTAGCGGATGGTGCGCTTGCGGTTGCAGCGGCCAGGGATGACCGGAACAGCGCCCGCATCTCGCAGCGAGCGGCGCAGTTGGTCAGCATCATAGCCCTTGTCGGCAAGCAGGTAGCGCATTCGCCCGGCACGCTGGAGAAGCGCGGGAGCGGCCTTGATGTCGCTGACGTTGCCAGCCGTCAGCATCAGCGCATACGGGCGGCCGATGACGTCGGTGAGCGCGTGGACCTTCGTGGTCCAGCCACCACGTGAGCGGCCGATCGCTTGCGCCGAGCGCCCCCTTTTGCGCCAAACGCGGCGCGCTGAGCCTTCACGTAGGTGCTGTCGATCGCGGTGCTTCTCGTCACCGCGCCGGCATCGACCAGTGCGTCGAGCAGCTTGAGCCAAAATCCCCGGTGCGACCAGCGGTTGAACCGGTTGTACACCGTCGTGGACGATCCGTACTCGGCTGGACAATCGCACCACCGACAGCCCACCTTGAGCACGTGCAAGATGCCCCGAGATCACCCGCCGGTCATCCACGCGCCGAGCACCGGGCTGGTTCTTGGGCAGGTGCGGCTCGATAGCCGCCCACGCATCGTCCGACAACCAGAACAGCGCCATGCCACACCTTCCATGATCCACGCCGCAGTGAATCAGGAAAGCCCGTCCGCCTCAACCCGCTGATTGAGTTTGAGCCCTAGCTGGAAACCGCCGAAACAAAGGAGACCAGCTTCACGAGGTTGTGAGAGCGATGCGAAGTGGTGGCGAACCGGTCAGACCGGGAGCAGGGACAACCCAATGGACGCTCAAGGCATCATAGCCTGTTGAACCAGATAGGACTCAGCTCACGGACTCCATCAGGGCCAGCAGTCTTCAAGGGCTGCACCAACAGGCCGAACAGAGAGCTGCACCCGACCAAACGCCACAACTTCAATTTACCCTTGCAACGCGGGAGTCTCCACAGAGAGTGTCTGAAACCGGGGAGGAGAAAAGTGGCAGCGAACGTCGAGTTCTGGGTCCTCTCTGCTGTGCCGGGAAATGGCGAGCAATGCCGTCGCGGGAGGACCTTACTTCGATCAGAAGTCTTAGTGCGCATTCGGGCTCGACATCTTTTGGGCACGCGCTGCTCGCCTCAGCGCCTGGGGCGGCAGGCCATAGACACGGATGAACGCGCGGCGCATCCGTTCGGGATCTGCGAAGCCGATGGCCGCGCCTACCGCCTCTACGGTCTCGGTTCCGCCCTCAAGATGGATGCGTGCTGCCTCCGTGCGAAGGCGTTCGATTGCGCGCGCCGGGGTGTCGCCTGTCTCGGCCCGGAACATCCGACCGGATTGCCGCTCCGATAGACATGCGACTCTGCCAAGTTGGCTACGCTGAGTGGCTCCTTCAGATGCTCGCGCGCATATGGGTCACGCCGTGTCCGGGGGAGGGGGGGCTCAACGATCGCCTTGCCCCGTGTGCCAATACGTTGAACCGATGTGCCGTGCAGCACCTTGCCAGCATGCTGGTCACTTCAACGACTTAGCTCGTGTTTGAATTGGCTGGGGCTCCTGCCGCCCCAGCCAGTGTCCATCACAAGTTGGAAGCACCCGCGGGGGTGGCGCCACCCGTCATGTATTGGCGAGGTGCCCTACCGACCTCGGCGCATCTGTCTCTGCAGCGAGTTGGGGAGGGTCTTTGGGGGTTGTTCCGTTTTTTTGTCACAAAAAGTGCAAAGGGTGATTGACGGGGTTGGGCGGGTCCCCTAGATGGGTGTCACCGCAGCGACGGACCGGATGGTTTGTTGGGGTGG
>Ga0210040_10009520_pt1 | contig 11288 bp, 9 predicted proteins | sample CryGeyCG12114_NA_FD_185462 | JGI IMG/M metagenome (GOLD analysis project Ga0210040, IMG submission 185462) | Groundwater microbial communities from aquifer - Crystal Geyser CG19_WC_8/21/14_NA (SPAdes) (version 2) | ecosystem: Environmental > Aquatic > Deep subsurface > Groundwater | place: USA... | reverse complement strand
ACCTGTCGAACACGAAAGAGCTGGCCGTGGAAGCCGAGAACCGGCAGGTGAAGCGCATCCTGCCCGCCGACTTGCTGCGCGCCACCCGCTGGGCCGGAGACTCGCTGACGAACACCGCCGACCGCGCCCTGCGTCAGCAAACGGCTGCGCTGCTGCAAGCCGGTACCGTGGCAGAGGCCTTACCCGCCGGCCACACCGCCGCCTTCGCCGCCCCCGATTCGCTGGCGCGGGTGTTGCAGGCTACGCTCACGCACACGCGCCGCGCCCCCGGTGGCGTCAATCCAGGAGCCGATACCAGCAGGGTAGTAAAGCGTCCATCTTCCGAGGTGTTCACCTACGAGCGGCCCCTGTTGGTAACGGACGCCGCCTGCCTGCGCTGCCACGGCACCGAAACTGATATAGCACCAGCCGATCTGACGCTTATTCGGCAGCGCTACCCCCAGGTGCCGCTGGGCTACCACGTGGGCGAGGCCATGGGTATGTGGCGTGCGCAAATCACCCGCCAGGGAGTAGCCGAGTTCTATACCATGAAAACCCGCAAGATTATGAAGCGTCGGTTTTAGAAGATGCTGCCACCCGAACAGGTAGGAGAAAAGATAGTACGAGAAAAGGTAGAACGTCATTTCGACCAGCGGGAGAAATCTTGCGTGCTGACAAAAGATAGTATCTGCCATCAGCACGCAAGATTTCTCCCGCTGGTCGAAATGACCACCTAGTTGGATAGGCTCTAAGGGCCGCCGCACTTTTCTGTCAAAAAAACACCACAATCCTTTCTAATCCCGAATAGATACGCTAACTCAGGGTATGAATCCTACTTTGCGTCCGCGCATCAAAATTTGCTGCATCAGCACGCGGCAGGAACTCGAAGCGGCCGTGGGGCTGGGTGTGGATGCCCTGGGGCTGGTGGCGCGCATGCCCAGCGGCCCCGGCATCATCCCCGACGACCTAGTGCGGGAGCTGTCCCGCCGTACGCCGCCTTCGGTGGCGTCTTTTCTTCTCACTAGCGAAACCACTACCCAGGCCATCATTGCGCACCAGTGCCGCACCGGCGCCGACACGCTGCAAATTGTGGATGCCCTGAGCGAAGGAACCTACAAAGACCTGCGCACGGCCCTACCCGGTATCAGTCTGGTGCAAGTGATTCACGTGAATGGCCCGGAGGCATTCGACGAAGCCAAGCGCGTGGCGCCCCACGTAGACGGCGTACTACTTGATTCCGGCAACCCCAAGCTGCCCGTAAAGGAGCTGGGCGGCACCGGCCGGGTGCACAACTGGGATATTAGCCGCCGCATTCGGGAGGGGCTGGATATTCCGGTATTCCTCGCCGGCGGCCTCAACGCCGACAACGTGCGCGAGGCCATCGAAACCGTGCACCCGTTTGGGGTAGACGTGTGCAGCGGCGTCCGCACCGATGGCCACCTGGACACCCAGAAGCTACAACGCTTCGTGGACGTGGTGCGGCAGTACGTGCCGTAGGAGGTTTTTAAGGGTATGGGGGTAGAAGGGGGGGTAAGGGTAGGAGGTTGTGAGGGTAGAGCGAGGTCATGTTGAGCGCAGCGGAGTCGAAACATCTCTACCGTGAGTAATTCCATTGGTTAGCAACGAAGCGGTAGAGATGTTTCGACTCCGCTGCGCTGCGCTCAACATGACCTCGGCCTTCAACCCTTTGCCCTCCTACGCTCACAACCTCCTACCTTCTTACCCCACACCCTCCTACCCTCAAAAACCCCCTACCTTTGTAGCCTCTTATGCGCTACCTGTTTCCGCTTCTTTTCCTGCTGAGTTTCGCCTTGCTCCTGCTACCCGGCTGCGAGCCCAAGGCCGACATTGTGACGACGGACAGCAGCGCGCGGCTGGAGTTTTCGCAGGATACCGTGCTCTTTGATACCGTGTTTGTGCGCACGGGCACGGCTACGCGCCGGCTTTGGGTATACAACCGCAACCCCCGCGCCGTGCGCGTGGAGCAGATTACGCTGGGCAACCCCGGCACCTCACCCTACCGCCTGCTGGTGGGTGGCGATACCGGCCCCAGCATCAACAACGTAGAAATAAAAGGCCGCGACAGCCTCTTGGTGCTGGTGCGCGCCACCATCGACCCCACACCTGGCGACGCGAAACCGTTCATTATAGCCGATGAGCTGCAGTTTCGCACCAACGGCAACGACCAGCAGATTGCGCTGGTGGCCTATGGGCAGAACGCACATTTCTACAACGGCGAAACCCTACCCTGCAACACCGTCTGGACCAACGACAAGCCCCACGTACTCTACAACTCCGTGCTGGTCGACTCAGCCTGCACGCTCACCATACAGCCGGGCACGCGGGTGTATTCGCACGCGGGCTCTATTCTGATTGTGGCCGGTACGCTGCGCGTGAACCCTGATTTTCAGCCCGGCAGCGACTCGGTAGGAGCCAACAGTGCCAGCATCGTGCGCTTTGCTGGCGACCGGCTGGAGCCGTTCTACGATAATATTCCGGGCCAGTGGGCGGGCATTCAGTTCCTGGCCAGCAGCCACGACAACGTGGTGCGCTACGCCGAAATCAAGAACGCCGCCTATGGTTTGCTGCTGTTCAACTACCGCAACCGCCTACCCCGGCCCGCGGTGCGGGTAGAGAATACCATGATCCGCAATATTTCGGGGCAGAGTATCAGCTTTGCCAGCGCCACCCAAACCCTTCCCACCGGCGCCGGGGTGCTAAGCTTGTCGGGTGATGTGGATATGCGTAACTGCCTGATTACGAACTGCGGCGAGTACGCGGTGCTAGGAACTGGCGGCGGCACCTTCACCTTCGACTACTGCACTATTGCCAACTACCGGGGCAATTTCAACCGCTCCACCGAGTCGCTAACGCTCAGCAACGAGGCGCCCAGCACGGCGGCCAAAGGCCCCTACCCTCTGCGCCTGGTGATGCGTAACTCTATCGTGTGGGGCTCCCTGCGTGATGAGTTGTTGTTGGTGAACGGGGCTCAGTATCAGCAGGTAGTGGTTCAGAATAGCCTGCTGCAAACGGAGCGCTACCGAGCGGCCGCCAGCACGGCTACTATGTTGGGCTTTGGTAACAGCGGCAACGTGCTCAACCAAGACCCGAAATTCCGGCGTACGCCCAACGTCTACCCCAACCGGTTCGATTACCGCCTCGCGGCCGAGTCGCCGGCCAGCAACAAAGCCGTGCCCCTGCCCAACCTTCCGCGCGACCTACTGAACGCCCCCCGCGACCCGCGCACGCCCGATATGGGCGCCTATGAGCGCGTAGCACCGTAGAAGGGTAGGGTCGTCATTTCGACCAGCGGGAGAAATCTCGCTTGCTCCCGCTAATCCAATCGTCAGAAAATTACCGTGGCACGCGAGATTTCTCCCGCTGGTCGAAATGACGTTTTATCAGCACATCAAAATCACTACTCACAATTTCACCTATGCTCTGGATTCAGAAACGACTGCGCTTGCCGGCTGTGCGGCGGGGCTTTCACTTGATTACCGATCTGCTGACGGCCGAGCTGCCCGAGCTGGAGCAAATGGAAATGGGTACGGCGCATTTCTTTATTCAGCATACCTCCGCCAGCCTTACCATCAACGAAAACGCCGACCCCACCGTGCGCCGCGACATGGAAGAGTACTTCAACCGCGTGGCGCCCGAAAACGCGAGTTACTTCCAGCACACCCAGGAAGGCTCCGACGATATGCCGGCCCACCTGAAGGCCGTGCTGCTGGGTAGCTCCGTTACGGTGCCCGTTGTGCGGGGTGAACTGGCCCTAGGCACCTGGCAGGGCATTTACCTGGGCGAGCACCGCAACCACGGCGGCCGACGCTGGGTAGTGGCGACGCTGATGGGTAAAAAAACGGAAAAATAACTTTGAAGCAGAGCGGTAACGGCGCTTTCTGCGTATATCACATCATGCTAACCCGTTTGCCTATGCTACTGCTTGCTACTTGCTTTTCGCGCTCCGGCAGCCATGCCCTGACGCTTAGCTGCGGTTTGCTGCTGGCAACGGGCTGTCAGGAAAAGAAACCCACTGCTTCGGCGCCGCCCGTGGTACGGCCGCAGCCGACCCCAGCTCCGCCAGTACAAGTACCTCCCAAAACTCCCAAAACGGCTTGCTCTCTGGTAGATGATGAGGTGGCCGAAGACCCTTTCGGCGCCGAGATTACGGTGGAGGAATTGCAACAGGCGGGCGCCGTTATTGTGTCGCGCAAGCCGTTTCGCAACCTCCACGAGCGTAACCAGGTAGACACGATTCTGACATTGCGCCACCACGGCAATCAGTTCGAGTTTTACCGGGGTGCTGAGAAGGATTTGCTGCGCGAAGTGACCGTAACGGACTTCGCCCCGCAGTATGGGCAGCAGCTTCAACAGAAGCTAGGAGACGCCTACCGCACCCGCTACGCCCGCCAGACCGGCAACTGCGACAGCCTCCGCATCGGCGACTCCAACCGCCTCAACACGGTGGCCATGACCATGCACAAAGGCCAGCTTAGCACCGTGCAAGTGCAGTATTATGTGGATTAAGGGTAGGAGGTAGAAATGTTGCTGCTGTAGGGGCGCGTTGCACGCGCCCATCGTTGCTGGCGGTGTACTGCATTGAAGTGAATCTGCTAGTGAAGTGAATCTGCGCCGCTTAGCGGGCGGCTGCAAGCCGCCCCTACCCCGGCGAAGCAACCCTGTGCCTGTTATTCACGCCTTTGGAGCTACGTCACTGTTGTCACCTCTGCTACTCTTTCGTGCTTATGCGTACATCGCTTACCCTGTTTACCTGCCTGCTCAGCCTACCCGCGTTGGCCCAGCAAGCATCCAAAAAGCCCCTCGACCACTCGGTATACGACCAGTGGCAAAGCGTAGCGGGTCAGCGCGTTAGCCACAACGGCAAGTACGTGCTGTTTCAGGTGAAGCCCCAGCAGGGCGATGGCACGCTCTACCTCAAAACCTCCGGCAACCAAACGCTGCGCCAGATCAGCCGGGGCGATTCGGCGGTGTTTTCGGCCGACTCGAAATACGCGGTGTTCAGCATCAGCCCACGCTACCAGGACGTGCGGCAGGCGAAAATCAAGAAGAAGAAGCCCGACCAAATGCCCAAGGACTCGCTGGGAATCTACGCCCTAGCGACCGGCAAGCTCCTGAAGTACGCCGATGTAAAGTCGTATCAACTGGCCGAAGAAGTCTCCGTGCTGGCCTTTCTGGCCACCAAGCCGCTGCTGAAGGACACGCTCAAAAAAGCGCCCGTGGACACGGTGAAGAAGATTACTGACAAGCTGCTGGAAACCCAGAAAGGTGGCGCCGTGCTCACCATCATGCGTCTGGATAAGGGCGAGCCGCGCACTTTCGAGGCCGTGACGGACTACAAAGTCAGCAAGCCGGGCAACAAGGTAGCCTTTGCGGTGGCCGCGCCCAAGGGTAACAAAACTGTGCGCTCGGGGCTGTTTGTGTACGATGTAATGACGGGCGACCTACGCCAGCTCAGCGCTGGTAAGGGTGTGTATAAGAACCTGATGTTTGACGACGCGGGCAAGCAGTTGGCTTTCACCGCCGAAAAGCACCCCGAAAAAGCTCTCAGCAAGCCGTTTAGCCTCTACTATTCTGATTTTGCCGATAGCGCCCACGTGCTGGCCGCGCCCGGCGCCAATGGGCTCAAGAAAGGCTGGTCGCCGAGCGGCTTTGGTAAGGTAGCGTTCAGCGACAACGGCGAAAAGCTGTTCTTCGGCACCGCTCCCGACCTGATTCCGCAGGACACCACGCTGGTGGAATTTGAGCACGCCAAGCTGGATATCTGGAACTACAAGGATGACTACCTGCAACCCATGCAGCTGAAAAACCTGAAGAAGGAATTGCAGCGCAGCTACCTGGCGGTGGTCTACCCCAAGCAGGGCGGCAAGTTCTTGCAGCTGGCCGACGAGTACTTGCAGGACGCCTACATGGCCGATAAAAACAACGCTGAGTACGTGCTGGCCGTGACCGACACGGCCAACCGGGTAGCCATGCAGTGGCAGGGTAGCACTTTCAAGCGGGCCTACCTGGTGTCTACGCGCACCGGCGAGCGGCTGGCCATCAACCCCAAGGGTAGCAAGAGCCGGTTCCAGCTTTCGCCCGGCGGGCAGTACGCCATCTGGTACGATTACGATGCAAAAGGCTGGTTTGCCTACTCGGCCGCCACGCGCAAAACCATCAGCCTGACGGCCAAGGCCAAGGTGGATTTCACGGACGAGGAAAACGACTCGCCCACCGACCCCCAGCCCTACGGCATTGCCGCTTGGACCAAAAACGACGACGCGGTGCTCCTCTACGACCGCTACGACATCTGGAAAATCGATCCGAAAACCGGCGCGGCCTCCAACTTCACCAACGGGGTAGGGCGGGCACAGAAGCTGCGGTTTCGCTACGAAATTCCGGTGGCGAAGCAGGACTTCATCGAGCCCAAAGACGAGCTGTGGCTGCAAGTGCAGGACGAAACCACCAAGCAGTGGGGCTACTATAAAAAGAACATCACCAGCACCAAAGCGCCCCAGCGGGTGGTGCTGGCGCCCGTGGGCTACTCGCAGCTGATGCGCGCCAAAAACGCCGACGAGTTCCTCTACACCAAGACCAGCGTGCAGGACCCCGCCGACCTCTACGCCAGCCGCGACCTGCGCAAGGAAACCCGCCTGAGCGCCATCAACCCCCAGCAGAAAGACTACAATTGGTTTACGGCTGAGCTGGTGCATTGGACCACGCCCAAAGGCTACGCCGCCACCGGTGTGCTCTACAAGCCCGAGAACTTCGACCCAAACAAGAAGTACCCAATGGTGGCGTATTTCTACGAGAAAGTATCCGACAACTTCTACCGCTACAATGCGCCCGCGCCTACCCCTTCCCGCCTCGACATTGCCCTGTTTGCCAGCAACGGCTACCTGGTGTTCACGCCCGATATCAGCTACACCATTGGTGAGCCGGGCGCGTCGGCAGTGGAGTTTGTGAACTCGGGGGTAGAAAGTTTGAAGAAGAATAGCTGGGTGGATGGCGCCCACATTGGTATTCAGGGGCAGAGCTGGGGCGGCTACCAAGTGGCCTACCTCATCACCCAAACGCCCATGTACGCCGCCGCCTGGGCCGGTGCGCCCGTCGTGAACATGACCTCGGCCTACGGCGGCATCCGCTGGGAATCGGGCATGAGCCGGCAGTTTCAGTACGAGCGCACGCAGAGCCGCCTGGGCGCTACCCTGTGGGACAACACCGATTTGTATATCCGCAACTCGCCCCTGTTTTTCCTGCCCAAGGTAGAAACGCCGGTGGTGATTATGGCCAACGACGCCGACGGCGCCGTGCCGTGGTACCAGGGCATCGAAATGTTCACGGACCTGCGCCGTCTCAACAAGCCCGTGTGGCTGCTGCAATACAACGGCGAGGCGCACAACCTGGTGAAGCGCGAAAACCGCAAGGACATCTCCATTCGCGAGTTACAGTTCTTCGACCACTACTTGAAAGGCGCCCCCGCTCCTGTGTGGCTAGAGAAAGGCGTGCCGGCGGTAGAGAAGGGTAGGAACTGGGGCCTGGAAGTGCCTACCTCATCGGTGAGGTAAGGGAAACCCAAGGATGTTGTGTCTCGTTGTTGTTGAGCTTTACTGAGTGTAAAGCTGGTCATTCAATGACGAGACACAACATCTTGTGTCTCTACTTCCTCAAATCTGTCGTGCTGAATAGCAAAACGAGCTTTGATGCCCCTGATAATGAGATAGTCTGGCTAGGCCGCACGGGGTTTATTATCCTACTTCGTAGGTGTGACCTGGCGGGGATTGAACACAGCTCGTAGTGCTTGCAGAGCCGCAGGATGATAAATAGTTGCGTGCGTTTCCTTTGGCATAGATTCATAATGCCATTGAATGGTGCGCTTTGCCCCTTTTAACGCTGGTAGCAGCCGGCGAGATTCTGGGATTTTAGCATCATCGCTGCTGGAAGCGACATACAACGCTTTCGTCGGGCCGTTGTAGTCGCGTAGTAGGGTCTTGGCCTGGTCCACCAGTTGTCCATTGTTCCACCACAGGCTGGGGTCGAAGGCCACGTACGTATCAAACAGATCGGGCTCTAGCAACAAAGTTTCCAGCACAAACAAGCCCGCCAACGACTCACCGATAATAGCTGCTTCTGGACTGGTATGATATCGTTCCCGAATCAGGGGCATGAGCTCCGTGCGAATGAACAGGCGAAAGGCCTCAGATCCGCCCACGCGCGGCGCAATCTTTCGGTCTTCCGCACTGGTGGTAGGACCCGTCAGGTCGCGCCGCCGCTCCGTGTTTTCGATACCCACTAGGATAAATGGGCGCATGGTCTCGTTGCCCGTGAGCACCTGCACTAAGCCGGCCATGTGCAAAAAATCTTCCTTTAGTCCCCCGTCGGGCATATACAGAACGGGCAGCCGTACAGCCGCCGAATCGGCATAGCCGGGTGGCACATACACGTTGATGCGGCGGGTTTCGTGGAGCGCCACCGAGGGTAGGGTGAACGTGTATCCGAAAGCTAAGGGAGTAGGAAGCGTTTGTGCGTGGGCAGGGGCGCAGTAAACGCCGCCAAGCAGCAACAAACTGAGTATGAAGAAGCGAATGCGGTTCAATAGAGATGGATAAAGAGATGTTGGCAACGAAGGTACGCGAACCGAAACGCCTACGCACAGCATATATAATAGCCGAGAGGAAGCCGATGTGCTTCGTGCTGTTGAACGGCAACAAGAGCCTTGTAAGCACCATCGTTCAAACGCAGTAACTAGCACACGATCTGCTGCATAACAGAAGTAATAGCTTCTGCTAGACGCTACATCTATCGAATGACACGATTGGATAAGTGTGAAGCAATATTTCTTACAGAACCAAAAGATAACTAACGTCTGGATACTACGCTGTAATACTGTTTTAGTATTTTATTGTATTTTTTTAATAAAAGTAGAACAAATAATTTCTTACTACAGTGGCTCGAAACAGAGGTGTAAACCGCTGTATAAATCCTGTCTATAAGTAATCGTAATCTATTAAAGTATAAGATTGAAATACTCGGCTGATGCGCTATAAAGGTGTCCGGCTACCACAAAATAATAGTAATGCAAATTTTGGATTCATTTTGAATTATAAGGTGAAAAAAAAGATATGGATATTTTACTGTATCATAAAATATTGCAAATCAATATGGTTGAGCTTGCACACGTTAAGGCCCTGGTGTAGTAAATACTTTATTGAATTGTTATTATTTTTTTTTTTTGTGCCCCACCATTAAAAACACAAAGGCTTTATGCTGTTAAATCTAGATACACAGATTCTACAAGGGCTAAACAAACTTGCGGTCGATTCTCATTCGTGGAGCGCATTTAGCCTATTCATAAGTAGTAACAACCTCGTTAAATGCGGGCTATTTATGATAGCCATCTGGTGGCTATGGTTTAAGGATGAAAATATGGCGGTGAGCACTCGTAACCGGCAAATTATTATAGGTATTTTAGTTGGGGGCCTAGTTGGTATGTTTGCCACACGCATGCTGACCCACGTCTTACCGTTCCGTACTCGGCCGCTCTACACGACCGAGCTTAACCTGACCTCTCCTATTGAACAGCTAGCAAACCTGGATACTAGGACTTCGTTTCCTAGTGATCATGCTACTTTGTTTTTTGCGTTGTCAACCGGCTTTTTCTTTCTCTCCCGCTGGCTAGGCACTTTAGCAGTTCTATATACACTATTTATGGTCTGCTTTCCACGCGTTTTCTTGGGCTATCACTATCCCAGTGATATAGTAGTGGGAGCAATGGTAGGCATTGTTGCTGCGCTTATAGCAAATGCACCTCGCATACGACATGTTTTCTATCAACCTCTTGTGGCGTGGCAGCACCGGCATCCAGGACTATTTTACATAGGGCTATTCCTGATGACCTACCAAATGAACAATATGTTCAACGACGTTCGCTCCCTGTTGTCCTACATGTTGGGCAGCGCAATCTGAGGGTAGAAGAACAAAGCAAACGCCTCCGCTGGTGGGCGGAGGCGTTCAGAAATTGTTGCAAGAAAGGAAGGGCGTTATATTCTGCTAAGACGAAAATGACTGGGGAAAGTTGCCTCTATCTATGGGTATACAACCCCGCCCGCGCTGTGTCTATCTTAGCCCCTACAACGGTACGCGGGGTAAGATCAACCATTCGATAAGTCGCTCTTAGAGGCTATCTAGGGGGGTAGAGACGCAATAGTTGGAGTCTCGTCGTTGAACGATTAGCGCTTATAAAGTCGAGGCCAGCCACAACGAGATTCCAACTCTTGCACTTCTACACCACTGAATAGGCTCCAAGAATTAACGTAAACAGCTTCTTATAGAACTTCTCTACCTTATCACTCGCGCATTTGTTGCGTAGCGTAGCGTATCAAACAGTACTAGCTTCTGCACGCCGCGCACCTGATAGGTGGCTAAAGAGCCGGCTTCGCCCTGTAGTTGCATCTTCTTTTCGGAGTAGAACAGTGGGTTGTTCTGTTGCAGGGTAGCATCTACGGCACGTACGCCGGCTGCGTCGCGCACCACAGCTAGGCGCACCACAGCATTGTCGAAGCCGGGCTGCCGGGTGTAGGTGATGCGCCGGGTGCCGTCGGGGAGGGTAGTGGAGTCCACAGCGTAAGCGCCGCGCAGGGCGGGCTTGTTGATATCAGCCTGGTAGAAAACTTGCAGCTCCTTCGCCCAATCGATTTTGGGGACGCGGGCAGTTTCCGGGGCGGAACCACGTAGGGTTACGTGTTTTTCCACAGGTGGCTGCTGTTGGTTGAGGCGGGCAACCTGGACATCCAGGTATTCCTTCAACGGGAAATATGCCGGCCGCACCATTGTACCGGAAGCGGGGCTATCGGCTCCCGCCGACGAGCCGCAGCCCGTTGCGCCAGCCCATAGCCCCGCTCCAATTATAAAAGAAAAAACGTTACGCATGAGTAGGAGTAGTGCCCGCCGCGCGCAGCAACGACTGCCCCAGCATCTCGGGTGGCTGTGCCAACCCCATGATTGCCAGAACGGTAGGAGCAATGTCGCCGAGCTTGCCATCGGCCAGGGTACCCTGGTAGTCGTTATCAACCAAGATGCAGGGCACTAGGTTTGTGGTGTGGGCCGTATTGGGCGTGCCATCGGGGTTTATCATCATATCGGCGTTGCCGTGGTCGGCAATGATGATGCACGCGTAGTTGCTGGCCAACGCGGCTTCTACCACGCCTTGGGCACAGATATCGGCGGTTTCTACGGCTTTCACGGCGGCTTCAAACACGCCGGTGTGGCCTACCATGTCGGGGTTGGCAAAGTTAAGTACCACAAAATCG
>Ga0210040_10009519_pt1 | contig 11288 bp, 12 predicted proteins | sample CryGeyCG12114_NA_FD_185462 | JGI IMG/M metagenome (GOLD analysis project Ga0210040, IMG submission 185462) | Groundwater microbial communities from aquifer - Crystal Geyser CG19_WC_8/21/14_NA (SPAdes) (version 2) | ecosystem: Environmental > Aquatic > Deep subsurface > Groundwater | place: USA... | reverse complement strand
CCGAACCGGCCGTAGCCGCACACCACCCACCGGCCCGGTGCCGGGGCCGAGCCGCGCTCCGGCAGGTCGGCACCCGGACCGCTCTCCAGCCAGTTCATCAGCTGGTAGGACGCCGGTGCCCGCAGGGCCAGCCGCAGGTGGTCGCCGAACCGGTCGAACGGGTTGATCACCGTCGGGTCGCCGAAGGCGGCCATCCGGTCGGCGACCACCGCCGACGTCGTCCGGGTGACCACCGTCAGCTCCGGCCGCAGCAGCGCGGCGGTCATCACCACCGCGAGATTCGCCTCGTCGTCGTCGGTGAGCGCCAGCACCCCCTCGCAGCACGGGTGCTCCAGCCCGGCGACCCGCAGGTGGTGGGGGTTGCGGGCATCCCCCACCAGGCCGGGCACGTCGGCCCGCAGTTCGTCGGTGTCGAGGGAGTCGATCCGGGCGTCGCGCAGGTCGACCACGGTGAACCGGCGGCCCAGCGTGTCGAAGGACCGGCCGAGGGACTCCCCCGTCTGCCCGTACCCGGCGATGAGCAGGAACGGCTCCCGCAGCCGGGCCACCTTGCGGGTCACGTGCTGCAGCGCCAGCGCCTGGCGGAACGCCCGGTCCTGCAGCAGCGAGAGCAGGGCGCTGATCGCGTACGCCCAGCCGATGACGGTGAGGTAGATCGTGCCCATGACCCACAGCCGCTGGGCGTCGGTGAACGGGTACGGCAGCTCGCCGAAGCCGATCGTGGTGGCCGTGTAGCTCATGAAGTAGAACGAGTCGAAGATGCTCATCCGGTAGGGCTGACCGGCGTCGTCGACCCCCGGGACCAGGGTCAGCCCGAACACGCTGACGGCGAAGATCAGGATCAGCGTGATCAGTGGTGCGCGCATCCGGCGCAGCACCAGGAAGATCGTGGCCGAGGCCTGGACGCCGGAGCCCACCCCGCCTGAGCCGCCCTTGCCTGCGTTCCGCCGCACCCGGGGCGAGTCGCCCTCGATGCCGCCGGGGTGGGAACGACCGCCGAGCGCCCTGGTCACGACCGCTGTCCGTCAGTTCCGGCGGAACGAGCCGGTCTCGACGACCAGCAGCACCAGCGAGACGACGTTGGCCAGCAGCGCGCCGCCGGACAGCGACACGATGCTGGCCGTCGCCCCGGCGGTCAGCCCCTCGTCGGAGATGTGGGCGGCGTAGGCCCAGAAGATCGTCGCCGCGATGAGCTGCAGGTCGGCCACCAGGCTGGTCGCCAGGTGCACCGCGCCGATCTGGGTGCGGTCGCCGAACTTGAGCACGGTCGCGATCAGGTTGACCACGACGGCGGCGAACAGCTCCCACTCGTTGTGCAGCTCGGGGTCGGAGATGTCACCGATGAAGAACCCGAAGTTCAGCGTGGCGGCCAGCGTCACGAAGAACCCGAAGACCACCTTCTCGAGGTTCATGCGACTCCAGGTCAGGACCGGGCGGGACGTCGGCGCGACGGCCGACGGAGGCCGACCCTAGCCGGGAGCGGGTCTCCCGGCCCGGCGTCCGCCGACCGGTTCCGGACTCCGCCGCAGATGGCGGCACAGCACGCTCCCCCGTACCGCTGCCGGTTGCCGTTCCTGCCACCGGCCGCCCAGTGGGTCGAGCCCTCAGCCACCCGGCGGTCACGGACACCACCGAGGCCCGCACCCAGCTGGGCTGGCGGCCGGCCTACACCGGGCTGGCGGCGTTGCGCGAGACGTTGCGCGCCGGTGACCGGCCGGTGCGCCGGAGCGGGAGCACCGCCAGCACTAGGGTGGCCAGGGCGGCGCCGACGAGCGCCCCCAGCCCGTTGGACACCACGTCGGCGAACGAGCCGACCCGGGTGGTCAGCGAGGCCTGGTAGCACTCGATCGCCGCCGACAGCGCCGCTGCGGCGACGACGGCCAGCGCCGGCCGGCGCAGCAGCAGGGCCAGGCACAGGCCGAGCGGCACGAACAGCGCCACGTTGAGCGGCCCGTCGGCGGCCGACGCCCACGCGGTGAGGTCACCGGGCTGCGGCCGGAGGTTGGCCAGGATGCTCTGCAGTGGGTCCTCGGCCAGCCCGAACCGGGCCCAGCCCCCGTTGGGGACGACGGTCACCGCCAGCACCCCGGCCAGGGCGACCCCGGTCAGCGCCACCAGCCCGCGGGCGCGCCGGGCCAGGCCGGCGGCGACGACCACCAGCAGGAGCAGCCCGCTGAGCGTGCCGAGGACCGCGACGCCGTCGCCGAACACCGCGACGTAGCCGGACGAGCCCTGCACCTGCACCGCGCTCAGCTCCCCGCGCCGGCCGGCGGCCGGGCGTCCGCGAGCTCGGGCAGCCGGCTCCCCGCCGACCGGCCAGGTCGGACGGCTCGCCGCCGGCGGACCAGGGCGAGGGTCCGGCGTCCGCGGTGCAGGTCGCCGGCGACGTCGGCCGGGCCGGTCGCCGGCACGGTGAGCCGGTCGGCCGCCCCGCGGAGCAGGAGGGTGAGGTCAGGGTCGGTCATCGTCGGTCCTCTCGATTCGGTCGTCGGTGGGTGGCCGGGTACACGGGCCGCCGCCGGGGGCAGGGACGGCGGTGAGCGCGGCACGCAGCTGCTGCCGGCCGTCCGCGGCCAACCGGCGCAACGTGTGCAGGGAACAGCCCAGGACGTCGGCCACCTCGGCCTCGCCCAGGTGCTCCACGTCCCGCAGGACGACGGCCAGCCGGGTCCGCGCCGGCAGCTCCGCCAGCGCCCGCAGCACGTCCGGGCCGGCCGGCGCGCGGGTCCGGCCGGAGGCCGCACCACCCCGGAGCCGGGGCTCCTCGGCCACGGCCACGGCCGCGGCCAGCAGCAGCTGCCGGGCCCGGGCCGTCGGGCCGTGCGGGCCGACCCACGGCCAGACCAGGTACAGCCGGGTCAGCGCGCCGCGGACCAGTACCTCGGCCCGCCCGTCGTCCCCGCCGGAGAGCAGCAGCGCCGTGCGCAGCAGGGCCTGGCGCCACTCGGCGACGAACGCCGCGTAGGACACCTCACGCGCGGTCGGCGCGGTGGGCCGGCCCGCGCCGGCCGGCTCCACCGGGGCGGGCACCGCAGCAGTCGGGATCGAGGTCACGCCGGTCAGCGTGGTCCCGCGCGGCTATGGTCGGCGTCCGCATCGCCCTTATGCCGGGCTTATGGACGGCGTGCTGGACTGGTCGACGCCCGTGCTCCGCTGCCCGTGCTCCCCGTCCACCGCCCCCTGCCGATCCGGAGACCGACGGACCGTGCGCATCCTGCTGGCCGACGACGAACGGCTGCTCGCCGACACCGTCGCCGAGGGCCTGCGGAAGCTCGCGATGGCCGTCGACGTCTGTTACGACGGGGAGGCCGCGATGGAGCGGCTGTCGGTCAACCGGTACGACGTCGCCGTGCTCGACCGGGACATGCCGAAGGCGACCGGGGACGCCGTCTGCCGCTGGATGGTCGACTCCCGCATCGGCACCCGGATCCTGATCCTGACCGCGGCCGGCGGCATCCGGGACCGGGTCGACGGCCTCGGGCTGGGCGCCGACGACTACCTCACCAAGCCCTTCGCCTTCGCCGAGCTCGCCGCCCGCATCCAGGCGCTGGCCCGGCGTCCGCCGGTGGGTGCGCCGCCGGTGCTGGACCGGGACGGCGTGGTGCTCGACGTCCCGCGGCACCAGGCCTTCCGGGACGGCCGGCTGCTGGACCTGACGCCCAAGGAGTTCGCCGTCCTGTCGGTGCTCATGGCGGCCGACGGGCAGGTGGTGTCGGCCGAGGAGCTGCTGGAGCGGGCCTGGGACGAGTACGCCGACCCGTTCACCAACGCCGTCCGGGTGGCGGTCATGACGCTGCGCCGCAAGCTCGGCGAGCCGCCGGTCGTGCACACCGTGCCCCGCGTCGGGTACCGGTTCGGCGGCTGAGCGTGCACTTCACGCCGCGGCGGCGCGCCGTCATCGCGATCCTGGTGGTCTTCCCCTTCGCCTACGCCTGGTGGACCTGGGCGCTGTACACCGTCCGGGCGCTGGCCTACTACGTGCGCAGCGGCTTCATCTCCTGCGGCGGCGGCTGGCCCCGGCTGTTCAACAGCTGCGCCGACTACAGCCCGACCCTGGCGATCGTCGAGCTCGTGCTGGCCGTCGCCCTGGCCGTGGGCGTCGCCGTGCTGCTGTCGCGCTGGGTGCTGTACCCGGTGCACGACATGGCGGTCGCGGTGAGCCGGTTCGGGCCCAACAGCCTGGCGCTGCGGCTGCGCGCCGAGGGCCCCCGGGACGAGACCCGCGCGCTGGCCGACGGGATCGACACCATGCTGGACCGGCTGGCCGAGGGCTACGAGGCCCAGCGCCGGTTCGCCGCCAACGCCTCGCACGAGCTGCGCACCCCGCTGGCCACCCAGCGGGCGCTGATCGAGATCAGCCTGGCATCGGCGCTCACCGACGAGCAGCTGGAGCTGCTCTCCCGGCAGCTGCTGGCCACCAACGAGCGCAACGAGCGGCTGATCGACGGCCTGCTGACCCTGGCCGAGAGCGAGCGCGGCGTGCTGACCACGAGCTCGCTGCCGCTGGACCGGCTGGTCGCCGAGGTCGTCGAGGAGCACCGCGCCGGTGCCGAACGGCGCGGGCTGGAACTGCACGCGAACGTCGTCCCGGTACGGGTCACCGGCGAGCGGCCGCTGCTGGAGCGGCTGGTGGGCAACCTGCTGTCCAACGCGGTGAAGTACAACCAGCCGGGCGGGTCGGTGTCGGTCGGCGTCGACGCCCAGGGGCGGCTCACCGTGACCAACACCGGCCCGGTCGTCCCCGCCGAGCAGGTGACCGGGCTGTTCGAGCCCTTCCGGCGGATGGCCGGCGAACGGCTCGACCACGGCGGTGGCGTCGGGCTGGGGCTGACCATCGTGCGGTCGATCGCCGCAGCCCACGGCGCGGCCGTCGACGCCCGCGCCGACCCCGGCGGCGGGCTGTGCGTCGAGGTGCGCTTCTCGCCGGCCCGGTGATCCGGTCGAGGCGTGGCCGGCCCCCTCGACCTGCGCCCGGCGCCCCGGCACGATCCAGGGGTGCCCCGCGGCGTCCCCGGCGGGCGGTCCCTGGAGGTGGCGATGGCCGTGCCGCCCCGGCCGAGCCGCTGCAACTGCGCCCGGGGCTGACCGTCGCCGCCGTCCGCACCACGGTCAGCGAGCCGGTGCTCAGCACCAGCCCGGCGCACACCCTGCTGGTCAACGTCGGCCGCCCCTACCGCCTGGTCGAGACCCTGGCCGGCGTCGAGCGGCCCACCGGCGGCACCCCGGGGGACGTCGCCGTGGTGCCGGCCGGCATGCCGCTGGCCGCCCGCTCGCTGGACGGGACGCCGCAGCCGCTGTCGTTCCTGCTCCTCTCCCTCTCCCCCGAGGTGGTCGACGAGGTGATCGAGGCCGCTGGTGCGGGGTCGCGGCCGCACGAACTGCTGCCGGCCGTCGGCTCCCGCTCGCCGGCGGTGGCCCAGCTGGCGACGGTGTTGCACGCCGGGCTGGGTGACCGGACCGGCCTGGGCCGGCTGGCGCGGGAGCAGCTCGGCGTGGCGCTGGCCGTCACCCTCGTGCGCGACCACTCCGCCCGCCCGCCGGAGGCCGACGCGCCGGCCTCGCGCCGCGGCCTGACGCCGGCCCAGCTGCACGCCGTCCTGCGGCTGGTCGAGGACGACCTGTCCGCTCCGCTGTCGGTGGCCGACCTGGCGGCCCGGGCCTCGGTGAGCCCCTTCCACTTCAGCCGGCTGTTCCGCCTCGCCACCGGGCAGAGCCCGCACCAGTACGTGCTGCAGCGGCGGCTGGCCGGCGCCCGCGAGCTGCTGGTGGGCACCGACGTGCCGATCGGTCACGTCGCGGCACGGTGTGGCTTCGCCGACCAGAGCCACCTCACTCGGCACACCCGCCGGCAGCTGGGCACGACGCCGGCCGCGCTGCGGACCGCAGCCCGCGGACGCTGAGCACGGACCTCCCAGGACGGCGCAGGAACCGACCAGACGGCCAGCCGCCCACCCGCCAGGCTCGGTGCGGACGGACACCGAGCTGAGGAGGAACCGAGGATGGACGCACTGGTGCAGGAGCAGGAGACGGCGGTCGTGCAGGCGGTCTACGCGGCGTTCGAGGCCGGGGACCTCGCCCGGATCGGGGCGCTGTTCGCCGCCGAGGGCGTGATCACCCAGTCCAGCGGCGTGCCCTGGGGTGGCGTGCACACCGGCCTGGACACCGCGGCCATGCGCCGAGCCCTCGACCAGCCGGCAGCGACCGGTGCCGGCTCCCAGGCCGCCTCCCCCATCGCGTCGGGGGCCGCGCCCCGGTAGACACGACACATGATCGAGGACGACGCCACCCGGACCCCGCGCCCCGCCGACCGGCACCACCTCGACCAGCTGCGCGCGGCGACCGAGCACGCCGCCACCACCGCGACGCCGCTGTCCTCGCCGCACGCCGGCGCGCCCGAGGCCCTGTTGGACCGGGCCGAGCAGGCGATCGAGGCGGCCACCGAGGAGCTGCTGACCCTCAGCCACGACCTGCACGCCCATCCGGAGGAGGGCTACGCCGAGCACCGGTCGGTGCGTGCGGTGGCCGACCTGCTCGCCCGGCACGGCATCGAGGCCGAGGTGGGCGTGCACGGGCTGGAGACGGCGCTGCGGGCCAGCACCGGCAGCGGCGGGCCGACGGTCGCGGTGCTCGCCGAGTACGACGCGCTGCCGGGCATCGGCCACGGCTGCGGGCACAACGTCATCTGCTCCTCGGCGGTGGGCGCGTTCCTGGGCCTGCACGCCGTGCTGTCGACCGGAGAGGTGCCCGGGACGGCGCTGCTGCTGGGCACCCCGGCCGAGGAAGGTGGGGGCGGCAAGGAGCTGATGGCCCGGGACGGCGCCTTCGACGGCGTCGACGCCGTGGTGATGCTGCACCCGTTCTCCTACGACGCGGCGGTGCAGCCGTTCCTCGGCCGCCGCCAGTTGCGGGTCACCTACACCGGCATCGCCGCACACGCCTCCGCCCAGCCGTTCATGGGTCGCAATGCCCTGGACGCGGTGGTGGCCGGCTACCAGGGCGTGGCGATGCTGCGTCAGCACATCCCGGACTCCGACCGGGTGCACGGGGTGATCACCGACGGCGGCCAGCGGCCCAACGTCGTCCCGGCGACCGCGAGCGCGCTGTACTACGTGCGCTCGGCGACCCCGGAGACGCTGGCCGACCTGAGCCGCCGGATGGAGGCGATCGTCGTGGCCGCGGCGGCGATGACCGGCTGCGGGTACGAGCTGCGCTGGGACGAGATGCCGGCGTACCTGCCGATCCGGGCCAACCTGGAGCTCGCCGCCCGCTGGACCCGGCACCAGGCCCGGCGCGGCCGGACCGCGCTGCCGCCGGGGGTCACGCCGGCGTCCCTGGCCGGCTCGACCGACCTGGGCAACGTCAGCGTCCGCACGCCGTCGATCCACCCGATGATCGCCATCGCCGGCCCGGAGACGTCGATGCACACCACCGAGTTCGCTGCGGCCGCGGTGTCCACCGCCGGGGACGCAGCCGTGCTGGACGGCGCGGTCGGGCTGGCGCTGACCGCCCTGGACGCACTCGCCGACCCGGCGGTGCTCGCCGCCGCCCGGGCGGAGTTCGAGGCGGCCGGGGGCGTGCTCGACGTCGCGGCCTCACTGGGCTGACGCAGCAGCGCTCCCGGGCCCGCTGGACTCGGCGGCCGCCACCAGCGCGTCGAAGTCGGGTGCCGGCGTCACGGGGCCTGTCCACCAGCGCGCTCGTGCCCCGCTGCGTCGCGCAGCTCGCGGTAGAGCCGGGCCAGGTCGGGCAGCTGGTGGTGGGCGTTCAGGCCGCTGGGGTTGGGCGCCACCCAGGTCGGCACGCCGCCGATCCGCTCCGGCTGCAGCCCCAGCACCGCCTTGGGCCGGACGAAGGCGTGCCGCCAGGCAGTGACGCCGAGGACGGCGAGCACCCGCGGCCGGTACCGGGCCACCAGGTCGGCGAGCGCGGCCGCGCCGTTCCGCAGCTCGTCGGGCGTCAGCTCGGCCGCCGTCCGGGTCGGCCGGTCGACCAGGTTGGTGACCCCCAGCCCGAGGGCGAGCAGGTCGCGGTCCTCGTCGGGGGTCAGCCGGCGCGGGGTGAGACCGGCAAGGTGCAGCGCGGGCCAGAACCGGTTGCCGGGCCGGGCGAAGTGGTGCCCGCGCTCGGCCGACAACAGCGACGGGTTGATCCCACAGAAGAGCACGTCCAGTCCCGGCGCGATGACGTCGGGCAGCGGCTTGCCCGCACCGCTCTCCCTCGCGTGCTCCATGCGGCCAGTCTGATGGCCGCTGGTGCGGCCACCGACTCCCCGGTAGACATCCGGTGACCGATTCTGCCGCGCCCGGCCCCTAGGAGCTGCTGCGATGACCACACCGGCCACGGCCACCCGCACCGACCGGCTGCTCGGCGGCATCGAGCGGGCCGGCAACAAGATCCCTGAGCCGTTCATCCTCTTCGTCGGCTTGTTCACGATCCTGGCGGTCGTCTCCACCGGGCTCGAGCTGGCCGGCGTGCAGGCCCAGGTGGAGGGCACCGACGAGCCCACCGTCGTCCGTGGCTTCTTCACCGGTGCGGGCATCCGCTGGTTCACCACCACGCTCGTCGACAACTTCGTCGGCTTCCCGCCGCTGGGCACCGTGGTGGTCATCCTGCTGGCCGTCGGCATCGCCCAGCGCAGCGGGCTGCTGTCCTCGGTCATCAAGCGGAGCTTCTCCGGCTGGCCGTCGTGGGCGCTGCCCTACGCGGTCGCGCTGGTCGGCACCGTCGGCAGCGTCATGGCCGACTCGGTGATGATCGTGCTGCCGCCGCTGGCCGCGATGGTGTTCGCCGCCGCCGGCCGGCACCCGGTGGCCGGCCTGCTCGGCGGCTTCGCCGCCGCCGGGGCCGGCTACTCGACCTCGCTGCTGGTCACCAGCCTGGACGCGCTGTTCGCCGGGATCACCTCGGCGGTCACCGGGTCGCTGCCCGACCCGGGCACCCCGGTCACCCCGGTGTCCAACTGGTTCTTCAACATCGCCAGCTCGCTGGTGCTCACCGTGGTGTGCGGGCTGCTGATCACCAAGGTGCTGGAGCCCCGGCTCGAGCGGCTGCGCGTGCCGCGGCACCAGACCGACACCGGCGACGGGCTCGGCGCGGTGGAGGACGTGGCGGACCTCGCCCTCGACGACCGGGCCCGCCGCGGCATGCGACTGGCCGGCCTGGCGTTCCTGGCGACCGCTGCCGCGATCCTCCTGCTGACCGTGCTGCCCGGCGCCCCGCTGCGCAACGAGACCGGGGGCTATCTGCCGGAGTCGCCGCTGCTGGACTCGGTCGTGTTCATCGTCTCGGCGCTGCTGGCGGTGCCCGGGATCGTGTACGGCTACGCCACCGGCGCCTTCCGGAAGGCCGCCGACGTGCCGGTGGCGATGGCCGAGGCGGTCAAGGACATGGCCTCGTTCATCGTGCTGGCGTTCGTGCTCGGCCAGTTCATCGCGCTGTTCAACTGGTCCGGTGTCGGCACCGTGCTGGCGGTCACCGGTGCCGACGCGCTCGCCTCGCTCGGCTTCACCGGGTTCGGTGCCGTCCTGGCGTTCGTGCTGCTCTGCTCGCTGCTGAACCTGTTCATCGTCTCGGGGTCGTCGATGTGGACGATCATGGGCGCGGTCTTCGTGCCGCTGTTCGCCTTGCTGGGCTACGAGCCCGGGTTCACCCAGGCGGCCTTCCGGATCGGCGACTCGGCCACCCAGATCCTGACCCCGCTCAACCCCTACCTGGTGATCATCCTGGCCATGCTGCGCCGGTACGAGCCACAGGCCGGGTTCGGCACCTTGATCTCCCGGTTCCTGCCCTTCACGGTGTTCTTCTGGCTGGCCTGGGCCGCCGTCCTGGCCGTGTGGTTCTTCCTCGACCTCCCCTTCGGCCCCGGTCAGTACGCCCGGCTGGAGTGACCTGACCGCGGGTGTGCCGATCCCCCCGACTGGGCAGGGTCGGCCGGGCACATCGGCTGCCCGGGCAGGACGACCAGAGGAGCACCATGGCGCGGGCAGCAGTCACCGGCAGCAGCGGCAAGCTGGGCAGGGCGGTGGTCACCCACCTGCTCGAGCGGGGCTGGGACGTCCTCGCGCTGGACCGGGTGCCCAGCCCCCGCTCCGACGTGGAGTCCTCGATCGTCGACCTGACCGACGCCGGCCAGGCGGTCGAGGCGCTCGGCGGGTTCGACGAGCACTGGGCCCCGATCGACGCACTGGTGCACCTGGCCGCCGTCCCGGCACCCGGCCTGCTGCCCGACGCGGCGACCTTCGCCAACAACATGACGGCCTCCTACAACGTCTACAGCGCCGCACTGCGCGCCGGCGTGCGCAAGGTCGTCTGGGCCTCCAGCGAGACGGTGCTGGGCCTGCCCTTCGACGAGGCGCCGCCCTACGTCCCGGTCGACGAGGATTACACCCCCCGGCCGACCACCACCTACTCGCTGGGCAAGACGCTGGAGGAGGAGCTGGCCCGGCAGCTGTGCCGGTGGCACCCCGACCTGTCGATGACCGGGCTGCGCTTCAGCAACGTGATGTACCCCGAGGACTACGCCGCCTTCCCCGGCTACGACCAGGACCCGGCGCTGCGCCGGTGGAACCTGTGGGGCTACATCGACGCCCGGGACGGCGCCCAGGCGGTGCGGCGCGGGCTGGAGCACACCGCGCCCGGGGCCGACGTGTTCATCGTCGCCAACGCCGACACCGTGTCGGCCCGGCCGACCAGCGAGCTGCTGGCCGCCGAGTTCCCCGACGTGCCCGTCCGGCGGGAGCTGGGCGAGCACGAGACGCTGCTGTCGATCGACAGGGCACGCCGGGTCCTGGGCTTCGCGCCGGAGCACTCCTGGCGGGACGCCCAGGCGGCCCGGTGATCAGCCGGCTGCTGCTGATCGGGGCCACCGGCGACCTGGCCGGCCGCTTCCTGCTCCCCGCCCTCGCCCAGCTCGTGGCGACCGGCGGCCTCCCCGCGGGCCTGCAGCTGGTGGGGGCCGCCGACCAGGACTGGGACGACGCCGCGTTCGCCGCGCACGTCGGCGCGCGGCTGCGCGAGCACGCCGCCGACGTGCCGGCCGACGCGCGCTGCGCGCTGGCCGCGGCGGTCCGCTACCGGCGGGTCGACCTGGCCGACCCGGCCAGCGTCGCGGCCGCGGTGCGTGCGTTCGACGACGACGACCATGACGACGACGACCGGGACGACGACGACCGGGACGACGGCGCTCCCGGCCGGCCCCCGGTGGCCGTCTACCTGGCGCTCCCCCCGGTGCTGTTCCCCACGGCGGTGCGCACCCTGGGCGCGGCGGGCCTGCCCCCGGGGAGCCGGAT
>Ga0210040_10009518_pt1 | contig 11289 bp, 13 predicted proteins | sample CryGeyCG12114_NA_FD_185462 | JGI IMG/M metagenome (GOLD analysis project Ga0210040, IMG submission 185462) | Groundwater microbial communities from aquifer - Crystal Geyser CG19_WC_8/21/14_NA (SPAdes) (version 2) | ecosystem: Environmental > Aquatic > Deep subsurface > Groundwater | place: USA... | reverse complement strand
CAATCATGATGTATGATGCAATCAAAATATGTACGAAGAGATTGACAATCAGCATTTATCTTTTCAGGATCATAATCTGGGATTTATAATCATAACTAAATTCAGTATGTAAGTATCAGGTATGTGATGCATGTAATGAGCATAGTGAATTGGATCTGCCTCCGTCTTTCTTGTGTAAAAGTAATGATGAACTTATGCTGCTTAACATTCACATAATTACCTAGACAAGGTACATTAAAGATCTCAGTCAGAGACCTATGAGCACTTCATCCTGTTGACTTTTTACAACTCAGGGGGATACAGTAGCGAAGTAGAGTAAATATAGATAGAGCAATAAAAAATTCCATGAAGCATGAAACGATCATGAAGATGAAACATCATAGATTCCTATCGGGTGACATATATATAATTGAAGTCACACACTAATTTCTGTCTGTATATTTCTTGCTTCATGAAATTTATCGAGAGTAGTCTTACTTTGTAGACTTTTAAATTATGTATTGGCTCTGATATCATTTGTATTTATACAATATACTTGGGATGCGTGAGATTTTAAGTTATAGAGTTTGAAAAGGCACATTTCTAATGCGTTGTTGGTGGGCAGATTTCTTTAACAAGACCTTGGAAAGCCTAGTATCATTTTGAAAATTCTTACTATTAAATACATGCTAGCTCTTTCAACTGAGCAATCAGTTGTGGTTGCATAACTGTGAAGTTTGAAGCTCTCAAAAATGTATACACAAACCACATCAATGTGCCCCTTCAATTGTGTCACCCTGTGGTACCCACTAGGAGAGACAAAAAAGTGTAGAATCCGCACATATATATACATCATGGGATTTTTATTTTTATGCATTGAAATTTTCTAAGAAAATCAGCACAATTAAACGATGGAACATGCATCGTAAGCTGTTCGATTGTAGACTACAAATAACAGCAAAAATGCAACATCCAAATTAACTTCCTGTCTAAAGCGTGTAGTTGCACGAAATAAATATTTGTTTTGCTCTAAAGAAATACAATTTCTATTTCCGTAAAATTGAAAAAACATGACAGAAGTGCAATGTTTAGACATATGAAGAAAGTTGACAACTTTCCTATTGAAGGATCTAAGGAGCATGCTATTGTGTTTGCACCTTTCCTTTGCAAAGCCTTCAATACTATTCTATATACCTTGGCAGCATGGAGAAATTTAGGCGCGGTGCATAAAAATCTCTAGTCAGTAAAACTTTCTTTTCGGTTCTACTTCCAGCTGTCACCGGATTTTGTGATTAAATTATTCATTCATTATTTTTAATCTACATTTAAGTGAGCCGAGCACATTGCTATTTTAATCCAGCAGTGATAGTATCGATTCGTGTGAATATTCTGTCCCAAAGTCCATTCAGGTATATAAAGCCTTTTTTTAATTAATTCTGTGTTTGCTTGTAGAAGAATCCTAGTTTGTAGTTAAAGTTGTTATTGGTATGCGGAAAACATCATTGCATTTGGGTCCGGGTTCAGTATGTGGGGAAAAAATAGGTGCGCTGAGCTTCTTTCCCAGTTAGGTTAGGTTTTCCAGCCACGAGCGTAGCATTTACACTCTGTGGTGAACTTTGAATTTTTTTCTTGCCCCACATACTGAACTCAGACCTTGCATTTGTTACTAAACTAAGCAGTAAACTATAGATTTATCCAACGAATGGAATAAATTGCCAGTATGCTCACATTTCGCGAATCTATGCTTTGTTTGCAGGAAGATGACAGAGAGCTACAAAAACTACAAATGGGGGAGGGCTATAACAATAGGTGCTACCAATCCCAATGGAGAAATTTCGCCAATGTACAGCCTGAATAAGCCGTACAATATTCCCTCTGACATACCTCTCCCGGATTGTATGTATAATCTGGGGAATGCGTATGTTAAACCTGAATGCGATGAAATTGATGGACTTGAATCAACTCAAAACGGAACTATGGTTAATGGGTGGGTGATTCTGCAAGTTGAACGTTATTGCACAAACAAGTTTCTCACGAGTTTAAAAATACTGATTTATTTCGTAGACACCCTTCCGGTTTGTCTGAAAAGGATTTTGCTGCAATCGAAAAACGACAGCAGTCAATTTTGGAAAAATTAACAAGCCTAAAGGAAATAATATCGACTATTCATTCGAAATGTGCTAAAACTGGGACTAACGTATCAAATTCCAACCCTACTTCATGTAATAACATGGACTCCGTTATTGCCTCAGTATGTATAGACTTGCTTAGTCGCTTAGGGTTTACACATTCCATTGTGTCTTTTTACACAGTGAGTTAAAGTGGTTTTATTTATTGCAGGACATTGTTTTAAATGTTAGTCCAAAACGTCCGCCATTTTCAATCTTATTCTTTCGGAATCTGTTGAGCGACATGTACAAGACTAAAATTGATATAAAAACCCATCTGCACTCTTCATATTCTGGCCCCCTCCCAAAATGTACCCAAGCTTTTGTGAATGCGCAAGGGACATCTGGAGGACCTGAAAATGTTGAAGCTGACATGACAATAAATCTCATCTGGAGGAAATTGCAAAAGCAAGGTAAAGACTGTTCCATGCACCAATGGTGAAAATATATTAAGTTTTATAAAAATTCTGGTAGTTTCTCTCGCGGTAAAAGCTTGAAATCTATGATTTTTAATCTAATCCTTTGTGATCTTCAGGTGTGGATTGTGAATTAATGGTTAGCCCGATCAGGCAACTGCCAATCCACGGGGAAAGTAATGTGGCAAGATTTTTGTCGCGACTGCTCCCATCCACATGTCCATTAAACTACGATTGCCTGGATTGGGATACTCTGGTCCGAGTAGACACTCTCTTGGATTTGCCTGATCAAATTCAATCACCATCAAGTCTACTGCAGCAGTTGGAAACGACGCTGAAAATGAATAAGAACGGAAAGTTTTTGCTGCATACGGGAGTAAGCATTGCAGACTTTGTTTTATTTTCTACTCTGCTAAACTCATTTGAAATTGGTGAGCTACACAAAATGCTGAATGGGAAGCCTTTGCTTCAAACTTGGTTTAAAAATATGGAGAATTATGGACATTTTCATATTCGTGCGTAGTTATCTGTTAAGTATTTATTAAAATGAGAGCTGATTGTGTGCAAAAACAAAGCAAGACAATAAACAAACTATCGAGCATCTGTTTTATTGGCATCACTAGGCTCAATTCACGTTAAGTGAATCATATGTCATAGTGTGTGTATGTGTATCTTTAATGTAGAATGCCAATCCTATGTGTGTAAGGGTAAATAATACAGGTTATTCAGTAGTGGATCATAAAAATGCAAATAATGATAATGAAGTAAGCCAGACAATGTATAATGACATTAATTCTTTATTATCAATTAGTAGTTTAGCATTTAGCTCCTGGCTCACATTTTTGCATCATCTAAAGTGCACATTTACTACTACACAGAAATAGTTGTTTTGCATTTAGTCACCATTCTAATTAGCTATACGACTAGAAGGCAATTACTCATGCAGTAATCCTATAGATCCCATATACAAGCAGTCTCTCATATGTATATAATCTCCTTTCACCCAATTTGCGGCATACCTAAGCATTTGTTTGGATTTCGTAGGAATCATGAAATTCTACGAACTACTCATTCCTCTTCTTTGTGATAAAAATACAAACTCGCACCGAGTTCCCAATATCTGTTCAATTTTCAATTGCAATAGAATACTATACTATACAGTAATCCCAAATATAAAGTTCATTTAGCCATGTACGAATGCTCATTTGGTCATGCCAGCCGCAGCTGACAGCACCACAATAGATTTCTTGCACATGTCCTTTTGTTCCGCTGTATGCTATTAAATTGTGTGGGAAGTGGGGCCCAATAATACCTATCCTAATGCTTTGTTATGGCCTGTAGACAACACATCTTGAATCATTGGAACGTATGGGATGGGATCCATATGGAACTAAAAACCTAAATTAGTGCCTTTGGCATCTTTTGTAATTAACCTACCATAAAAGGCATATACTAGGTAGAAGAAGCTTGCTTATTTGCACATTACAAATATAGTGACATATAGTTATATATTCAATGTCTGGCTGGAGTATATATTTTTAGCGAACAGGAATTTTACTGATCCAGGATCCAAAGAAGACATTTTATGGGTGAGTGTTTTTACCTACACAAAGTGCTTTCTCATTAGTCAGCTCATTATGGTGGTTAATAAGCCCAATGAAAGGATGATTACTAAAAATGCTTTGAAGCAACAAAATACAGAAACATAATATATAATACTAACATGTTTTGTTTGTTTGTTTGTTTGACTAGTGATTTGTTGTGAGCTAACTAACTCATTAGTTTTTTAGTTAAAAACTGTTTCCCAATTAGGCCCATAGGGAGAAGAGAATAGGATCAAACTGGCAGAAACAAAGGTGGCAATCGTGAAGACCCAAAACAAAAGTCTGTCAATGACCAGAGCAATCTTTTTCCATTCCAGTTGGTTCGCATCCTGCTTGATTTGGTGAACAGCACGGAGCTCAAACTTTTCCACAGTGTCACATATTTTGGTAGCTACTCTGTGAAGTCGCAACTCCATCTCCTCTATCCCTGATACACATTTGGTGTCAAATCGGGGAGACCGTTGAATCACATCGGAGTAGTCGTACTTTCGAGATGCACTTCGCGAATCCAGTCGATGGCCCAATGTTGGATTCAGACCCTGTAATGAAGTTATCTGGGATTAATGGGATTTTAGAGAAAGTTTGACAGTCATTATATGGAAAATAAGAAAGCTAACACAAAGCTACTGTGACATACATATAAGAACTGTAGCACGTTTTACAAAAAAATTCCTGTAATAGATTCATATTTTTCAGGTGAATGACTAAAAAATGGAAGAAAAATAGATTTAAAAATGGCGATTAAAGTTGCATAGCGGCACACATGTAGGGCATGCATAGATATAAGGCCTCGAAAATATAGATTTAGATATTTTTGCCATCAAGTATTGTTTTTTGTTTTTAAAACTTTATGTCTACCACAAAATGTATGTAGTTCTACTTGAATATCATTGTGAAAGAATCAATAAGATTTCTTCAATTTGAACCTAATTGCTTCATGCTGAGATTTTCAAGTTAAAGTCATTTGCGTTTACATGATTGCGATCGCACGTTTCACGGCTTTTAAATGAATTTTCGGTCCAATTTAACCCACATAATTGGTGCCAAATTTACGGCCCACTAACTCAAGTATGGGAACGAGGTGAAGTGCCCTTATTATAACTGTCTGCGTCTTACTACTACATGATTTCTCAATTATATTACAACTTTTTTTCTGGCTTACAGATGTGAAAGTAAACAGTGAACGCTGCAGCGCGCGAGTGAACGACGAAATTCCATAGCTTTTTATACTTTAAGCGACCACATATATGCACCATATCAGAAGGTTCACAAAAATGTGACCGACTTGCAAACAGCGGGTTAAGTTTATTATGGAAAGTAGAACTAACTTTATCAGTTACACCATCTTTCTAATGCATATGCAATGAAGCATCCCAAAAACCTTATCAATGTCCATCAGCTATTTCTTTTTTTGCGTATTCACATTCTCTCAGCTAATCACAATATGTCATCACCAAAACGAATATTTATGTTTTTGCTAGCTTGGTTGAGCTGTAAACGGACTACCAGCGAAAGAGAATTGAGAGAGAGAAAACTAAAGCAAAGTACCGAAATTCAGCAACTCTTGACGCACAAAGCAATATCTTTATTTAATTATTGTTGGTCTGATGTCTGGCAAGCCTCTGATAATCCTTACAATACGAATGCTAAAGTAATTCTTGTGACAATCAGTAACTATAGTTTTGATTTGTAGACTATAAAGTAGGGTGATTAATACAGATTTCTAACCTAGTTACTATGTGTTAATCCTTCCTTCCATACGGAGCACGTACTGGAATTCAAATTTCATCGTACTACAATATCTATTTATATTCCCTTCTCTTTCCCCTTTGAAGACACTATCTGTGGAAGTTATCATGAGAAAAAAGAATATTTTTAACCCCCGTCTTACTTACATTGAGTTGAAGCCGAATCTCTTTGAATGAATCAAGACATTCCCTTGCATCCGGCTCTTCTAAAGGAGGCTCTCGTTGTATCAGTAGAACTCTTCCCAGCACTCGAATTATGAGGAAACTGAGAAATTTGGGAACAGTCACACCACGGAACCCACGGTGATGAATATTGAGCGTGATTACTGCCATGGCGGAAGCAAATGTCACTATGCAAATGCTTGTTCCATAGTACATAGCTGGAAAACACAATCCGTTTAGTCAGATTAATGAACAACGCATTACACACACACTGATAATATGCAAGTAGCAAGTAATTCATGCATATGGAAAGGGTTGAATTTGTTTTATTTACAAATTAGTGGAGTTTTCTCGGTAGGTGGTAAACTTTCTCGAATTGTCATGAGGAAGACAGTCATAGAGAGCAAGGCTGAAATGCCCAGTGTAACTTTTTCCCCAGAATCAGACGGCACAAAAAACACCAATAGGGCTGAAATGCAGTATGAAATTTTTAAAAACATTACTAAATATAGCGTTTAATTGATATCTGGTGGTAGATTTGACGAGAAAAATGTGATCTAAGCCTTTAATGATGAAAAATATAATATGATGATAGTAGATTTCAGATAAAGATTGATGGAAAATAAGAAATGAACGGGGCGATTGAGACTGTCAACAATGACAAATTGATGGAGCAGAAAATGGTAGGAACTCAAAGGCTTTCTTGACCATGACGACAATGAGATATGAATACGCATGGACCATGAAAAACATTGGACATGGGATTTCTGATTTCATGGCCGTCATTTGTATCATGTAGGGCTCTGAAAGGTATACAATCAAATAGAATATTTCCAACATGTATAAAATGAATGTGACTGCGAGCAAACTCATTTTTTCGTTTAAATGGACAGTGGAACAAACAGGGACAAAGATAAAGATGGCTAGGGAGTTTATTCATTCGTGACTTTCATGCAACTTAATAGCTGTTGTATAGTTGCTAGTTGCTAGTACGTTACATAAATTGGAAAACGAGCTAGCAAATGAGCCAAGCTAGAGTAGTATCGTCATATGAAGGCTTTCCAGGAAGTAGAAAGTCTCCCTACTTCATTATGCTCACAGAGAGATAAAGATAATTAATCATCTTGAGAGCATTGTTTTGCAATATTTTGAATGCAAAAAGGGACAATTTCGTAATCCTTTTCACGGATAAAATTAATACGTGTATGTTAGTGAAGATGAAGAGCAAAGGTAATAATAGATCATTCTGTTTGAAATCTCCATTACGTGCAAAAGACCTTGAGGTTATATGAAACTACACACCAATTTATTTCCTGCGAAAGTTTTTTTCGGTTTAGTTTTAATTTTCACTAAGTAAGCCTGAACGTACTATAGAGACTAGAGACAATGAAAATAGATTGATGGCAAAAGCGAATCTTAATATTTCACAAAAGATAAAAGATATACACACACAACGCTCATCTGTCTACGGCGCTTTTTGAGCCAATAGAAATATATATATATATTTATCTGTGATAGAAGGAGTGTAGAGTATAGACCAAATTCTGTAATCCGCCTTAAAACTGGGATGAAAACATGAAGTTTTTGGAATGAAATACAGAAAAATTGACATTTGTCTTACCAATCCCATTGATAAGAAGACAAGGGATGATGAGATTAAAGACGTAGAACATTGGTCTTCTTCTCAGTAGTATATCATAAGAGATGTCCGGATAAGGTTCAGGACAACAAGAGTAAATCTGTAAAAAAATGACAAGTGATGAATTGGATTTTGTGTTGAATTGGATTGGTGTGCAAAAACTTTTTTATGTATGAACATTTACAAATGTGATGTCTGTTCATTGAAGACAACTGTTTTTCCAATATGTTTTGGCAGTGGCTGCTTGTACATATTTCTGTACTACACCCACAATGTTTTCCCCAAATAGCAACACCCAAATATCTACAAACAATCACCCTAAATTGAGTACGCCCAGATAAGAAATTCAACATAGAATTTTAAAAAGCTGCTGTGAAGGCTGCTTTGCAGAACACGTTATAAGCAGGCCCTGGTTATGCTTTGTGCCATGCAAAATTTTAGTTCATGCAGGTCAGAAAAATTGACAAGTATTACGCAGTTTGAAGCGAACAAAAATGCGTTCAACTAGACTTAAGTGTTTTCCAGTCCAGACAATTTTTCTCGGGCATTTTTCATGCTGCAAAAACTAACCTTGGCGTGTTGTATGGGCTATTAGACATCACGAAGTCTTAAGCAACACATTTTTTGTTTTTGGGAATAAGGATTTACTGAAAAATGAGTCCTGGAATGAATTGCATTTTGTACTTACTATTCAACGCCACTTGGTTTTTCTTTAAAATTTAATACCTCTGGGTGGTGAAGTAAGTTGATATGGTACATTAGTACACGCAATTAGCTCAATTGTAAGCGGTAGTTCAGATGTCAGAATGTGAAAAGGTTGATAATAAACATAAAATTCTTGAAATGTCTTTGTTTACGCTTGGACATGCAAGCACAAATAACTTCCCAGCCTAATCTCCATAGTTTATCGAGTTAGTAAATTAGTTCCATTGTATTTAGTTAGTTTGTACTTTCTTTTTAGCAACTTAAACTTCCGATTACGAGATAAACCGTCAACTGCAACTTGTAAACAACGGACTAACTAACTAACTCATCTACTACACAACACAGTTCAGCAGAGTAAAAAAGTTTTCCACGTTGTAGAGTGATTTAATGATTTAAAGTTTAAAAGTATTTTCAAAACAATATTGTAGCAACTGCATGCAACTGGACGTCAATAAAAGATAGCAAGCAACAGGACAAATAATCTTTATAAAAAATACGCAACCAATAATGCTGAACATACAGTTATAGTTACTAACATACCTTTCTGTTTCACATAGGCTATAATCAAAAGCATAACTGCTTGCCCAGATATTAACTAACTAAAAATAATATGACTTCAAAACATAAGGAGCACGAAAATAAAAAAAATGCGCAAAACAAATTCATATAAGTTTATCACAGACAAAAGATAAAAAATTAACCCAAAGAGTATTTGTGGATTTTGTTCGTAGTTCGTAAAAGACAAGCAAACAAGCTTGATTGATAGCGTTGTTTTTTTATTCGCAATGCTCATGTGCAACCAACGCGTACTTTTCATATGTATGTAATGTACTGAAGTCAAACAACTCATTTACCTACAGAAGCTAACAATTTTTGTTCTGATTAAATGGCAATATAAAATCAATCTGGCTCCGGCATAATATATTTAAGACTCAGTAAGTATTACAATTCAGTTTTGAGTCTGCTTGTTGGTTGCTAATTCTCTATGTTTCCTATATATTTATGTGGATTTAATTATAAGGTTTAGAATGTTACTCTCAGTGAGTCATACCATAACATTCCTCTTCTGGTGAACTCCAAGTAAATCAAATTCCCCATTGGTGTGGTAGTTCGACATGTCTCCATTCTCCGTCTCGATCACTAAATCCAACTGCAAATAATAATACCAAAGTAATGAAAAACGGGGAATGTAGTGTGGGAGATGAAAATGAAACGAACCTCCAAAATTGTAATAGTAGTAATGTAAGTACGTACTCCAGCCCAGACAGAGAATCGCGTCTGGAGCTTTTAGTATTCGTATTTCGTCTTCTCAGTCAGTCAGTCAGATTACCTGGCTTTAAAATAGGACCGCCAGTAGTATACAAAGCTAGGTAAGCAACTCTTTTAGATTTTTAGAGTTTTGTATTCCGTATCTATTATAGCCAAACAACGAAGGGAGTTTTTCTTACTTTCTTATTGCTGTACAAGAAACATGCTGGAAACTAATGGATTCAGAAAAGTAAACGACATTACGATTACGAGCTCACAGTTACTTAATTTTCTACATGAAGTCACTAAATGGCCAGTTTGATCCGTTCCATGGGCATGGACGAGTAGAATTGAATGACAGGCATAACTCATTTATTTACCATTTGCCATTCACATCCATGCGGACTCATTTATGCACATGGGTGACTTTAGTGACACAGTTCTATTTCGTGGCGAACCGTAGACAGCAAATAATTCCAATTTCAATAGACTATACAAGTGATATTCGTGAATGCCTGTCTTTTACACTTGGTTTCATTTTTTCTTCTTGAGTTTGGATGATAGGTTATTGGGAGGCAAGCGTGAAGTGAAATATTTCTTCTGAACGGTATAAAAATTCTTTGTGTTGATCAATACAATAATTTTCTATTGTTAGTTGCAGAATGGAGGTGGTTTGGTTGGTATACGTGAATATGAACTTGTTAAAAAATGCAAGAAAAACTTCCGGAATTTAAAGAGAAAAAAAATGAAATTGTGAAATGCAAATTAAATTCCTTCCTACTTCCTTGCAATGCTCCCTGGAGATAGGAACAAATCAGTAGAGGAAATTGAATTCCAACATTTGTGATTAAATATCTATGTATGTATGTAAAGTAATTAACCCGTGTTCAGTCATTTTTCAACCCTTCAATATGTATTATCTAGACGCAAATATCTCGACCAACCTAAATCAGGTTCAGTGAAACATGTGTTAAACCAAACTCTATTACAAGGGATTTCATTCCACTAGCTCTGAGGGGAATCCAGCCAATATCTATCATCATATTACAAAATATCGACTTATAGCGGATTCAGCCACGTATGGAAAAGTCAAAATCATGTCAAAATAGCACACAACTTCATATTGACTGTATTCTACTACTAACCTGGTAGCCATCGTAAGTCCAAGACGCCCATTTCATAGAACAGTTTTGTATGTCGAAAGGAAAGTATTCGACATTGATGTCACAAGAACTTTTGTAAATTCCATGGCTCAACCAGACGACCGTACCATCATTGCTCACGATCACATTCGTATTTATCACGGAAGAGAGGTACTGTGAGTCCGCACTGAAACCAGTGGGAAAGGAAAACGGTCAGTTGAATGGCAAAGGAAAACTAACCTAATGCACTGCACTCGCACTGCACACTGCAGTATTGTATAGGTTTTTTGGTTGCTAAGGTTGCTAACTAGTAAGTCAGAGCATTATAGTTCAGTTAGCTATATTGAAGAAAGCTAAACAGGCTGTATAAAACATATGAAATGCATGAAACCAAATGAAAATGAAAATTTGGCAGACTTTGTGCTGAATTAGCGAAAATTTCCCACCACCGCTTTGATTTTACTTTGACCAAATATGA
>Ga0210040_10009516_pt1 | contig 11290 bp, 10 predicted proteins | sample CryGeyCG12114_NA_FD_185462 | JGI IMG/M metagenome (GOLD analysis project Ga0210040, IMG submission 185462) | Groundwater microbial communities from aquifer - Crystal Geyser CG19_WC_8/21/14_NA (SPAdes) (version 2) | ecosystem: Environmental > Aquatic > Deep subsurface > Groundwater | place: USA... | reverse complement strand
GCTCTACAAAGGGTATGGCACGGGACGGGAAGCCACGCGAGAAAGGAGGTATGCGCCACGAATGCGTCGATTGAGAACGAAGCACTAGCAATACGACGGCCTACGGCATACCTGTCGCTTTGCATGGTTGACACAGCAGCAACATAGAACACCACAAGGCTTCGTCAGCTGACCATAAGCACCTCACATGTCCACCTATGAGGGTGGCTTTTCGCATGCCGACATGACAATATGGTCACTCTAAGCTCGAAGCAGGAAGCTAAAAACAAGAAGCATTAGCATGCTATACAGGTGTCACTCCCTGGCGTGTTGGTGAGGCTTCAGCGCAATCGAAATCGTAGATGTACGTGTTCATCAAACTACCATGGGGATCTCACAAAGCCAACTAGCGCCCCAAAACGCCGACTTCGCATGCCACGCTTCACCGGCTTACCAGTCAAGTCCGCCAGCACCCCTCTCACCACCCGCCAGAATCATGGCCGCCTTACCCTTCTCCCCCAATCCGTCTTCCAAATGCGAAACCTGCATGCCCTTCCTACCCTTCAATTTCAACTTCTCCAGCTTCTTGTCAAGCGCCACAAACGGATCTTCAGTGTCCGTCTTCTTGATTTTGAATTTCTCGGTGCCGAGCACGCTATCCAGCTCCTCCACGCTCGGAAGCTTGACGTACAACCAACCGTCGTCGCGCTCCTCGATGGGGAACACGGCAATGTTGACCGACTCGTCGTTTGCGCACTTACCCGCGTTGTCGCCGCTGAGTTCGTAGTTGCGCTTGTGGAAGGGGCACGATACCCAGAGCTTGTTGTTGGCAATGTCGTCGCCGATGAGGCCGTCGGAGAGGACAAAGGCGCGCTTGTGAGGACACATTTGCTGCGTGCAGTAATACTTCCCCCGAACCTTGAAGACAGCAAGTTGCGTGTCGCCGCGCTTGATGGCTTTGCTGTCGCCCGTGTCGGCGTCCTTGAACTCTTCGGCCTTGACCAGCGGTTGCCATGAGAGTTCGCTCCACTTGTGGCCGCGGAAGTCTTCTGTGATGGAATCTTTCGGCCAGTAGCTTGGGCGCTCTTGGTTGCGCTCTTGCGTGGGCTCGATGGTGTCGTTGATGGTTTCGGAGGTGTTTGCGAACTGGGAGAAAAATGAGCGTTTCTTGGGGTCTTTGAGGACTTCGGTCCATTCGCAGAAGAAGGTGCCGACGAGGTCTTCCATTTGCTTCTCCAGGTCCGCACAGATGCCGAGCTTGTCTTCGAGGATGACTTCTTGCAGGTACTTGATACCGCCGGGCAGGTTCTCCATCCATCGCGCTGTTCGTTGAAGCTTGTCGGCTGTGCGGATGTAGAAGGAGAGGTAACGGTCGAGGATTGGTACAACATCATCCGGTGGCACATCCTTAGCCAGCAGTTCCGAGTGTCGTGGCTTCGCACCGCCGTTACCGCCAACGAAGATGTTGAAGCCCTTCTCGGTCGCAATCAGACCAAAGTCCTTATTTTGCGCCTCAGCGCACTCGCGCACGCAGCCCGACACTCCGCCCTTGATCTTGTGTGGTCCACGAATCGACTTGTATCGCTCTTCCAGACGCACCGCCATGCCCACACTGTCGCCAATACCGAAGCGACACCATGTAGTTCCCACGCATGACTTGACCGTACGTAGAGATTTGGCGTATGCGTGACCAGACTCCATACCACCGTCGATCAGCTCTTGCCAGATATCGGGCAGGTCTTGTTTCCTAGCACCAAACATGTCGATACGCTGACCACCAGTGATCTTGGTGTAAAGGTTGTACTTCTTCGCCACCATACCAATGATGATAAGCTTCTCGGGCGTAATCTCGCCTCCAGACACGCGCGGAATGACCGAGAATGTGCCATTGCGCTGGATATTGGCCAGGAACCTGTCGTTTGTATCTTGAAGGCCTCTCCTTTCTGGATCGAGCAAGTGCTTATTGTACAGCGATGCGATGATAGACCCGATGGTAGGCTTGCAGGCCTCGCAACCTAGCGAGTCAGGTTCTTTGCCGCATGCCTTCATGACCGCCGAGAATTCCTTGAGATTCTTGACGTAAATGACGTTGAATAGGTCGGCACGAGAGAGTTCGAAGTGTGGGCACAGATGGTTTTTAACTTCCTGGCCCATCGATGCCATCGTCTTGTTGAAGATGGTCTGGACGAGCGGCATACAGCCACCACAACCGGTGCCGGCCTTGGTGCATGATTTCACGTCGCCGATGCTCTTGCAAGTTCCGTCCTTGACCGTGTTCACTACGTCGCCCTTGGTCACGTTGTGACATGAGCAGATTTGGGTATCGTCTGTAAGATCTGAGCCGTCGTCATCGCCCTTCTGTGCTCCGACAATGAGCTCGCTCGGTGGTACTTCGAGGGCCTTCTGGTTCTTGACCATGGGCACTAGCTTGATGTAGTCTCTTGTGTCGCCAATCATCATGCCACCAAGTAGGTACTTTCCGTCCATTGTGAAAAGATACTTCTTGTACACTTGTTGGAATGGGTCCTTGTATGTAAGGGCCTTGACGGGAGGTGGAGCTGGTCCGTCCGTCAGGTTCTTGACCTTGTCTCTCGTTGACGTCCCATGCTCACCTTTGGCGTCCTTCTTGTCCGCCCGTGGTCGTCCAGGCATGTTCTTCGGTCCATCGCGATCCGCAAAGAAGTCACCAAAGCTAGCAACTTCAACGCCGAGAAGTTTGAGCTTGGTACTCAGATCCGGGCTCTTGAACTTTCGTGGTGCATGTGCTTTCGCTTGCGTAAGGTTGAAGGCCAGAACGTCCGCTTGCTCCACCCCTGGTGCAATCAGCCCAAATGTTTGATTTTCCCAGCTTGCGCATTCGCCAATGGCATAGATGTCCGGCTTTGAGGTCGCGAGGTCGGATCCTACGACGATACCACCGCCTCGGTCCGCGCATTTGATGCCCGCCTTGCGCGCCAGTTCGTCGCGCGCTTTGATGCCAATCGCGAAGCATATGCAAGAACAGTCCATCTCATCGCCATCCTCAAACACGACACCCTTGACGAAGTTCTCCTCAGTCGTGAGAATCTTGCCGACTCTTTTGCTGAGCATGACGTCGAGGCCAAGCGCTCGAACCTGTTCAACGACCATACCGCCTGCATCGCCGTCGAGCTGTCGCGATAAAACCCATCGATTCCGCTCAATCAGCTTCACTTGGCCGAAATCCTCGAGATCCATCATTGCGTGTGCGGCTTCCAGTCCAAGCAGGCCTCCGCCGACCACAGCACCAGTCGTGCCCTTTCTTGTGGACGAAAAGTCGATGAGCTTCTGGAGGTCTTCAATCGTCCTGTACACGAACACGCCTTTTGCATCGTGCCCTGGTGTATGTCGTGGTAGCAAAGCATCTGATCCAGTGGCGAGGACTAGAAGGTCGTAAGAAACAGATTCACCCGATGATGTCTTCACAAGCTTCTTCTCCGAATCGATCTCGGTGACCATGGTGTTCAGGTGGTAATTCAATGATCCTTCCGGCATGGATGAGTACTGCAACGCAATCAGCCTCGCAGTCACATGAACGACAACGGTATCGATCTTACCCATTCCTTAGGATTGAGATATAGGTTCTCGACTTGTCGATGTTGGAAAAAGCTTGTTAAGCCAACGCGATTGTATGCCAGATGCGGTTCCTCGCCAATGACCACAACGTCGTACTCTCTTCGCTTAACATCGTACTTCATCAACTTTTCGCTGATTTTCCGTTAGCACAAAGTTCTCTTGTGATCGCTTAGCTGTACGCACATGAACGCAATGCCCACCATTCCGAGCCCGACAACCACCACCTTTTTCCGCTTGCCGTCTTCGTTGATCTCGCCTTTCTTCTCCAAGTCGGCCACTTTTTCAGGCAATTTGTTCGCCTCGGCATCATTCCACTCCGCGTTCGAAATGTTGCCGTCTTTTGATCCCCAAGTCGCAGAGACATGGTGTTCTCCGGGCGGAGAGTGTGATTCACCCGATGAGGGCTCGATGCCTTGGGTGACGATTGGCGCGGTATCCGCCATCGTGGAAAGCGTCCTCGACGTTGACGTTCAGCTCACGGGTGTCTCGAAGGTCGTAATACGCACGAGCGCGGTGTTGAGTGTGTGCTCCTCAAAGTCGTGCTCAAGGATACACAAATTGAACGCGCGAAGCAAAAACGCAACTGGCAAACCACAACAAAGTGTTCGCTTTTCTAGAGCTCAATGTAGGAATAGGAAAGCAAATTCAGACCTCGTGCAAGATAGACTAGACATATTCCAACGACTCAACCCTGATAGGTCAGGAGACACACACTCACACAACTCCGAGGGCAGGATTTCTCCCGGAAGCATACCCCTAGAACGCCACGACCTAGCCATCAACAAATTGAATCTCCCACTCGCCGCCCAGATAAAAGCAACAAGCAAGCTGCAACTACGCCTGGGCTCCAATCATCCGTTACCCCGCCGTCCATAAGCGTGTCGTCAGAGGCTGTAGTACCACAATTCAAGGCCGAATCAGCGGTTTGACAGTTCATATCAGCATACATGCTGAGGGAAGACGCAGATGGGGCGGTTGAGTTGTGGGGATGGTGCACGGGCGATCCTGATAAGGAACCTTGGAAGCGAGAATTTGGTGGCGCCAAGGTTGGCTAGGCTGGGGTCTTATCGCGACGGAGATGCAAACTGGCAACGTCAGACTTCCGGGACATGTCATTGTACAGATGAGCTGAGATAGGGTGCAGAGGATCGCGATGAATCGGACGGCATCTGAGATGTGTGTAGAGAAGGGAAATGGGTCGTGGTTGAAGTAGCCGCACTTCGGGCTTTCTAGGCGTCGCATGCTGGTGACTTGAAACATGAGAAGGCCATGCACCGACGGTATGTAATAAGAAGGGATGGAGAAGGATCAGTTCCAGAAGCTGAATCGATACAGAAAGAACTGCCAAGTGATGGAGAAGTGCAGAAGACAGGCTACAATAATAATTTTCAAGACGACCGTTACCTCGTAAAGCCTCAAGCGCTCAATGTACAGTCTACGCCCATACCAAAGCTCAACCCACAAACTCCGAAAAATGCAATGACAATGTCGCTTCAGAAGAACATCAGATCCTCATCTCTCCACCCCAGCTCACTCAAACACCTATGCGCATTCTTCTCCAACGCTTCGGGTCCACAGATGAGCACCAAGTTCCTGCCCTCCTCGTCCCTCTTACAATGCTCTTGCAGCAACGGCGCACCGATTCTGCCTCTCAAGCCCTCCCAATCCTCTGGTCCCTGTGTAAGCGTGTAGAGTAGTTTGCACCTGTCCTCGTTATCTTTTGCGAAGGTGTCGAGATCCTCGCGGCACAGGATATCCTCGACCAACCGGTTGCCGTTGAGGACCGTACAGTGCGTCCCGTCTTCCTTATCCTGCATGACAGCGCGCAGAACCTGGAAAATTGGTGTAATGCCGCTGCCACCACAGATCATGTAGAACCTTTTGACCTTCCGCTCCTTGCCGTTCACGGCGCACAGTCCGCGCCCCAGGTACTGGAACTTGCCAATAGGGCCTTTAAAGTCGACAGTATGGCCTACGGGAATCGCATCGAGGGCTTTGGTCATCTTGCCGCCGGCGCGTTCTTTGGTGTCGGCGTACACTTTGATCAGCACGTCCACGAAGCCCTTCTTCGTAGTCTGGGAAATAGGCGTGTAGCTCCGAATAATTGCTTCGCGGGTAACGGGGTCGCGCAGGCGGATCATAAGATGCTGGCCTGTAGGTAAGCCGAGCGCTTGCTCATCGTGGTCGAGTTTGAACGTAAAGATGCGAGTGTCCCACGAGACGGGTGTCTTGGCGTAGAGGAGTGTCTTGTTCCAGACGCGGGAGTCCAGAAATATGGGGCGTGGAGAAGTAGATTCGTTGACGGGTTCGCCTTCGGCGAGGACTTTGCGGGACGCTTCGTCGAGGCTGCCGATATGATAGTCTGGCATCATTGCTTTGGCGGTTTCGCTGTCTGTGTTTGTGTTAGTGACGAGGGTTTCGAAAGCGGAAAGAAGAACGCACGAATTGCCATGAACTCGTCCGACGTATCGAGACCTGCCGCACTGATGATGCTCTGTGCACCGCCTGGGTGGCCTTCGAGGAACGTAGTGCCGTCATATACTTCGCCGTTGACAACAAACCACGGACTCTCCGGTTTGTCGTGTTTACGCAGCTCGTCGATCGAAATGACATTGTCAACGCCGTCCTTGGTCATCTTGATGTCTTTCGCTTCTTCAATGGCAGCATGTTCCGGCTCTTCACCACCAATCTTCTCGCCCCAATAGCCATTTGTCAAGTTGCCGCCCGTTTTCTTGACTCTTTCCATCCAACCACCAGGTATCAAGGCTGGTTGCGTCGGATGCTCGAACCTTAGCATATTGTCCTCTTTGTGAATAGCTATCCGGTACCACGGGTTGTTCATCATACCGAGCACACTCCAGTACATGTCGCGAGGCTGTATGCACATCGCTTCGTCCATTGCTCGCACCAGGATGTCGTCAGTCTCCTTCAGTTCGTTGACCGCGATGTCAAGGTTCCAGAAACACCAACAAAAGCACGTTTCCCGCCACTCCATATCCAGGCGTCCACCAAAAAGCTTGCGGTCTTCGTATGCCCGGTACTTGTCTTCTGCGTAGTCGATGTTGGCTAATCTCCACGTCTTGCCCTTGTCCAATGACACTTCGCACCGCGTCACGCGACGTCCGCCGCCACTGTAGGCATAGCCTTGAACGTTGTAGGTTTCCGGCGCAGACGCAAGGCTCATCTTTTCGTCATGTGCTGGGTATGCGATTGCTGAGTTGGGGCTGAGATCATAGATGGCATATCGGTCGTCCATCCACCACTTGGCATTTTTTGCTGCCTCATCTGGGTCCACCGTTGTGCTGGAAGGTATCAGCATAGAGCCACTAACCACAAATGTTATACTCACGGCAATACTCGGTTGTCGTAGATGTGGTACCAATTATCGCTTGGCTCAGCTGTCACAATCAATTTCTTAAGCCACTTCACACTCCTTCCGCCAATTTGCCCGGGAATGACTGCTCTCAACGGTTTGCCATGGTCCGGTCTCAGCATCTCGCCGTTCATTCCGTGGGCGAGCATTATACCCCTGTTAGGATCCATGACCCAGTTCAGTTTCACTGAAGTGCCATAGTAACCGTTGGGCTGATTATGTCGTTAATGCGGTTTGATGAGGGGGAACAGGCGAACTCACCAGCTTGTCTGCACCCTCCATGCAAACATACTTTGCGCGCTTCAGGGGCTTTGCGCGCTCAATGATGTCCTTCATCACAACACCAGTAAAGAGTGCTGTAGAAACACCAGCAGGACCCCATGAAAAACCCTTACTCTTCCTTACTACGTTTTGCTCTTTGCGCCTGTTACCAGCACAGACCAAGGTGATTGGGTACGTGACATTCTTGTACTCATCCAGCAATTGGCGCAGTGTGATCTTGATAGGGTTTGCAACAAGACTGCGCGACATTAGCCTTAATTTGATGAGCTGAAGGGACCATGTCGTACCCCTCTACCGAGAACTCCCAGTCCAAACACTCGGAGTCATGCACTTCTGGGACTGCGCCGTGGTTTCGCACATAGAAAAGTTCCGGGCTTGTTAGGAAGCCTTCATTGAAGAGGTCGGTCAGTGGTGCTTCGACATTGAAAGGGTGCACTCCAGTGAGCCGAATCAGCCGTGGATCTCGAGGTACATGTGCATCTGGTGTGGGCTTGTCGGTGTCTAATATTTGTGTCGGGATCGTGGTCGGCGGTGGAAGAGCAAAGTCTGGTTCTGACGACGATGTGGTTGATTTGCTATCATCCCCAATGACTGTTTCTGGTGGCGTAGGTGGAAGCTGTATGTCCTTGGATGCAGCATGTGGTTGTGGTTGGTGTTCCGACGAAGAAGGGATGGGTACTCCAGCGGGGTTCTGTGTTGCTACACTCATGGCGGAAAGGATAGCAATACGAGTAGACCAGGAAGACAAGGGTGTAGTGCTCAAAAGGTGATGCCAAAGGTTCAAGAAAGACCAGAATAATCAAGACGATGTGAGCCTACACCTGAAGGAGGTACAGAATATGTGAAGAGGCAAAAAGCAAGAGCCCAAACAGAACGAGACGAATTACAACTGTGGTGTTTGAATTCCAGGCCATAAACCATCAGCGATCCACTATCTAGCCGAGATGTTCGTCTGCAACATAGGACGGGGTTACCGCGTAGCCTTCGTCATCCTCCTTACCACACGAATCGAGACGGCGGAGAAGCGCTGTCAACGTCAGCCCTGAATCCTGGACCCGCGGAAACTCAGCATCGTCTGTGGAGAAGTCGTCAAATGCCGCATGCCGTCATCATCCCGGTAACAATCGATGTCAAGCCTGAGAGGACCGAGTTGCCATACGTTGATCGTGCGTTGATATGCGACCTTATCTTTGGCGCTGGTTCGGGAATAGCGTGGCGATAGATGGGGCAAAGGCGTAAAATGTACCGTATGCCACTAACGCAGCGTTCCTGGCCGGACCGTGTTGAGCGCATATAGTGTGGGGGTACAGGGATCTTTGACTTTTGACGTCTGTTCAACGGAGATACTTGACCAGCGTGCTATCCTTCGAGACTGTCGTTCCAAATTTCGGATATTCCTTCACGCTCGCACAAAATGTTTCAACGCTGCGTATGCATTCTTTGCACGTATTGGCTGCGCTTATAAGGCGAAATGCTGGTGCTACATTTGTCTACGGTTGTGCTTCGCAGTGCTGATGACTAGCTATGCGAAGCCAGACAGCTTCAGTATGCTCACGATAATGCCCATTGCCACACTGATTGCGTTGAACGATTCCAGATCGAAAAAGTCGTCGGTAAAGTGCGAGATAAGAAAAGCGTGTGGAGGCCAGTGGGAGCTACTGTTCAATGGATAAATGGGCGTGCCTCATTGTAGTTTCTCCGCGGGCCGTAACAGGCGCGCTTGCCGAGTTGCCCACCGAACTCGAAGCACGAGCATCGACGTCGACCATCGGCATCGCAGCGACTGGTATTATCGTCTCGAAGTTGAGATATCGCATTGCAGGCGGGAACGACCCGGTTAGACCTGGTGACAAATCAACCGAGCATCTTCTCTTTCAGAGTCTGACCTCGTTGCTCGACAGGTCCGACTTCAACCTGGCCTTGAAGCCGATTGCGTATCGCCTCTGCGCGTTGCTTCATGCGGTTCTCACCCCTCTGTCTGGTGGTTGCCTTATCGAAACGGCCCTTTGCACCATGCTTTAGACGTGTGATCATGTCGCCCGCTTTGCCTTTGGTGAGGTTGTCAGGTTTCAGCTGATCTTCCATTGGCCTGAACTTGTTGATGAAGTCCACTTGAGCTTGCGAAGCGCGACTCTTCCGCCACGGTTGATTTTTTGCGATCCAGATGTGCTGGAAGGCCTCAGATGCGTACGTGTCTGCAGCGTGAACTACGTGCTCGAACGAATCTCCCTCGGCAACAGTGCGCGGGGTCCCATATGGGCTTTTTACCTTCCTGTCCGCTGGTAACTTCCAGTAGTACTTGGCCTTGTAGCTGCCCTCCTCTTGATCCGCAGGTTCGATCAAGAGGTAATTGCCGCTGTTCGTGGTCAAAATATATTTGCCCTCCCCCACGCCAACCCAAGCATTTGGACTAAGATTGCGGATGTATTGGTCGCTGGAGGTGTCTGCTATCAGATCGTGGACAGAGTCGTAGTCGGTGAAGGAAATATTGCCAGGCAGTTTCTTTGAAATGGTTCTTGCTTTGACTTCTGCGGCCTCCTCTTCACGCTGCCTTTCCGATTCTTTCCTCTCCCTGAGTGCGGTCAAGCTCTTCGTGTCTGCTTTCTCAATGATTTCTGCCGGGTCCAGCCCGAACAGTGTAGGCGTAGAGACGACTCCACTGCTCAACGCTGACACCATGTCGATGATGTGACAATTGTCCTTGTCCTTGTGTAGACGCATGCCGCGACCGATCATCTGCACGAGCAGGTTACGTGACTTTGTGGGCCTGGCAAGCAGCACGCAATCGATATTTGGAATGTCGGTGCCTTCGGTGAAGACGCCACAATTCAGCAAAACTGGAAACTCGCCGTTTCGAAAGGCATCGATTCTGGCGCTGCGGACCTTAGTTGGTGTGTCGCCGGTGACGAATTGCGCGTCGATGCCGTACTCGCGAAACCTTGCAGTCAGGCTAGTGACATGACTGAGGTCTACGCAGAAGATGAGAGTTGAGTCGCGATCCTTTGCCTTTGCTCTCCAGGTCTGTACAAGAAGCTCGTTGGTCTCGTCCGTGTTGATGACCTTGGAGAGCGAAGAGGTCTGGAAGTCGCCGTTGGCGCCTGAGCTTACTTTGGTCAGGTCTGCTTTCATCTCGACGGTGGTGAAGACGACATCCGACAGCCAGTTCTCTTCAATCATATCAACATAGTCACTGCGACGTTAGCGAAGTCGGTCACTGCGAGAGCGAAGCCTACCGATGGTATACGATGTGGTCAATGACTGCACCAAGGGCGCGTCCATCGAAGCGCGAGAAGGTGGCAGACACGCCAACGAGGGCAGGAGCGCTCTTCTCGCGCCAATCAGCAGCATGTCTCAGCCCAAAGTGCTCGAGAACATGGAGATATGTGTGGCTGACGATGTGGTGCGCCTCGTCTACCAGCACAAGCTTGTATCGCGCTGGGTCGAACTTGTGCAGTCGGTCGCCAGACGTGATGCTCTGAATGGAGGCGACGGTTATGTCAGCTGCGCCAGACGCCTGGTTGTTGCCCATCTCGATGTCGACATGCTTGTCGGGGTATGCGAGGGTGCAGTGGCGGGCGGCCTGCTCGACGAGCTCGCGGCGGTGGGCGAGGATGAGCGTCTGCGCGGCATTGCCTGTGGCGGGGAGGCGGTCGATGAGGTGGGTGAAGATGACCGTCTTGCCCGAGCCCGTGGCCAGCGACACACCGAGGCGCTTGTGGCCGGCCTCGAGGTACGAGAGCACTGCCTGGATGCATTCCTCCTGGTACTCGCGCAGCTTGATCTGGGGTGGAGGCGGCGGTGATGGGCGTGCTTGCGCCTCTACGAGCTTCTTCCTGGAGACGCGTGATATGCATCTGATGGCTGCACGGGCGGGAACAGGGCCCGCGCGCGTATGTGTCCTCGGCGCATGGCGGAAGAGGCGCAACATGGGACGAGTACAGGCAGGAGCGAAAGTGTCGCCAGGTCACGATGCATATGATGCAGGTAGCGACAATCGAGCGCGCCTTAACGCCGAGGCCTGCATTAACCCCGCCAAATGTTTTCTCGAATGGCAGGGTTCAC
>Ga0210040_10009515_pt1 | contig 11291 bp, 8 predicted proteins | sample CryGeyCG12114_NA_FD_185462 | JGI IMG/M metagenome (GOLD analysis project Ga0210040, IMG submission 185462) | Groundwater microbial communities from aquifer - Crystal Geyser CG19_WC_8/21/14_NA (SPAdes) (version 2) | ecosystem: Environmental > Aquatic > Deep subsurface > Groundwater | place: USA... | reverse complement strand
CTTTTTTTTCAGGAGCATTATCAGCAAAAGCATACTCGCTACCATGTTAAGCCAGTATTTACCGTTTCAGGAGATCTTTTCAGGTAAGAGAACAAGACGTAGTTATGCACCTGCTTGTTAAGTTTTTAGCCCAACACAGGAAGGGCTTATGGAACCGTGATGGTGTCGTAGCATCTCAATGCTCTAACTTTCGAACGCATCAACGGATTTCTTTTAAATTTTGCATAAACATTAGTATAGCCTGTCGCACGGCTGCTTTCGAAGATGAGCCTATTTGGTTCTTTTTACGGCCAAACAGACGTCCGCAAATGTTTAAAAGCTCTATTTAACCCTTTGCCACGGTTTGGCATCATATGATGCCATGAAGTGAAAAGGCTCCGCCTTGGTTTGGCATCATATGATGCCATGCTTTTAAAAGGCTCTGCCTTGGTTGGGCATCATATGATGCCATGGGCTGCAAAGGCTCTCCCTTGGTTTGGCATCATATGATGCCACCTTTAAATAACGTTGACAATGTTATTTCAATGGGGCACGAATTAAGTCAATATTTTTCTTTGTGTTTTCTGCCAGTTAACCTCTCAGAATTTTTCAAAATAAAATTCAATTTTTTTTTGTCTTTTATGTTTTTGGTTCATAAAAAGTTGAAATGGACTTTAAAAAATTCTGAGAGGTCAAATGGGAGATTGTGTGATCGCAGTTCTGACTACCTATTTCGCCCATGTTAAAACTTGGATAGGGCATTTAACACACCAACTGAGAGATCGTTTAGGTTTTTAAGACCCCCAGAATTGAACTTGCTTTGAGAAAATTTTCTCCCAGAAATAGACTAGTTTTTGTTTCAAAACTGACCATGGCAAAGGGTTAACAGCAAATTCTTGTATATTTTTTCATGAAATTTGTACAGTTGATCGATTATACACAAAACTATATATGTGCAAAAATTTAGACTTGTGCACTCAAATATGGCCGGAATTTTTCGTTGCGTATTTATGCGTAGGAAATGTAGCCACTTTCAACAAAGATAAAGAATGGTTAAAACTGTGTTCTAAGACAAAAATTTCGAAAATCAAACCGTAGGAAAATTTCAACATTCCTTTCTGAAGTTTAAAGTGGAAATATAAAGAATAAGAAATGTATAAGGATTATACGCAATAATTTAAAAAAAAGAGAATAAAATGGTGCACAAAATGGTACAATCAAAAAAAAAATTTGTCTACATTAGGACAAAAAAACTTGGTTCTGACTAAATGAAAAAATTGGCAAAAATTGGTTAGCAACCAATTTCTTCAATTTCTAGGTAATTTGAAACCTATTGTGTTTTTTCCATTCGGAAACCCCAGATACGGAAAAATATAGCATTTATTGAAAAGGACAAAAAAAATTTCATGGCAACCAGCTCAATTAGTTTGTTGACTAAAAACTTGATTCAATGGAATACAAATACTATTCTATATACCTTGGGAATATCAAACATTAGGGGTATTCACGAGTACCGGGGTAACGGGGTATAAGGGTATTAGGGTAACTTTTTGCAATGTATTCAAATGGAGAAAAGTTACCCTTTTACCCTGTTACCGCGTTACCCCGGTGCTCGTGAATACCCCTATTATTTTTCTAAATCTTGTGTTTTGTCACCAACTGAAGTTTCTAAAAATTTATTTAAATTTACAATCTTTAACGTTTGTACCAAAAAAAGGTAGTTTAATTCATCCTGATACTCTGGAATAAATGTATTTTTTTGCATAAGTTTAGTGACCATGCTTTTACCGAAATATTCAAAATGATACCTGTGTTGGGCTCAGGCAAGTTGTACCAAGAAGTTTTTATCATTTAAAACTTAACTTTTTGTTAGCACCAAACAAACATTGCCATGTAACCTAGCGAGCAATTTTACTGCCTTTTTTTTTGAAATGGACAGTATCTGATAATTTATTGTATAGTACAAAAATAATCGTATAAGTTTTATCACATATTTATTATGACATACCAGGGATAAATTATATTGCGTTTCACTCATGATAAAAACACCAAAAATATTTTGGGTGGTCATTGTGTAAATATAAATAATTTACGCTTCGATTAATTCATGATAATGTGTGAACCTTCGTACAACGAAATTGAAGGGAGTTGCAACATTGCGAAACTGTGCTAATGACATAATATCAGAAAGAGGATTTGGTCTTCTGCAAGCACTATTTACAAATCGACGTTACGATATCCCACAATTGTTTCCACGGCGGCTACCACCTCTGGAGCCACCCACGGCATTTGCTTCCTGCTCGCTTTCAGCAATCGCCTTGGCTAATAAAAAATCTTCTTGCTCTTGGGATAACTCCGATCCACAAGCGGAAGCTACTCCTCTTCCTGTAGAACTTGATGACTCTACTTGCAACGATGCCTGCATTGCAAACCTAAGAGCTTCCTCTTCGGACTGTAATCCAAAACAAAAACAGTTAGAATTAGAAAAGACTCCCACCAATTTTGCTACTTAGACAATATCAAAATCATTATTTTACCATATGTCCTTGTAAGGCAGCTTGTTTAGCTTGGGAAGAAACTGCACCACGAGAATTGGATGCTGTCACAGATGAATTCGTTTTACTGCTGTTCTTGCTATAATTTAAGTGTCGAGTGATTGCAGCCAATCCAGATTTTTTCACAGGGGATTCTTGTTTTGATGGTACACAAGCATGGTCAGCTGGATGACGATGTTTTAGACAATGATTGAGATTACAATCATTACAAAGTACTGGAATTAGTTCCTTCTGTTTACAACCTTTCAGGGAGCACCGATTGGTATAGACTTTCTGGATAATACAAAAGTAATTATGACTTATTTAGTGAAATTCAAGCCCAGCTGTACTTCATAAAAAATAAAAGGTAAGTATACTTACGTTTCTGCGGTTAACGGCCTGGTCAGATCTACAATCAGCATCAATATGTCGACTCACTCGAATATCTGGTAATTCACTAGCTTTCCCTGGAATCGGAGTATTACACAATGGACAGATTGGAATTTGGACGTCTCTTTTGTAAGCTCCAGAGCACTGGTGGCGTAAATATGAGTAGTGGTCAGTGCTGCGCACAAACAACGTAAACCCGTAAGTCAAAATCAGTATTTTTATAAATCGTCAAATACGATATCGAGCATACTATAATATAGTAACAATTTCATACCAAAACAATTTATCGCAGGCATCGCATTTAATGGGTAAAAAATCTGAAAAAAACAACAATATAAAATTATATTTTATTTTGTCAAAGTGTTAAACCTTCCTAGGTGAAAATAAAAGATCAACGAACATACCTAGTTGTCTGCAATTTGGCTCACTGCACTGCTTTCCTACGTCGGGAAACTCCATTGTTTTTTTAATTTGAAAAAATGTAATCCACTGAGAATTTTAATCCTTGAAATGAAATGAATGTTTCACAAATAGTGACTGTGAAAAAGTATATATTCAATTCCGGCGCCCTCTAATTTTACACACCATCACTATAGGAAGTGAAGTAAGTAAGCAACTCCAATCAAGCTACGTAATGAATGAACCACTTGTATTTGTTAGATGATGGATTTCTGCTTTTTTGCCTTTGAAAAAGATTATCGGATTTTAATTTTCCAAGAAATGCAACTGTTAGACCATTAGACGTACACTGACTGAATTATGTGTTTACAAAATTCTCCCACAATTTATTGACTCGCGAATATGAGTTAAACATGAGTGACTATGTAATGTGTATAGGGGTTATGTGACGTATTCAACACGAATGCTCCACAACTCTTGCTTGTGCGAATGCGAATACTACAGGATGGATAGGAGGATAGGATTACACGATAAGCATATTTGCCAAATCACGATGAGAAAGCAAAAACTTTTCATGTGACGCAATGATTCCGAAAACACTACAACCTTCGAGAATAATATGAGCAACAGCAAGCATAAATTGAATGAATTCATTATCCTTCCAAAAAATGGTTCAGTGTGATTGGTTCTTATAAATTATACTCCAGGACCGCTGTCATACTGTTTAAATGGTTTAGTAGATTTGTCTGATAAGTTTAGTAAGCCATTTTTGCAATTATGGGAATGAGGGGATGTAAAAATTGGAGCAGTCATGTAAATCCCGAATTTCAATTTCGTACTATTGTAGTACCATATTAATACCTAAGGTATTAACTAAGGTATATAAGATAGAGTATTATTAACCTGCTTTCCCAAAACATGAGCTGAAATAGCGATGGCTTTATGCAATCCATATGAATCAATGTATGCCCATATGCATTATTGATGCCAGCTTTCACCAGTGAAATGCATGCACTCAAATAAGTAGTACTTGGTTGTACTTGTCTTTCTTCTAACTATGGGGCCAACCTTACGCCTTACATGCTAATCACCCATTATTTCAGGCATTATATAGGGAAGCATTCACTTAAAACACGTAATTTGACGCCTTCCTTTGCATTTAAATTTTTTTCTACACTGGCTCAAATAACTTAATTAAGATCAACAGAAATAATATAACTAGCTTAACACGTTTCCATAATATCGGAATATCATCATAGATACAATGGAGTGGAGAGTGGAGTTAATCAAAGTTTACACTACAAAATATGAAGGAAACCAAAAAACTTGAATTAATACCCGCATATGGTTTCGTTTTTGGTTATATGATGTTGCTAGTTATAAGGCGTAAAAGAACAGTAATTTTTATTGAACCAGTTATAACTTGAAAATGCTGAGCTCAAATCAAGCATCAACAAAGAGAATGATTATTTCGGAAATCCCCAAAACTGCAGTATTTATGGACACCAGAACACAGAGAGTCAGAGAGCCATGTTCAATAAGAACACAAGGGTTAATAGTTATATCTTTTTCACTGTTATCACAATCAAAAGATTAAAAGCTCTCATTGTCACATGCCTATGCATGCTTTAGCCTTGTTTAATATTTTGTCAACCATTTACTGAATTCCAGTTAGTTGTAGTAGTTCTTCTCTGATATTTGCATGCTTTATTAAACGCTCTTATAGAATGAAACTTCTAATTTTGTCCTTAGCCATAGTTTTGGCTGCTTCAGAGCACCAAAATCGGGAAACTTACTATGGGTATGTAACTTGAGATTATAGAAACTAAGAAATATTTCAGCAATCATTAGCGTGTCACAGTTAACTACCTAACTAGCTTCTAACTAACTTACTAATCGCAATTTTTTGCGCCCAATCCAGTCATCAGGTTTTAAAAGCGATCCCAAGAAGCGAGGATGGATATAAGGCTCTTGTTCAACTGGCCGAAACGGGAGATTTCGACTTCTGGAGCGATCCGTCCAGAAAACGTAGCACCGATATTCGAGCAGCCCCCGAACAATTGAAAGCACTAAAAAGTTATTTGACTAAACATGGGATTGTCTTTACTACAATGATTCATGACTTGGAAAGGTATGTGTCATCCCAAGGTATATCAAATAGGCTTTGTTATTTAGAAAATGTTAAGTTCCTTGAGTTCATGAGTTGTATTAGAGCAGTGTTACAGAGTCTAAATATATTTTATTTCGTTGGCCCTAATTTTAAAAATTTACATTCTCATTTTAATGGTGTATGGGTATACTGACTCACAACTTATACATCATATTTATTCGTTGTAAATATAGTATATTTATTCATTTGTTTGTTGGTTGTTCCCGGCACACGTATAGTATGGTGGCTGAAGAGTTGACAAAAAATGAAGCGGCAAAGAAATCGCGAAATAGTCTTGGTTGGACCGCCTACAACAGTTACGAGGAGGTTAGTTTGAATTGAATTAAAATGCAAATGTTTAACCATGTATGCATGAATGAAATGTTTAAAACTTTCATTCTGCTTCCCAGATCATGGATTGGGTTGATGAACTAGAACTTCAAAATTCAGTAGCATGTTCCGAATTAACTATCGAAGTTTCAACGATTGGAACTAGTACTGAAGGCCGGCCGATAAAAATGGTGAAATTTTCCACCGGTGGTGCGGAAAACAAGCCAGCCATGTTTTTAGATGGAAGTATGTCCATGATGTAAACTCAAACTCAAGTCTCTTATCTATAGATATGCCTACTAATTTTTAATCGTATTATTCTATTCAGCATTTCATGCAAGAGAGTGGATCAGCCCTGCAGTTGTCACATATTACATGAACGACTTGTGTGCAAATTATGACGCTAATAGAGATTACCTGGAGGCTGTGGATGTCTATGTAGTCCCAATCGTTAACCCTGGCAAGTTGTTATAAGCTAGTATTAAAAGCGAGTGTTTTTATGCAAAAGTGGATATTTAATCCATATTTGCGTATTGCTAACTATAGATGGATATGTTTACTCGTATGAGCAATCCAGGATGTGGAGAAAAACCCGTAAAGACCATAACAGTTCATTTGGCTGCAAAGGTGTTGATCCAAACAGGTGAAAAGCTTTTCGCTATTGATATCCACCAGTTAAGAGCTTAACTTTAGAGCTGTGTATACTAAATGACAAGAAATTATGCATACAAAGAAACTTTGCCTACAAATTTGGTGGAGCTGGAACAAGTGATAACAAATGCTCCGACATCTACCGAGGACCAGAAGCTTTTTCAGAGCCAGAAACTGTAGCAATCAGGAATCAACTGAATAAAATAAAGAATGAAGCGACCAATCCAGATGGGATTGATTACAAACTTTACATCACAGTACACAGCTATGGACAGGTAAAGATATAACGTATTACAACTTAACGTACAACGTAACGTGCGTATATACAAGGTGTCTGTGGCGGAGATAAAGAAGTATGATGAAAATATTTGTGATCATGATCATTGTGTTTACAGTATGTGCTTATTCCATGGAGCTACGTGGGAAATGAATATCCAGAAGATTTTGATGAAATGGTAAGATGACAAGATGCAGATATTCGATATTAGTGATATTTCAAGCTAATAGACTTTATTAATAGTTATAAAACTTGTATGTGCTTTTTATTAACAAATTATATTTTGCAGAAAGCATTGGCAGATCGCAGTGCTCGGGCTTTAGAAGCTGTTTACGGAACTTCATACTTCGTAGGACAGTCTGCTGACGCTCTTGGGGTAAAGAAACCAAAAAATGAAGAAATGAAACAAGCATATACATATAAGTAGATACTTTAATTTTCATCAATGTGCAGGCTACTGCTGGATGTTCGGACGACTGGTCCAAATCTATTGGAATCAAATATGCATACACATGGGAACTCCGTGATAAGGGATCATACGGATTTTTATTGCCCGCAGAACAAATCATCCCTACTGCAGAAGAGACAGTTGAATCATTCAGGTCAGCAGCTCGTGATATAGCTAGTGAAGCTAGCCGTAGGTCTAAATAATTCATTTGACCTGATTTGAGACGAAACAAATAAAGACAATCAAGGCAAAAGTATAAACAAAGGATTCTTAATTTATTTGGACAATATTGCATATTACATTTTCATTACCCCAATATTCTCATGCAAGGACTCAAGAATATTTTTAGAGATGGGTAAAAATAAATAAGCGGATTTGTCCCATGGTCTAGAGATAACAAAGAAACACTTGATACAACTAACAGGAAACAGAAATGGCCATACTATGGAAAGCAGGCTCAAAACAATTTTGACGATCTAAACATAGCTGAAACTGAACTGACTACAAAGTTTTATCCTTTGGGAGCCTAAAAATAACTACTATTTACCTAAACCGTAATAAGCTTCAGAAAATAGTAGTAGCATTAAATTCAGAGAAGTGCCTTCACACGCGGAAATTATTTAGATGGATAGACTATTCTTAACTTTAGAACTAGTGTGCTGTTCTGAATGCAATGAATTACAACTCTTATGAGGCCACCTCACACCTCTTGAAACCTTATACTTTACAACAAACTAAAGAATTAGAAAACATGGCGTAGAGCATCTATTACGAATCTTCCATGTGTCGAAAAATATGAATAGATGAGAAATAGTAGATCAGTGCACTGCTTAGCGACGTGGGGACCGAGAGTGGGATCGAGAATGTGAGCGAGATCGAGAGCGACTAACGCTTCGGCCTCTCGAAGATTTTCCACGACGAGGTGGTGATCGTGATCCACTTCGGGAACGACTTGGAGATCGGCTCTCATCCCTCTTCACTTTGATGTAAGTTACCTGAATAAAATAATGCCCACATATGTACACTCGTCAATATAAATATTCATTTGACCACCACCGACGGGTGAAATAGTGTCTTACTCCTACCGCTCCTTCGTGGGATCGAAATCGGCTCTCGTCCAATTTTTTGATAGCATATTTCATGTCCTCGTACCGAACGTACTCAACAATTCCGGTACCATCCTTGGAAACATTAGCGTAACACACTTCTCCAGCCTCTCTCATGTGGTCTTTAAGGTCTTGCCTGAAAAAGAGAGAGAATAAATTACCAAATACTTAACAGAGACTTTGTATCCAGTTCCGTAGTTAGTTGTAGTTTGCGGTTCTGTTCATCATAATACTAAATTGAATAAGTTTTTTAAAAGATAGATAACATGGATAATTAGCTTACCAGCTGCCACATGGAGGAAGTCTGTAATCAGCAAACAGGACCGAGAAAGTAAATAAACAATTGATAGTTAGTTTGTGGAGAATGAAATTATAAAATTAATGGAATGAGTATTGATTAACGTTCACGACGTCAAAAAAGAATAACATAGTACAATGCATCACGAACAGAATGGACTGAGGCCAATGAGGAGGAAAATGAAACTGCGTAATAGTTGTGGTGAGTGCATGATACGAGAGTCAAATAAAATAAATGAAATCCCACAGAGAGAAACTATGGAAGTCTACTCTTCATCAGAGTGATTCCACAATGAGGGATTTTTTAACCTTTTTGATAGACGACTCAGATATTGATTAAAGATATGTCTCCCGTGTAAAGTCAATGTCCTTTCCCTGACTGAAGTCATCACATTCATTTTCTAATAGAATGACCCAAAATTCTATTTCAAGAAGCCTCAAATTTGATTTCCTCCTTATGAGTGAATTTTCTACTCTGCAGAGACAAGAGACAACAATCCCATCCGAAGTAGATACGCATCCCGATTTGATTGAACCCAAGTCAAAATATTGCCAAATTGGAGATTTTAATTTCCAGTATCCAGAATCCAGATACTCCTATTTGACGATACCAAGTGAGAGATGCCAGAAAGATACAGAAACAATCCCTTTGAAACTTGACTCCTCATTCATGTCCACAAAGACTACTCATTGATAGTGTGGGAAGTTATGCAGTATTCAATCAATCAAGCAGATCGTGTGAGAGGGCCCATTCATGAACAGAAAAATTTGGACATACTTGATCTGGCAATTCAAAAGTACATTCGTCATTCAATAAAATTATTACTCGAAGTGTATGGAGTTATCAAGGGGAAAGTCAAGTCAAATTAAAAGAGTTGTATGAAAACCGAGTTTCACGTTGATATCTCAAGAGGAAATAAGAAAGTTTTTATACAGGAGTTTGAGTCCAAATATAAATACTAATTAACAGTAAAAGTTGTAAAAGTATTGCGTTACGTACGAATACGAATACTATAATAAACCTTTAGCACAGAGAAAAATCCATTGAACACAAAGTTGCTAACAACATGCATGATTAGTTAGTTTGAAGGGAACCCACGGCATAGCCATTGCCATATTTATCGATCATATAAATTATACTAATAAGATAAACCCAAAAGTTCAATCACTGCATTCAGCTTCAGCATTCCATAATTTATATAGTAAAGTAAGGAAATCACGCGCTTCTTGTGGCAGGCCATTCATTACGAAAAAGAATAAGTTTAGCTTCAGCCAGTTAGTTATTGTCAAGCATTCCAGGCAGACAATCTAATAGCACGAAAAACTACGTCATTATATACTGAAACCGTATTACAGCAAGCAGCAAACTGTATTCATGATCATATCACAGAGAGACCATAATAGACCTTTCTATTACCACACCAGTCTTATGTTTTTTACATACCAAGTTGTAGGCGTCTACAATAAATCATTGTTACTATTTTTGAAACTACACAAAGCGGATAAACAGAAATGATTGAAATATCTTTTATTGAAAAAAGATCACCGCTCCAATTATGTATAGCAGTCAAGCTGACTCAGTCAGTATACTCAAAACTCAAAATTATACATTTAAAAGATTTAAGCAGTAAGTTCTAATAAATAGCATCTCTGAAATTAGGCTAATATGAAAAATTATTGTCTCTACGATTGCTCAGGTGTCAGGAAAGGAAGTTTAAGATTCTGCACGAGTCACTAACTAACTAGTGTAGTAACACTTTCAAAAATTTAAATCTACAATAGTCCGGCTCAAGATTGAACAAACAAAGCAACAACAACTAGCTACTGAAAAAGCCATATCATTAAACAGTGCCCATTAAAACAATGATTAACGATAAAATGAGCTTGATGAAGCAAACATGTTCAAAATTAATGTTAGTACTGCAGTTGGGGAAAACATCGCTTATAGCACCGCTTCATGGATTTTAACAAACGATCCGTTAAATGAAAGGGCTTGATGCGTGGATTCCAAATATGTATCTCTTTGTAGAGGGAAAGAATCTTTAACCAACAATTAACAAATAAGATTAAAATTTAATGTGATAATGATTGTAAATAATGGTTGCTGCAGTTAGGTATTTTCTGCATCCACACCGACACCCTATACATAGTCTTTGTCTTAATCCAATACTTGTTTTGAAAAGCTCTCCGGCTCCCTCCTGAACTACGAACTCGGAACTGTCGTCAATGAATACAAAACCTGTAGTTTCTTTTGTAGTATTTCACAGTACAAAGTGCTGTAGAGCGTTATTTTTTGACTACGTGCTCGAAAAGCCTTCACTCCCCCCTCCACAAGTCCTCGGCCATTATACACATTATCAAAGAATGTTTCGTACTCATTATCATTGGCATTATCTTCCTGGAGGATTCCTCCAGTTGGGCAAAGCTCCTACCTACATATCGGGCGGGGATCTTTAGCGTCGTAGTTTTCGGTTCGGTTCGAATGAAATCACCATCACAGGTTTAGACCATGGGCATTATACACATTATCGCATATGGTAACGATATAATAATGAAAAGCTTATACACCGATGCTAAACCATGTAAATTTTAATTGCTAAATTCCTAGTTATAAATGTGTTTCCCCCCACACAGTTACATATTTGGAATCCTTTCTCTCCCTTCTATCTGATGTGTCATCTGCCAAAATCCATGAAGCGGTGCTATAACTGATCTATACCCAGCGGACGAG
>Ga0210040_10009514_pt1 | contig 11291 bp, 12 predicted proteins | sample CryGeyCG12114_NA_FD_185462 | JGI IMG/M metagenome (GOLD analysis project Ga0210040, IMG submission 185462) | Groundwater microbial communities from aquifer - Crystal Geyser CG19_WC_8/21/14_NA (SPAdes) (version 2) | ecosystem: Environmental > Aquatic > Deep subsurface > Groundwater | place: USA... | reverse complement strand
TTCTAAGTAACTTGTAACTGATTTATATACTCTAACCTAGCATGTTTTACGAATATTTGTACATCAATTGAAAAACCTATGTAAATGGGATGTTGATGTGTTGAATAAATAATAATAATAATAATAATAATAAACAATTCTCGGCCTAATGATTTTACTATCGTTTAGATTTTGAAAGAGAACTAGGTCCACCTTTGCTCCCCGTACCAGTTAAAATCACATAAGCAGAATGTGTTTCTTTTTGCCTTTGCTGCAATAGTTCCAATGTATTTAGAGGTGTATCGGTAGAATTCATTTGCTGCATAAGCTGTAACAAAGCAAAACATATTGACAAATTAGAGCTGCATAAATACCGAATTGTACCTATGAATTATGTTACGTACCTTATCCTGTTCTAATTTTCGACGTTTCTTGTCAATTTTATTCTTGCCCGATCCTTTTCCATGAAACTTATGAGACAATAGACGAAAAGCTTCTTTTTGAGACATCGCTAGACCGTCATCATCAATGTAATCTAATTTGAATTCAGGCTTGTAGCCATCTTTTTCCTTGAAGTCAGTGATAGGACCAGAGTAAAAATCTCTTTTGCTGGAGCGATCATCCTCATAGTTCTTGTCCTCAATGGAGTAGTGTTGTGCCTGTAAATGATGCATAGTAGAACTGCCTCCTCTTTTCACATCCTGACGATCAAGATATCCTTTTTTAGTCGCCAAAGTTAGTGCACCAGCAAGTCCTGATCCAACACTAGGTTCCATGTCTAAAATTGGAGTGTCTTCTGAATCCACTGCACGAGTTATATCAACTGGTGTTTCATCTAAACAGAAAATCATATAAACAAGAAAAACACTTATAAGCGGAATTTTAATAAGTTACAGCTAAAACTTAAAATACAAAATGATTGACGTACCAATATCCACTTCATTCCATTTTCCACGTTCATCAAAATCTTCTCTATTTTGCTTTCCTTCTTGTTCAAAGTCCTAAATTGTGCATTAAAAAATGTAACAATGATTAATATTAAATAATTCTAAAATTAATTAATTATTTAATGTATTTTGTCAGTCCTCAATCGTATATCTTACCATAACTTCAGTTCCATAAATATCTGCTCCCCCATAACTGGGCACATCTCCCAAGGTTCTACAAAATTCCGCAGTAGCATCCAATACAATAGATGGATCATGGAGACTATTATTTCGATCCATTCCAGATGTTCCAGAATCTATGTCCGCTAATAACATAGCAGCCATCTATTTGAATTTAACATAAAACTTACAATTAAAAAAAAAACTCTCGCATCCAAGCTTTACAAATAATCAGTTTCAATTAGAACTAAATTATTACTTTCTCCTGTTTCTTTTTCATTGTATTCAAGGCTTGTTCTTTTTGTTTCCTCAGACGAGATTTTTCAAGAGCTCTTTGAAAGTCCACATCGCCTTCATCCTCTAACTTTACGTCACTGACATCAATTTCTGGAACTAAACGAATGTGAAAAATCACAATCAGCACTCCAAATTCAATAAACACCATTCTTCTGAAATAATCAATTATACGTATGTATATATTATACCAGCAGGTAAATCATCCAATTCTAAATCAATTTCCATCCTCTGTGGCTCGCTGTGAACGTCATCCTCAAGCTCCTCTGTTTTTACCTTAGTTTCGTTTTTCCGACCTGACCGTGACCCCAAGTTAGTATTAGCTTCGTTGAAACCAGCTGCAGTGCTACTATCAATTCGCAAAAGGTCATCTGCCTTCAAAGTCTTTCTAACCTTTCGGACCTGCAGAAAATATAAAATTGTTTTCCCCATTATAATAATAAGAAAAAGAGTAAAAACATAATCGATGAAAACGACTTACCTTCTTTTTGGGTTTTTTAAATGATACCATTTCATCCGGTGTATAAAAATCAGACGCAATTTTCATAGAAGGAAGTGACAATGATTCCAATATTTTATCTGTTCGCAACATTTTTTGTCGAATTCGAGCCTGCTTTGCTTCTTCAGACATATCTTCTCCAATAGTGAACTCATCCCGTTCTTCACCAGTAATTTCTTCATCGTATTTTGCAAGTACCCCTTTGGTCTTCAAGTTTCCATCATTATCGTACTCAATGTCTTCAAAGGCATTATAGCCGTGTAATTCTGGTCTAAGCTGACGATTTTTAACATTCTTTTCATATTTTTCGTCATCAACCATGTTTACATTCATGAGCACATCGGCTTCTTCATCCAAAACTCCTTGATCTTTTAGAGTTAAGATTACGGACTCTCCAGAGTCAATTCGTGACTGTCCGTGCAACACTTTCATTCCTTTCAAATCTCTTTGAGTGTATGCTTTGTTTTTGTCCTTGACAAATTCACTTTCGACTAAATCTCCGACGCCGAACTCATTGTCTAATTCTTCTAATGCTTTTTCCTACAAAGATATATAACAACATTTTACTTTTACAGTAAAAAAAGTACTGTCAAATTATGATTGACTTCTTATGACCTAAACTTACCCTCTTGGCAGCCATAGCTTTTTCCTCTTGGACTTTCTTTTGGCGAGCAACCCAATCTGCAGCATCCACATCGTCTTCTTCATCAGCAATACCTTTCGACTGGAGAAGTTTAGATTCTAGACGCCTTTTCTCTTTTCTTGAGGCAATTTTGTCTCTCAGTTTTTCAGCTTTTTGTTTCTGAGCGATGTTTTCTATACAGCGTAATATATGTAATTGATACAAACAATTAGCAAGATAACATGCGATAAAATTATTCAACTGAGAGTTAATAGAACAATTAAGTACCAGCAGGAGCATGAACAAACTCTTGTTTTTCTTTCCAAAATGTGTCCGCTTCATCCTCTCTTTCTTCACGAATTTTAAGTAATTCCTCTTCTGTGAGTTCGCTTATATCTTTTTTATCGGGCTTTTGCGTTGAGGGCGGCGGAGGGCCGGAATTCGTTTGTAAAGGTTTCAATCCAAGTTTTATTCTCAGCTTATTCGTCTCATCAATAGATAGCGAAAGATCGGCTCCACCTCCTGAATTAGATGGGGGACTTGGTGACCTACTTTGCTCTTTCGACCGAGATGGAATTTCTCGCCTAGATGATTTGACAACTGGTGCATCTGATTCTACAAAATGAAAATACTATGAATTGAGTTATTCCACTTAATGTGTCTCTGAGTATCACTTAATGTGCAAAAATAAAGATCAAAATAAACTAATAACACTGCCAATTTTCTCCAAGCATTATTTTTTTTTTAATATTTCAATAATCGCTTCCCGGACTTCAAAGCCAGTTTTTACCACTTACCACAGCGCCACGGCGAGTTTCAGATATTTAAGAAACCTTACGACTCCACTCAATTTTCCACCTGTGAAAAAATTATAAAATCAACGTAGATTTTCTCTACTTTTTTAGCACCAAATAAAAAAACGTTACCTTCTTTCATTTTCATTTGTGCCGGTTTGGTTTCTTTCCCCTGCCCTAAACCTACACCTATTCTAATTACTAACTTTTAATAACCAACTAAAGGAGTCCACAAAGGTCTTACCTCCTAAATCGGTTTCAGAATGCTTTCTTTTCTCTTTATATTTTTTAATAGACTTCTGGTCTTTCAGAGGAATCGGCGAAGGACTTCTTGACCTGTGCTTCTTCTTCCGTGAATCTTTGGATGACGATGACCGATGACCTTTTTTGTCTTCCCTCTCACTACGAGATTTATCCTTCTCCTTCTCTCTTTCTTTATGCTTCTTAGAAGAGCCCATTTTGTTATATTTCTTGACGATACTAACAATACAATCTAATTATTTAATAAATTATTAATAAGCAAGTTTACTTTCTACTTTTACTCCTTCCTTAACCCTAAACGACAACAATTTTAAAACTTCGCGGTACTGCAATCTCATGACACAGGCGCTCCCCATAGTTGAACAGAATATGAAATCGTCGTCCACCTTTAGGTTTAGCAAAAACTTTGCTCCAGCTGAGAGTATCTTGTATTGAGCGATTTTTCACGACGGCGTCAATATTACAAAGGTGGAGATCCCTTAAAAATGTTGTTTGGTGCTAGTCCAAGGAGAAAGCATCGGCATAATTCATCCTATTCTGAACCAGTGCGAGCATAATATAGAATTAAATGAATGTGAGACGATTTGTGTTTCTGCAATCTTTCGATTTGGAGAAATTATGTAACAATGTAACTCTAATCCTAACTTCAATTGGCGCACACATGTTTTCCATGCGTGCGGTGCTTGCGCATGAATGGACAATTTTTCGTTTACGTGGACTTTCACGATCCTCCAGTAAATAAAGTTAGACTTTCTTTTCACATTGTGTTCAACAACTGTCCAGCCAATAACGTATATCTGTACGGGTAGCAAGTTTGTGTGCTCCAGTTTTCATCACAATTATATACAGTGGGGTCGTTCATATCATTCAGTGTGTGACCCGTGATGATTGATCTTTCTTTTGTACTCTCAGTGTACCAATTGATGGAGAAAGTGTGAACTCGTTTTTTTTTCAACAGCTTATTTATTGGTTGTGTGCCTGTTGCCTTAATTTCGTCCATCGAAAAAAATTATCAGTCCTACATTTTTTGTTCTTTATTGTGAGCGGTTGTCCATTATTTTCAAGAATTTGCTACAATGACAAACATGCGATAATTATACAAACATCATGCCGTACAGCTGATGATTCAATTTGGATACTTTAGCATCAAATTTTTCACCGGAATCAGTTGGTGCTTTCTCTGTCTCCGTGCGTTTTTTCAACGGTAAGCAAGCGTTGATGTTTTAAATGGTTTTTCATCAAGTGTCTGTTCTTCAAACTGAAATTAACATCTCACTGAATAATTAATTAGCAATATGGTATTTAAACCCTTCATATAAGTAGAACCACCATGCCAGTTTGCTGTGCTATGTAGGTATCTTGTCTCCATTCTTATCAAGAAACCCTCTGGAGTCTGGACTCTCCCTAATCATGTCGTCTAAATTCATTTTAAATGGCTGTTTTCATCCATTACACACATCTGTTTAGCCCTTTTAGCGCGTGTCAGCTGAAGGAAGCTGTTATGTCATTTGTGCCAAATTTTCGTGTGACTAATATAACAACTGAGCCTCAACCGATTAGCTCCCAAAGCACAAAAATACAGTGAATGAAATCAATGACTGAATTTTGTTTTTTGCCCCAATTGTCGCATGACAACCATAAGTTTTTGCCGTTGCCAGGAGAAAACCTTCAAATAGGACTTACTTGTTGTTTTCTTAATTCTATTACAAATACTATTCTATATACCTTGAATTCAGCATGCTTTTATTTTAAAAGAACACTGCTTTTTTTACTCGGCCTGAGTTTAGGTTTTTAATGCACGAGCCGTTCAAGTAGAATGAAAAGTTTTTAAGTAGTACCAATGTTTGATTTGAATATCCGTCCCCTGATTGGTCACGGTACAAGTGCGAAATATTTTGTCTGGCATTGAAGATTCATATAGCTGGGCCAACTAAAATAAAATCTGACTATTTCATTTTAGTTTCATTTTACTGGCTTTGGCTTTGGTTACTGCATTAATATGGACCAAAACCGTTTGCTGTTTTCGATAATGTTTGCACTAAAGTAATTTATACCTTGGGTATGATTTGAAAAGAAAATCAGGTAGTTTTATTTGAAAAAACTACAAAACTTCATCTTTTTTTCTTGCTCACTGTCAAAATGTCCGGCATTTTCAGATTATGGTTATTTTGAAATATACCAAAATTATTATGTAACAAAGCAACTACTATCATTCGATGCTGACACGCGCTCTCTATTCTGCGTGCCAGTTTTTACTGCTGTATGAACAACTTTATGAATATCGATATAATGTAATGTTCTCAAGAAAGTTAATTGTAATTTAATGCATTAGTAGAATTCTATTTTAAAACTCAATTGCAAACCTTTTACATGCAGCCTACAGCAGTTAATTCAGCCTAAGATCAGGACGTCTCATAAATTTTATAAGATCTGCAGGCTAAGTAAACTTAATTATGGCTAACGAAGGTACATACTCATTTCACTATACTTACTGAATAATGCAGGCAAATATTAAAAAGCGCCCCGTTTGATTAATAAAATCAATTTGACTTGGTCTAAATAGAAATCTTACTGGAGACAGTAAATTGGATTAGCCCAATAGGAAAACTAGTCAATGTTATATGCATTGCAACATCTTTTCAACTTTCACCTCTTCGCTTATTTATTTAGTCTGTTGTGAAATGCAGTATTGAATAAAATATAAACCGTTTCATCGAAAATGAAACAGTACTGACCATTTTTGAGGTGTAAAGCATAGAAGCGCACGGACCAAACACTTACATACATGTTTCAGAACAGCAGAGAAAGGAAAAAAAGCCGCTTTAGATTGATTGTATGTATCATGAAAGAAAAGATGTCTTTTTTCTGTAGAACTCATTTCCGTCTTTTTTTCTCATTGTAGGATTTGATGTATTTATTTTTCATTTGAGTGTAAAGCATAGTCACGGTCGTGTGCTCCATGTCAATTCAAATAAGCGTTCCACTTTCTCTTTCTTTGCCATTTACTCACTGTTTGCCCGTAGAATATTTGGTCACCAAGCAATAATTGGATTCTTTGTACGTTTGTCTGTCTGTTTTGGGATGATGAAATCGATAATGTTATAATTGGTTCGTTTTATATACCCAGTACGCACATATCCTCCAAGCACATACTGCCCGCAGCAGGAGCAAAGTAGACATTTTTCTACTTACTTTTCCCTAGAAACTCTTATTTAAAATAGTTGAGCAAGTTAGCACATAAGACAGAGTTCCGTACTAACTTTTTGTACTACCCAGCAGAAATGAAAGAAAAGCTCTATTTCTATATAACGCTCCGAAAGTAACTCGACGTTCAACTTTCTCCCCAACCGTTTCTTTCCCCATCTTTCTATTCCCTACACTTTAGTTGACTGTTACGAGGGCAATAAAATGATGAAATTCCTTGGCTCTCTCAAAATGTTTTTTTTTTCACCGGCTATTCCTATATGTTGCATTTTTATTTCACTCTACAGTGTGTATTGCATGGGATTAGACTATTACCCTTTTTTCCCATCCGCAATCTAATTCCTATGAATTCGTAATATTAATTGAATTTTTTTATTTACTCCACTCTTTAGAGATCTGCAATATATTTACCTACTTTATGTCCATAGGGATTTATTTGATTCAGTTTGAATTTTCACAAACTCGTATCATCCGAATAAGAACTTTAAAATACAATTTACAACTACTAGATACAATTCTACAGGTTTGTTCTCTAATATATTTCTTCTCATGACTGTGTTCAACTTATATGTTATCCAGATGTTAAAAGTCTCCATCCTAATTTGTTTAAATTACTGAATTACTTTGTTCCTTAGCCTAATAAAAGCTCATATTACTTAACCCCCAGTTATTACCAAATTAAGTTTATTATTCACCTTACCACTAAAAGTTAACATAAGGCAAGAATTAATCTAGAACACTGTACGTGTCTTCCCAAAGCAACTTTGCTCTCATAAAATGTACGGTTCACCTCGCTTTCTCTATTACACATGTAAAAGTGGCATTGAGCTCCTGAAAAGCAGGCATTGGGTTGCACGTGCTATGGAAGTGAATGCAGCTCATTATGTGGCTCTATCATCATCATTCATTCATGTTGTTATTATATTGGTCTTTTTTCTCTTTTTTTTTGTCGGCCTTGTGGTACATGTACGTTCGTTCGTGGATTGCACACATGGAGCAGAATGATGATAACGGTAATACTAAACATGGCCATTTGAACGTGAGAAAATCATTTGGACGGGAATAAGGGAACGCGTGTGCGTACGTCCAGTGTCTGTGAGTGTGTGTGTGTGTTTTCCTATTTTTGGGAAGGTAAAACGGGAGCAGAGTGGAACTGGAGGTGTCTAGAATCAGAAGCATCATGTCAACAGACATGTGGTGCTTGGTACTGCTCAGCATAGGTGCCTACTTCATCACGAAAAGACTCATTCCACGCTTTCGTGATGTATTCATCAGAGCCAATCTTTTTGGCATAGATCTGTGCAAAACTACTGGTGCGGAAGTGTAAGTCAACAAACAAAAAGTTACTAATTATAATTAGCTCTTTGTTAGCGTACTAAAAGTAAGTTAAGTTGCAACTAACTCTCACTGTATTCAATGATTTTTCTGTTTCTTTGAAATTTTAGACCAGAAGCAGTAGGCGTGATATGTGGATGTGTGTATCTAGTTTGTATGTTTTTATTTATCCCTGCAAGATTCGGACAAGATTTTATCAAACAAAAGGATAATTTTCCGCATCATGAAGTAAGCAGGCGACCGGATGAAAGTGTATTTGTTCGCCATTGTGAAATTTGTTTTCTAGTCTAATTTTTGTGTGTTTTTGTTGCTATCTACAGTTGGTGGAATACATCACAGCTTTATTGGCCGTCACTTGCATTTTATTATTAGGATTTGCTGACGACGTCCTAGATGTGCCCTGGAGAGTTAAACTGATTCTTCCAGCTATTGCTGCACTTCCGCTACTACTAGTGTACTATGCCACATTTGATGTCACTTTTGTTGTTGTTCCAAGGCCCGCAAGACCTTTTTTAGGACAATCTATAGACTTAGGTGAGTTTATATGGGGGAATAATAAAAAGATGATAAGGATTTTACTATAATAGGGGTAGAAAGATTAGAGTAATTGATTGACTTTTGGGTTCATGTAGGATGGCTTTACTACATTTACATGATGGTGGTCGTTGTGTTCTCAACAAATGCCATAAACATTTTGGCTGGAATCAATGGACTGGAATGTGGTCAATCTGTGATCATTTCAGCCTCTGTGTTACTGTTTAACATTATAGAAATTTACATGGGAGAAGTGCCAACAAAAGCTCATACCTTCTCCATTCACTTGCTTCTTCCATTTTTTGCTACTTCTGCCGCCCTTTTACGCTATAATTGGTAAACAAGAGTGTATTATGTTTTTTTTGTTAGTTTAGATTGTTTTAGAATTCAATATTTAGAATTTAATGTTGGTAGTAGTGTAGTTCATTTAGCATATATGTTTTTTTAATTCTTTAGGTATCCTTCGCAAGTGTTCGTAGGTGATACTTACTGCTACTTCTCTGGAATGTTGTTCGCCACAGTTGGCATCTTAGGACACTTTAGCAAAACGCTTCTGCTATTTTTCATACCTCAGGTACTATTGCGAACATTACTGATTTTTAGTGTACAAGTTTAGCATAAGCATAGTTTTAGATCTAGATGAGAAAGTATTTTGGTTTTTAGAATCTATAGTATAAAGTCAAGTTAGTAATGAAAATAATATTTGAGTAATGTGCTTTCCCACTAAGTAAAAGTACTTCATTTTTATGTGTAGTAAGTTTGCGAAATTTGGAATGAAATAACTTGGAAAAGTAATGATCAAATGAAATGAAATAATAACAGTATTTTTACTTTGAAATAGCGAAGTTTATAGTTGGACAGTAAAAGGATTAAATTCGACATTTTGCACTATATAATGCCATTACTTTTTCCTAGGTGATAAACTTTGTGTATTCAGTTCCTCAAATTTTTCGCTTTGTTCCGTGCCCACGTCATAGACTGCCAAGGTAAGCCTTTTATTCATTACAGAGCTAATTTTATTGCATTGCCCTTTATTTCTTATGAAATGTTATAGGCTTATAACACGTGTTATGCATTAGCTAGTTAGTTAGTCAGTAAGTAATTAGTGTAAGCGTGTTATCCATTTCATCCAATTACTATCCATTATGAATAGATTGACCTTTAGTGAGCCCCGGTTTCTCACATCCGCTGTAGCTTTCTCCATGTGTGTCTAGTTAGTCAGTGTGGATTTTGTATTGTGTTACATATTAATAGTTTTTTTTCAAACATTAGGTACAACAAGCAAACGGATCTAGTTGAAATGAGCACAGTGCGCTTCAAGCAGAAAGATTTAAAGTTTCTAGGACGTGCCTCAATGGGGATCTTGGAAGGATTAGGCCTCCTAGCTGTGGCTCGTGATTTGGGAACAGATAGGGAATTTATTGAGTGCAACAATTTTACACTAATCAACCTGATTTTGAAAATTTTCGGTCCTATGAGAGAAAAGAATACTACCGTGATCATTCTCCTCATTCAGGTATGTGTGCAAGTGGAAAATAAATCTATGTTGCAAGCAAACATTAACCATAATATTCCATTTGATGTGTGCTTGCTGCAAAAAGTAAAAACAAGTTGGGAAGGGAAATTCCAATCCAACTATGCATGCAATCTTTTCGCTAACATGAACTCTGTCTGACAGACATGATTCTCTCCTTTTTGATCATATAGTGAAAATATCTTTGAAGCCTTGGAAAATAAAATTGTATTCCCTGAACACCACTATGTGATGTTTTCATTTCATATACATCAAAGAATATGTTCCTTTCTCTTTTGCATTCTTATCAAGGGACTCGTTACCTAAATATTTCTTGCCTTTGTCTGTCTATATAAATCCTTGTTGGGGTAAAAACTGAACTTTTAACTTGTAATTTGGTTTTACTTGTATTTTGTGTATAGCAAACATGATTGTCTGCGGATCGATTTCAATTACTGATCGCTAGCTTACTAAGGTATGATCTGTTTAAAATTCTACATATTTCTCCTTTTTTTCCAGGTTTTATGCAGTTGCGCAGCATTTACGATCCGATACCCGTTAGCTCGTGTGTTCTACGACATTTGACATTATCTTGACCTGCCATCTATCATCTCAAATCATCATCAATAACATCATTATCATTGAAATAACAAGCAGCTTACTTCCAAAGAAAAACTGAAGACAACTCTTTCGTATCGATGTACTTACTGCCATTTCTTTACTCATCTGTTCTCAGCGTTGGTTCAATAATTAGGGAAGGTTGAAAAACATTTTTATAACATTATTACTAACTTTGTGCGTACATAAATGTAACGTAAATATGGCCACACACTTTCTTCTAAATCTTTCTTATCTGGGGCGAAGATGCTGAAAAAATAGGCTGTGCTATCTGTTGGTTTGGTTATGAAAGAAAGGATTGGCCAGTTATTTGTTAATGCTCTTGATCCCGCCTTTCACATTGTACAATCATCCGAAATGTGCTTTTCTTTCAAGAAGTGTGTGCTTTAGAGTAAAAAAAATTAAAGGGGTTACCGGTACCGCTGTAAAAGTTGACGCGCATAAGGCGCTGTTCCATGTTGGGTTCCATTTTTCGTTTGCAAATGTACTTGCTAAATGTTAGTTAGTTAATTAGTTTGTCAGTTACCAATGC
>Ga0210040_10009513_pt1 | contig 11294 bp, 2 predicted proteins | sample CryGeyCG12114_NA_FD_185462 | JGI IMG/M metagenome (GOLD analysis project Ga0210040, IMG submission 185462) | Groundwater microbial communities from aquifer - Crystal Geyser CG19_WC_8/21/14_NA (SPAdes) (version 2) | ecosystem: Environmental > Aquatic > Deep subsurface > Groundwater | place: USA... | reverse complement strand
AAAAGAAAACGAGGAGGGTATTATCGGCAACTCTTTGTTTTTCCAGTTCGGCCATAATATTACCTACGCCGGCATCAATCCGCTCCAGCATAGCTGCCAGGTAAGGATTATCCCGGTGTTTGGCCTTGTGTTTTTTACCCTTTAGTTCAAAAATACTTTCGGCTTTACCGGTGCCATATTTAGCATCAAATTTCTTTTTGTATTTGTCTACTAAATTTTTAGGTGCTTCTAAAGTAGTGTGTACGCTGTAGTAAGAAAGGTAGAGATAGAAAGGTTTTTGTTTATTTCGCTGAATAAATTTAATAGCTTCATCGCTTTGCCGGTCGGTTAAATATTCATCGTTAGCCCCGTTTTTAAACGTACTGATTTTATCGTAAGGAAAGAAATAATCACCATCTGCAATGTATTTGGTTTCCGAACCGATTACTTCATTAAAGCCGTGTTTATCGGGTCCCCCTTTGTTTTCTTTAAAATCGGTATCTAAATGCCACTTACCAATTATGCCGGTGTGGTAACCTGCAGTAGCCAGAGCCTCATTAATGGTAACGTATTTATCAGGGTCAAGCAACCGGCCTGTTTTAGGAGCTAAGAAGTCTGTAATTCTTACGCGGGCAGGATATTGCCCTGTCATGAGGCTCGCGCGGGTGGGCGAACAAACCGGTGCTGCTGCATAAGCCTGGGTAAATTTTAATCCTTGGGTTGCTAATTTATCCAGATTGGGTGTTTCGTTAAACTTATTTCCATAACAACCTAATTCGCCCCATCCTAAATCATCAGCAAGTATAAAAATAATATTAGGCTTATCATTCTTTTGCTGAACAGTATTTTGAATTGTAGGCAGGGCATTGTTTTCCTGTTTAGATTTAACTTGGTAGGCAGTGATCGGAACAAAAAAAATCAAAGACAAATAAATTAAAGTCTTTTTCATTATGGATTAAGATTGATATTTAAGTTATCCATGCAGCCATCTTTTTCTAAACCTCATTATGGATATTATTCACAAAAGATGAAGTGCATCAGCAGAAACAATATTAACGCAAATACCCCAACCAAACTATTATTTTTGTAGTTAAAGCTTGCAAAATTGTAGTGTTATACTAAGTTAAGAATAATATTTACTCATGTCCGTGTCTGTCTTTTAAAGTAATAAGAACCTGGACAGCATTGAACAAGAATACCCCACTTTAACTTTTCTCTGTTAGAAATAAAACATTCTTATGAATAATAATCCTTATTTCTGTTCGGCTACTTATCTATTTCATTCAGATAAAGCATTTTGAAAAGACATTCCGATTAAAGGTTAAAAGCAAGGGAAAACCTGATAAAGCTATTTACTCGGTTGACATCTTATTTAGTAAATTCTTCAATAATGGTCAGATATAATCACTTGACATAATTGTACTTTTAAGATAATTATATAAATTTTATCAAATTTATAGATTTCAATAAATGTGCAATGATTTGTTTTTGAGCATAAAAAACATTTAATTGTAAATTAAAAGTATAAATCAAATTGGTACAATTTGAATAAATTGTTTTAAAAATATCAATACTTTATATGTTTTATTAAAAGTATTTTATCTATTAATTATATTAAATAAAAATTTGTTATTATTATTCCAATTTATGGAAAGCCAATTAGGTTTCAGCCGTTTTTTATTTGCTTTAGCACTGGTCTTGGTGCCGGTTCTTTCTTTTGCGCAACAAATTCAGTTTAGAAACTACACAGTTACAGAAGGATTGAATTCTAATACTGTATGGACAATTCAGCAAGACGCACAAAATTATATGTGGTTTGGAACCAAGGAAGGATTAACCCGCTTCGATGGTTACCAATTTAAATCATTCAAATTTGACAAAAGAAACTTTAGCAGCATTGGTAATAATTTTATACATAAGATATTTACATATAATGCTAAAACCAGCTGGATTGGCACTGAAGAAGGACTTTTTATTCTGAATTTAGAAAAAGAAACGTTTGAACGCTTCAAGCCGCTACAAGATTATTTTGTAAATGATATTTTAAAAGATAATCGCGGTAATATCTGGATTGCTACCATTGGTAAAGGTTTATTTTGTTACACACCCGCTACTAAACAAATAAAAAATTTTACCTACGAATCCGAAAATCCGCATTCCATTACTGCTAACATGATCCGGAGTTTAGCCTTAGATGAAGCCGGGAATATCTGGATAGGCACCGTTAACGGATTAGATGTATTAACGCCTGGCACCTCAAGATTTAAGCATTACCGGGCCGATAATCAGCCCGGTCAAATCTCAACCAATAATATTCTCAAAGTTTATAAAGATTTAGAAAACAATATTTGGGTAGGTACTTTATCTGGTGGGTTAAACCTTTACGATAAGAAAACCGATTCGTTTAAAGCTTATCTTAAATCCATGCCTAATTCAATTAATGATAATATTGTTCGATCTATTCTGCAGCCTAGCCCGGATAAATTATATATCGGCACGGAAAAAGGGTTGAATATTCTAAATTTAAAAAATCAAAAATTTACGGCTTACTCCAACAAAAACAATGATCCGTTCAGTATCAGCGATGATGCGGTTTATTCTATTTATAAAGACCGGGAAGGTGGTATTTGGTTGGGTACCTATTTTGGCGGCGTTAATTATTTTCATAGCAAAGGCTCCAACTTTGAATTATATTATCCTACTGGCGAAAGAGATAATTTACCAGGTAATGCCGTGAGCGCTTTTTTACAGGATGGCCCGGAGCACCTGTGGATTGGTATGGAAGACGGTGGCCTGAGCTATTTTAACACCCGCACCAAAACGTTTAAAAATTATCCATTTGACTCTAAACAGGAGAACTTATCTTATCATAATATTCATGCCTTATACAAAGACAAAAGCGGTAACATCTGGATTGGCACGTATACAAGTGGTTTAAACATTTATAACCCAAAAAGTGGTAAGATAAAACGGTATACGCACAATCCTGCCGATCCGAATTCTATTACTCATAATACCATTTATGCTATTTATGAGGATAAATCAGGGCAAATTTGGGTGGGCACGGTAAATGGACTAAGTATTTATAATCCTGAAAAAGATAATTTTACCAGGGTCAAAAACATGAAGTTGGACCAAAGTATTATTTATGATATTTATGAAGATAATCTAGGCTTTATTTGGATAGCAACTTACAATAATGGGTTAATCAGCAAGAATAAAAAAACTAACACCTGGGTGCAGTATGCCCGAACAAGAAATTCTAATTCCCTTAGTACCAATAAAGTTATTACCTTATTTTGTGATAACCATGATAATTTATGGTTAGGCACCGATGGCGGCGGCTTAAACCTGTTTGACCGCCAAACTAAAACGTTTAAGACTTTTGACGAGGAACAGGGAATTACCAGCTCGGTTATTTATGGCATTTTGCAGGATAAGCGAAATCATTTGTGGTTATCTACTAATAATGGTTTAGTAGATTTTAATCCAAAAAAACAAAAGAGCAAGGGCTACGGTAAATTCGATAACCTGCAAAGCCAGCAGTTTAATTATAAATCGTCCTTAAAAGCAGCCGACGGTAAATTTTATTTTGGCGGAATAAACGGATTTAATGCTTTTCACCCGGACAGCCTAAAACATTTTAATTCTTTAAACGCTATTTCGTTTACAAACCTGCAATTATTTAACAAAGACGTTACCTTAACCGAAGAAAACTCTCCACTTTCCAGTACTATTAACCATACTAAGCATATTACCCTTGCCCACGGCCAGTCAGTGGTTAGCATTGAATATGCCGCTTTAAGTTACTTAGCCCCGAAAAAAATTCAATATGCCTATAAAATGGAAGGATTTGATACGGACTGGAACTATGTGGGTAAACAAAAAAAAGCAACTTATACTAATTTACCTGCCGGCGATTATACCTTTAAAGTTAAAGCTACCGATAATAATGGCAACTGGAGCACGCAAATAGCCAATCTTAATGTAACCATTCTCCCTCCCTTTTATGAGACTCCGATTGCCTATGCCATCTATGGTTTAATGGTTATTGCTAGTTTGGTGGGCTTCCGCGAGTTCTCTATCCGCCAGACCCGGAAAAGAAACAGAATAAAGTTAGAACGGCTAAAAAATAAAAAAGAACGCGAATTTTATAAGCAGAAAATCGATTTCTTTACGACCATGGCCCACGAAATCCGTACGCCTTTAACACTGATTACGGCTCCATTAGAAAAAATATTAAGTTCTCATAAAGGAGATGCCGAAGTTCTGGAGCAGTTGGAAATCATGGACGAAAATTCGAATCGTTTATTGACACTGGTAAACCAGTTACTCGATTTTAGAAGAATTGAAAACAAAGTTTATGAAATCAGAGCCGAAAATATGGATTTGATTTCCCTGGTGCAATCCTTGTATTCGCGGTTTTCTCCTATTTCTTTTCAAAAGGGGTTGGTTTTTACCTTGCATAACCAATTAAATAAAATGGAAGTAGTTGCCGACCCGGAGGCACTTACTAAAATATTAAGCAATCTGTTAATTAATGCCTTTAAATTTACGCGTACCAAAGTTGACCTACGAATTAATGCTCCGGTAACCGATAATATTGGCAATTCTTATTTCTCTATTAGTGTAGAAGACGATGGTATTGGCATACCCAAATCGGAGATAATTAATATTTTTAAAAAATTCTTTAAAATAACATCCGGCAAGCACCATTACAGCAATTTAGGCGGCACCGGAATAGGCTTGGCTTTAGCCAAAGCGCTCAGCGAAAAGCACGGCGGCCGTTTACTAGTAGAAAGCGAAGAAGGCACCAAAACTAAATTTACAGTAATTATTCCGTTCATACCTTGTGCAGAACCAATAACTAAAGTAAAAGCACCCGAAAATATGTTAGAAGGTAATGTGCAAAAAGTAAATATTGAAGAAGACGTAAAAGATAAAGAAAATGAAAAACAAACAATTTTGATAGTGGAGGATGATACCTCTCTTTTAAACTTTATTAATAAAGGGTTAGAAGTCGAAGGCTATCATACCATTACCGCTATGAATGGCGCAGAAGCTTTAAAGCTTCTGGAAACGGATAGTATCGATTTAATCTTGTCGGATGTGATGATGCCAGAAATTAGCGGCATGGAGCTCTGCCATTTTGTGAAAAGTAATATTAATTTTAGCCATATACCAACCATATTATTAACCGCCCAGGCCAATTCAGATGCAGAAATTGAAGGATTAGAAAATGGTGCCGACTTTTATATTACCAAACCATTTAAGTGGCGCCATGTGTTGGCAGCAATAAAGAACTTGCTCGAATCAAGAGCTAAGCTTAAGTGTAAATTTTCCCAGCAACCTTTTACCGATTCTGCTACTTTAACTACTAACAGCCGTGATAAAAAATTCTTGCAAAAAGTAGTGGAAATTATTGAAGAACGTATTATTGATCCAAAACTTTCGGTAGAAGAATTAGGCCGGGAACTGGCTATGAGCCGGTCTTCGCTGCATAAAAAAATTAAAGCTATGACCGGCCAAGTGCCAAACGAATTTATTCGGTTAGTGCGGCTAAAACAAGCCGCAAATTTATTGGTGCTGAACGAGTATAATATTTCGGAAATCGGGTTTATGGTGGGCTTTAATTCCCACTCATATTTCTCCAAATGCTTTTATCAGCAATTTAAGCTAACCCCAAGTGAATTTGCTGAGAAGCACCAGGTATTGAAGGAAAGTGTATAAAGTTTTTTTGAGTAAAAAATATTTGCAGGTTCTGTTCGTGGTTCTGATACTTTTCTAATTTAAATCGGACATGGCGGAACTCAATCCGGTTTGGATTAACCAGGTTGTAAGTCTGGCTTAGTATAACTGGTATTATTAAATTATCGGGTAATACCGCCTGCACCGCCGTTTGGATGCAATTTTTCCTATACACAGGCCACTTAAAGTATTGCTGGCAAGGTTAAACTATAGGGTTAACTTAAACTTCCTTACTACATGTTTGCCGCTCCGGTTAATCGAAATAACCCATTAATGCCATTAGAAAGAAACTCATCATATGCATTTTCATCTATGTCAACTAAAAAATAAATTATGAAGATGATTATATCAAAAAACTTTGATCTAAAAGAAAGAATATCAACTTGCTCCTAAATTACCCGATACAATTATTCTAATTTTACCTAGTTGAGAAAATTACTTTAAAAAAATAGCTTGAACTCTAAGAAGCTGTTTTTAAAACCAATCAAACAGGAGAAATCTAATTTTAAATTTGCTTAAACAGCTGAAAAATCCACTTTAAGGCTTAAATCTCATTTCCTAAAATAGACATTCAATAGGTTTTAAAACAGTTTCTAAGGGTTCAGAAAAGCCTTCAATGTTCATTTAAAAGTAATTTTTACCTATTACTACATTATTTATAGCAATTTATACAATTGTATTAGCACTACCTTTATCTAAAAACCTAGCTTTAAATTATGAAAATATATAACATATTTGAGTGTATTAAAGGGAGCTAACACAAAGATTTAAAATTTCGAGTACAATTTTATTTGAGCAATATATTATTAAAAAGTAGATAACTGTTCAGAATCTAATAAATGAAAGGAGGTAAGCACACACACAAAATTTTACATAAACAATATAAATAATGCTGGCTATTTCCAGTTTACAAAGGATTGTGCTAGCTATATTTCTAAATCAAATCACTCGTTTAAATGCAATTATTTCATCTAAACTATTTAAAAATGTATCCACCAGAAAAAAACACCAATAGAAAAGTAAAGATCCCGATTATAGGAAAGGGTTCTTTAATTATCGGATTTCATTTTCTGCTATCATGGGCGGTAAGCATCCAGGTAATGGCAAAAGAACCACAAAGTAGCACAGCCAGATTATTTAGAACAGCCAACCAAACTAATAATTTTAATTTTTCAGCTTTTGCCTTAAATCAAATTAATAACATTCGTGCTCCTTATGTAATAGCTAATATTCCGGTTAAGGGAACAGTTTCGTCCAATACCGGCGAGCCTTTGCCTGGGGTAAATATTCTGATCAAAGGTACCACAAATGGAACGGCTACTGATGTTAATGGTAATTATTCTTTGGATGTGGCCGAAGATGGAGTATTGGTAGTTTCTTTTGTTGGTTTTGATACTCAAGAAATAAAAGTAAATAACCGGAATCAGATTAATATAATTTTAACTCCTTCAACTAAAGCCTTAGAAGAAGTGGTAGTGGTTGGTTATGGAACTATTGAAAAAAGTGATTTTACAGGTTCTAGTAGTACAACCCGGTTAGAAGGTGTTAATCAAACCAGGAATGTATCGGTACCGGAGGCCTTACAGGGTAAAGTAGCCGGAGTGCAGATTATGAACAATACCGGTCAGCCTGGTTCCGGTATGACTTTTAATATTCGGGGCAAAACTTCTATAACCGGAAGCAGCCAACCTTTAATTGTTATTGATGGTCAGCCAGTAGAATCGGATTTTGGATCAACTCAGGCCGGTACTGCTTTAGATGGCGGAGCTGAAATTCCACCGGCAGATCCCTTAGCGGCAATAAACCCATCTGATATAGAGTCAATAGAAATATTAAAAGATGCATCTTCTACGGCTATCTACGGCTCGCGGGGAGCTAACGGAGTAGTATTAATTACTACAAAATCCGGTAAAACAGGTAAAGACAAAATTGTTTATACCACCCGTTTTGATTTAAACGTGCTGCCAAAGAAGTTGAAAGTTTTAAATACCCCAGATTACTTACATTACCGGAACGAAGCTGCTTTTAACGATGGTGCCGATTCTGTTTATACCCAATTCCAGATGGACTCGGTTATTGCTAATAGCCCGAATGTAGACTGGCAGGATGAAGTTTATCGAAAAGCCATTTCCCAGGAACACCAGCTTTCGTTTTCGGGTAAGGACGAAAAAAGCAATTATTACATAACGGGTAACTATACCGACCAAAAAAGTATTCTCAATAATGCTGATTTTATCCGGTATGGCCTTCGGGTTAACTATTCCAGAAATGTTACCAAGAAGTTAACCTTAGGCTTGCATACGTATTTCTCAATGGCCGATAGAAATTATGGTCAGGAATCAAATTGGACAGGTATTCTGGGCTCTTCGGCCGTAATGGGTGCTCTATCATTTAACCCTCTAAGAACAGCATTTAACCCAAGTGGTGATGTGGACGAAGAGTTCGCGAATAATCCTACGCTGGTAACCACCCTAGTAAAAGATAAAACCCAAATTAGAACCCTGATTTCGAACCTAACTATAGACTATAAATTTAATGAAAACCTAACTTATACGCTAAGAGGAGGGGTTAACGATTTATATTCATTGCGCCAGCTTTATTATCCAACCGGTACATTTATCGGGAATAGTGCACCGGGTGGTTCAGCTACCCGCGCCGATAATTCCAATTCTAATTATTTGATCGATAATATTCTAACCTACAAGAAAGTTTTTGGCGAAAAGCATTCCGTTAATGCTGTAGGTGGGTTTTCTTATCAGAAATGGCAGAACCGGGAATCCAGTAATACAGCTATGAACTTCCCCTCCAATACGCTTACGTATTATAATTTGCAAGGCGCTGCTTCACCTGGCCGGATGTATACCGGTTTCAGGTACCGGGCTTTGCAATCTTTTCTGGGCCGGATAAATTACGCCTATAACAAACGCTATTTATTAACCTTAACCGGCCGGCATGATGCTTCTAGCCGCCTCGCCGAAGGTAATAAAAGCGGTTTCTTCCCTTCTGTTGGCTTAGGCTGGAATGTTTCGAACGAGAACTTCTTTCAGAATAATGTGAAATTTGTTAACTACCTTAAATTACGGGCCAGCTATGGGGTTGCCGGAAATGAGAATATTTCCATAGGCGCTACTAAAGCCAAATACGGAATTAATTATGTAGTAGTAGGCGCGTCTATTTTACCTAGTTATACCACCGAAGATTTTGCTAACCCTAATTTAAAATGGGAAACAACCAGGCAATATAATTTAGGTGCTGATTTTGGTTTCTTAGACGACCGCATAACCCTGGGGGTGGATTTATACAAAAAAAATACTACCGACCTGCTGATAAATTTGAGCTTACCAGCTTCTACTACTTATAGTAACTATTTTACTAATGTGGGAGAAGTAATGAACCGGGGTGTTGATATTGAAAGTAATTTCAAAATATTACAGGGCGAAGTTAATTTAGATGCCGGCGCTAATTTCTCAATATTTGATAATAAAGTTATTAGCATGGGAGCTTCCGAAATTATTTATGGACGTAGTTTTTTTGCTGGGGGGCAGGTTCTGCTTGGCCAACCGGTTTCAGTTGCTAAACCTGGCCTGCCTATTTCAACTTTCTGGGGGTATAAAACAAATGGCATTTATCAGAACCTGGATGAAATTAGTGCTGATCCTGCTTTAGCCAATGATAATAGTAAATCTTTGGTAAGACCCGGCGATGTGAAGTGGGTAGATGTAAACGGAGATGGTCAAATAACAGATGCCGATAAAACTGCTATTGGTAATCCTAGTGCTGATTTTACATATGGATTCAATACCAATTTATCTTACAAACGTTTTACGCTGTCGGTAAATATTTTTGGTTCTTACGGAAATGACTTACTTAATTTAACTCGTTGGGTAGTTGGTATCAACAATACTACTGGTAATTACAATTTATTGCAAAGTGCTTACGATGGCCGCTGGAGAGGCGAGGGTACCAGTAATTTATATCCAAAAGTAACCTCTAATAGTGTCCGGTTAACCCAGCGCCTCCCGGATTGGCTTATTGAGGATGCTTCTTTTGTAAGGCTGCAGAATGTAAATCTTGGTTATACCTTTAACTTACCGGCGGCAATACCATTAGGAGGTATTCGGACATTTGTTTCCGGCACCAACCTGTTTACTCTAACTAAATATTCCGGTTACGATCCTAATATTAACGCTTTTAACCATTTAGCATTAAGTAGTGGCATCGATTTAGGTACTATGCCACAGCCGCGTACTTATTCTGTTGGGTTAGAAGTTACTTTTTAATTTACTAAGCATCAATAAAATGAAAATATTTAAATTTTTTCTAATCTTACTGGTATTTACTTTTTCTCTGGTAATGCAATCCTGTAACTTAGACGAAGAGTTACTAGATACGCCAACGCCGGACTTGATTACAACCGAAGCAGACGTTACTGCTCTTATTAATGGTGCTTATGCTCGGTTTAATGATGCCGCAGCCTTCAAGTTTCAGGGTATGATGCCGTTAATGCTGATGGCAGATGATCTTTATTCCGATGTGGGTGGGGAATTTGGGCCTTATGCCCAACGGACGCTCAGCGGTGTAAATACAAACGCTTTTTGGAATCAGCTTTACTTTTCCATCGGGAGTGCTAATGATTTGGTTTCTACGCTTGATAAACTTGAATTAAGCCCCGCGTTTGAAAAACGCGCTTACGGGGAAGCTTATTTTTTAAGAGCGTTTAGTTACTATTATTTAGTGCGCATGTTCGGCGGTGTTCCGTTGCGACTACAACAGGTAAATATTGATAGCGATTTTTATTTACCCAGGAGTACAACAGATGAAGTTTATGCGCAAATATTCCTGGATTTGAAAGAAGCTTCTTGGCGTTTACCTTTATATTCTCAAATTAGTGTTGCTGAATTAGGTCGAGCCTCCAAAGGAGCCGCACAGGCTATATTGGCGCAGGCGTATCTGACATATGGTAATCAAAAATCTTTAAAAAGCCAAAGTACTACTACAGAATATCAAAATGCTATTGTTTACGCCGATTCTGTTATAGCTAGTGGCCAGTATCAACTAATTGACAACTATGCCGATATATTTGATATAGCAAAAGAATCAAGTGCTTACAACGAAGTTATTTTTGGCATTCGTTTCCAAACCGATCAGCAGGCTAGGGCTCAGCCGGCAGCTGGTTCTGAATTTGCCTTGCGCTTTATGGCACCGGCAACCCACTTTGTTACGGGAAGGCCGGTTACCGGTGCGGGTGCGGGTAGTATCCGGCCAATGCCTTGGGTGGCCGATTATTACCGCACCGGCGATTACGCAAGCGGCACCGGAACAACTAAGGTTATCGACTATCGCAACCAGGTAGCTTTTTATCAGCGCGGCTTTAATGGTGCCACCAATCAGTTCGTGGTAACTTACCCCAATATTTCAACTGCCACCGAAGGCCGTATTGCTACGCCGTTAATCGGAAAGTATATTGACCCGAATGGCAAAGACGACCGGAATCATGGCAATGACTTTTTTGTAATTCGCTTTGCCGAAGTTTATTTAATAAAAGCAGAAGCCGAATATGAATTAAA
>Ga0210040_10009512_pt1 | contig 11295 bp, 8 predicted proteins | sample CryGeyCG12114_NA_FD_185462 | JGI IMG/M metagenome (GOLD analysis project Ga0210040, IMG submission 185462) | Groundwater microbial communities from aquifer - Crystal Geyser CG19_WC_8/21/14_NA (SPAdes) (version 2) | ecosystem: Environmental > Aquatic > Deep subsurface > Groundwater | place: USA... | reverse complement strand
GGACGGCGTAGGTGGACGTGGTGCCGCGCAGCGGCCCCGAGCAGATCAGCGCCTCGAGCTCAGCGTGCATCACCACGTAGGCCAGCCGCTGACCGTCGACGTCGATCCCGCCGTCCCGCAGCACGCCGGCCAGCTCGGGCCGGGTCAGATGGCGGCCACCCGCCAGAGCGTCGAGGATCAGCCCGGCACCGTGGTCCAGGACGGCCGGGGTCAGGTCGGTCTCGCGGAACTGGGCGCCGTTGGCACGCTGGATGCGCGGGGAGGTGAGCGCGAGGATCCAGCGGACGTCGGCGGCGGCCACGAAGTGCCAGGTGGGCCGCAGGATGTGGGTGCGGACGAAGTGGGCTTCGTCGAGCTCGTGGCGGACCGCGGCCTCGTCGAGCCCGGCGGTGCGGGTGCCGAGCGACCAGAGCGCTTGCGCCTGCTCCTGGGACTGGACGCAGGTGAGCAGCGTGACCACCTCCGTCGCGCTGGCCAGACCGGGGCCGATGACCTGTTGCACGGCCAGCCGTCGGCGGAGGACGGCGGCTGGGGTGATCCTGGCGGGCACGGCTCGACGCTAGCGGTCGGCGCCGACAAGTGCCGCTCGTCGGGACGCCTCACCGGAAGTCACGGGAGGCGTGTCGGGTGGGCAGCTGACCCGTGGTGCGCGGCACCGCGGTGCTGAGCGGCTCGAGCAGGTCCGCCACCAGGTTGGTCACCCCTTCGTGGTGCTCCACCCGGCCTCTGATCACCATCGCGTTCACGTTGCGGCCGACCCGGCGGAACCGGCGCCACATCGGCTCTGCGCAGACGATGTTGAGCATCCCGGTCTCGTCCTCGAGGTTGAGAAAGGTGATGCCGCCGGCGGTGCCCGGCCGCTGCCGGTGGGTGACCAGACCGGCGACCCGGATCCGCCGGGTGTCGTAGGCCGGACCGAGGTCGCTGATGGCCACGATCCCCTGTTCTTGCAGCACCGGCCGCAGGTGACCCACGGGATGGTCGGCCGGGGAGATCTTGGTCGACCAGAGGTCGGCCAGGGTCAGCTCCACCGGACTCATCCCGGGCAGCGTCGGCGGGGCTGCGTCCACCGCCGACCCGGGCAGGGTGTCGACGCTGTCGGCGTAGCCGGCGTTCCACAGCGCCTGGCGCCGGGACAGCCCGAAGCTGTCGAACGCGCCGGCGGTGGCCAGCGCCTCGGTCTGGGCCACGGTGAGGCCGGCTCGGCGGACCACGTCATTCTGGCTGGTGAACGGCTCGCGCTCGCGCTCGGCGACGATCCGCTCCGCCACCTCCCGGCCCAGCCCCTGCACCTCGGTCAGGCCGAGCCGGAGGGCGAAGTTCCCGTCCCGGCGGTGCTCGGCTGTGCGGTCCGGAGCGCCGCGGAGGAACGGAGGCACCGGCGGCTGTTCCCGGGCCAGGCAGAGCTCGGGTCCGGTGGGGCCCGCGGCACCCGGGTTCACCGGCTCGAGGTCGGCGTCCACCCCGGAGGCGACCAGATCGGGGCGGCGCACCTCCACCCCGTGCCGGCGGGCGTCCCCGACCAGCGACTGCGGTGAGTAGAAGCCCATCGGCTGGGCGCGCAGCAGCCCGGCCAGGAAGGCGCACGGGTAGTGCAGCTTGATCCAGGCCGACGCGTAGACCAGCAGCCCGAAGCTGATCGCGTGGCTCTCGGCGAAGCCGAAGTTGGCGAACGCCTGGATCTTGGCGTAGATCTCGTCGGCCACCGCTCCGGTGATGCCGTTCCCGGCCATCCCCTCGTACAGCTTGGTGCGGAGCCGTTCGATCTTCTCCACCCCGCGCTTGGAGCCCATCGCCCGGCGCAGCAGGTCGGCGTCGTCTCCGGTGCACTCGCCGACGGCCATGGCGATCTGCATCAGCTGCTCCTGGAACAGCGGCACGCCCAGCGTGCGCTGCAGCACCGGCACGAGCTTGGGGTGCAGGTAGGTGACCTCCTCCTTGCCGGTGGCCCTTCGGATGTAGGGGTGCACCGCCCCGCCCTGGATCGGTCCGGGACGGATCAGCGCGATCTCGATCACCAGGTCGTAGAAGCGGCGCGGCAGCAGCCGGGGCAGGGTGCCGACCTGGGCCCGGCTCTCCACCTGGAACACCCCGATCGAGTCGGCCCGGCAGAGCATGTCGTAGACCCCGGCCTCCTCCTTGGGCATGGTGTCGAGCGTCCAGCGCTCACCCACTCGCTCGTCGATCAGGTCGAAGCTGTGCTGGATGGCGCTGAGGATGCCCAGGCCGAGGAAGTCGAACTTGACCAGCCCCATCCAGGCGCAGCTGTCCTTGTCCCACTGCAGGACGGTGCGGTCCTCCATCCGCCCCGGCTCGATCGGACAGACCTCGCCGACGGGCCGGTCGGTCAGCACCATGCCGCCGGAGTGGATGCCCAGGTGCCGTGGCGCGCGGAGCAGCTGGTCGGCCAGGTCGATCACCGGCTCGGGGATGGTGTGGTCGTCGTTCAGCGGCATCGCGCCGAAGGCGTCGATCTGCTTCGACCAGGCGTCCTGCTGGCCGGTGGAGTAGCCCAGCGCCTTGGCCATGTCGCGGACCGCGGACTTGGGGCGGTAGCTGATCACGTTGGCCACCTGGGCGGCGTTGCGCCGGCCGTAGCGGCGGTAGACCTCCTGGATGACCTCCTCGCGGCGGTCGGAGTCGAAGTCCACGTCGATGTCGGGCTCCTCGTCGCGGGTGACGGAGAGGAACCGCTCGAAGGGCAGGTCGTACTTGATCGGGTCGACCGCGGTGATGCCGAGGACGTAGCAGACCACCGAGTTGGCCGCCGAGCCCCGGCCCTGGCAGAGGATGCCGCGCTCGCGGGCGAAGCTCACCGCGTCGCCGACGATCAGGAAGTAGCCGGGGAAGTCCTTCTCCTCGATCACCGCCAGCTCGCGCCGCAGCCGCTCCTCGGCCACCGCGCGCCGGGACCCCTGGCCACCGGGCCCGTACCGCTCGTCCGCGCCCCGCCGCGACAGCTCGCGCAACCAGCTGATCGGGGTGTGCCCGGCCGGGACCTGCTGCTTGGGCAGCTGGGGCTTGGCCAGCCGCAGGCCGAAGGCGAGCTCGTCGGCCAGCGCCACGGTGGCCGCCACCGCTCCGGGGTAGCGGGAGAACAGCCGGGTCATCTCCTCACCCGAGCGCAGGTGCGCCCCCGGCGCCGGCAGCCAGCCGTCCATCTCGGACAGGCTGCGCCGGGCCCGGACTGCGGCCATCGCCGCACCGAGCCGGTACTCCGCCGGGGTGGCAAAGTGCACGTTGCCGGTGGCCACGCAGCGCAACCCGTGGTCAGCGGCCAGGTCGGCCAGGGCGTCGTTGACCGCGGAGTCGGTCGGCAGCCCTGAGCCCGTCAGCTCGACCACCACCTGGCTGTGGCCGAACAGGGCGGTCAGCCGGTCCAGCTCCTCGGCCGCCGCCTCTCGGCCGCTGCCGGTCAGGGCCGTGCGCACCGAGCCCTTGCGGCAGCCGGTCAGCACCACCCACTCCCGGTCCGCAGCCGCAGCCAGCTCCTCGAGGTCATAGCGCGGGCGGCCCTTCTCGTCCCCGCGCAGCTGGCCCTCGGTGATGGCCCCGGCCAGCCGGTGGTACCCCGAGACCCCGGCGGCGAGCACCAGCAGGTGCTGGCCCTCGGGGTCGGCGACCCCGTTCTGCGGGGTGGTCAGTCCCAGGGACAGCTCGGCACCGTAGACGGTGCGCAGGTCGTACGCCGCGGAGGCCTCGGCGAACCGGGCCGCTCCGTACAGGCCGTCGTGGTCGGTCAGGGCCAGCGTGTCCAGGCCGAGGCGGACGGCCTCCTCGACCAGCGACTCGGGGTCGGACGTGCCGTCGAGGAAGCTGAAGTTGCTGTGGCAGTGCAGCTCGGCGTAGGACACCACGGGCCCGTCCGGCCGCTCCACCGCCGGCGCCTGCGTCTCGTACGCCGGTCGCTTGCGCTTGTAGCCCGGCGCGGAGTCGTCGGTGGGGTTGTCCGCGGAGACGGCGCGGGCGAACGGCACCGGCGCCGCGTCCGGTGAGGGATGGCCGGCCGGGACCTCGTCGGGGCCATGGCGGTCGGAGAGCCGGCGCTCCAGCTCCGACCAGCGCATCGGTGGGTTCTCCCAGTTCACGCCGTCACCTCCCGCCCCGGCGAGGACCGTCTAGTCATAGCGCGCCTCGCACCACCAGCGGTCGTCCTCCACGACCAGCAGCCAGGCGCTGCCGTCGACCCCCACGACCTGGAACCGGGCGACCCGGCGCGCCTGGGCCGGGTCCCACCACAGCTCGTCGATCGGCCACGGCCCGGCCCAGGCCTGCACGCGGGTGGGCACCGACATCCGCTCGACGCTGAACTGCACCGGGTCGCCGGTGACCAGGCCGCGGCTGGTCACCGCGACCGGACGCCCGTCGGCACCGGTGACCAGGGCCGGCCGCGGCTCCGGGAAGACCCGGGCCGGGGCCGGCGGCGGGATCGACCCCGGCCAGGGCAGCCCGGCGGGACGGGCCGTCGCCGCACGGTCCCCCCACGGCGTCTGGGCCTGGCGCAGGCGGGTGCTGCGACCGCCCTGGACCGAGGGCGCCAGCACCTCCTCGGGCCCGAGCATCCCCTGCAGCCGGGCGACCCCGCGCTCCACCCGCTCGTCCGGTGCGCTGCCCCACAGCCCCTCGCCGTGGTCGGCCATAGACTCGACCCGCTCGGGGACGAACCGGACCTCGGTCACGGGGTCCGGCGCCGGGTCGCCCTGCAGCTGCCAGTAGAGCCGGTCGACCAGGTCGGCGGCGCTGAACCAGCGCGAGTGCAGCCAGACCCGCGAGCCCGTCCAGCCACCCTCGGTGGTGACCACGACCCGCACCTCGGTGCAGACCAGCCCGTGCCGGGCCAGCTCGGTGACGGTGCGCTCGGCGGTGCGACGGCTGGAGAAGGCGATCGGTTCGATGGTCTCCAGCGGTGGCTCGAAGGCGACGCGCTGCTCCAGCTCCACCGGGGCCTGCCGGGAGACCGCCACCCGGTCGTCCCGGCCGCGCGCCTGCCGGTGCAGCCAGGCACCGCCGGAGCCGAAGCGGGTGAGCACGTCGCGCGCGGGCAGGGCCGCGAAGTCGCCGAGGGTGCGCAGCCCGAGCCGGCGCAGCAGGCTGACCAGGTCGGCGTCCTCCAGCACCCCCACCGGCAAGGTGGTGAGGAACTCCGCGGACCCGCCGACCGGGACCACCAGGCAGTCCTGGGTGGGCGCTCGTCGTGCGGCCTGCTCGGCGGCGAAGATGCCGTCGGCCACCCCGATCCGGCAGTCCCACACCCCGAGCCCGACCAGGTGCTCGGCCACCACGGCGGCCGCCTCGGCCTCACCTCCGTAGAAGCGGCTCGGCACCCCGAGAGCGCACAGGCCGGGCTTGACCGGCGCCACCCCGGCGCTGACCTCCTCGACCGCCGAGAGCACCGCCTCGAAGGTCTGGGCCTCGACCTCGGGCACCCGGTCGACCACGACCAGCTCGGGGCAGCAGGCCGAGGCGTCGCGTCGCCGCATCCCCCGCTTGACCCCCTCCAGCCGGGCGGCGGCGGAGCAGGCGTAGACCTCGCCGTGCTCGACCACGGCCAGAGCCACGTCCAGCGCCAGCTCGTGCTGCAGCGCCGCGGCCACCACCGGCCAGTCGGGGCACCAGACCACCATCACCCGCCGGTGCCCGCGCTCCTCCCGCTCCGCCGCCGGCGTCCGGACAGGTGCCTCCGCCGGGTCCTCGACCAGGACCGCCATCTCAGCCCGCCCGCACTGCGGTCAGCGGGGCCGATCCGGCGGCGGCGTCTCGCCGGACGCTCACCTGCTGGTCGGTACCGGGCAGCCACAGCGTGGTCCGACGGGCCGGGGCACTGCCGCGGCGCACGCTCACCTCGACCGTACGACCACGCAGGTGGCCGTGCCCCTGCCCCAGCCCGGCCCAGGTCGAGGCGCTGACCGAGACCTCGGCGTCGCAGCGCGGCCAGTCGCCCCAGCAGAGCAGCGCGGCGTCCTTCTGCCGCAGCCGGGAGCGCAGCCGCTCCGCCTGGGACTCGGTGACCGGACCGCTCGGCTTGACCAGCACGACCGAGACCACGTCGGCCAGGCCGGCGGTGACGCTCAACCAGTGCTCGCCGGGGTGTGGCACCACGATCGTCCGCTCCAGGGCGAGCCCAAAGCCTGCGGCGGCCTCCAGGCCGAACTCCGGGATGCCGACGACCGCGCTCCACTCACCGGCCAGCGACGGACCGGCCATCAGCGCCATGGCCAGGCTCGGGCTGTCCACCGCGTACGCCCCACCGGTCTTGAGCCGGATCGCCTCCCCGAGAGCAGGCAGGCTGTCCAGCGTGCGGGTGACCCCTGCACCCTGCATCCGGTGGACGCGTTGCTGCAGCTGCTGGATGCGCTCAGCGACGGGAAGGGCGGTCACCCGTCCATAATCGAACAGGTGTTCGATGACGTCAACCGGGGTCGAGGACGGGTTGAGACTACGTCGACCGACCGCGTCCCGCCTTCCCACCGGCGAGCCTCGGCCCGTCCGACGCGGTGGATCCTCTCCCAGAGGTCCCTGGCCACTCCGGTCCGGGGTTGGCACGCCGAGGTGTCGTCGCGGTCGCACGCCGCGCCGCACCGACCCCCTTGACCTGACCGGTCATAATCCTCGTGACGACATCATCGTTCTCGTGCACCCTGGTGGGGCTGCGGCGGTCGCAGTGCCCCCGGGTCGGCGAGCGAGCGAGGAGGTGTGCCCTGTCCGGTGTCATCGTGCTCAACACCGACAACACAGCCCTGCACACGGTGTCGATCCAGCACGCGGTCAAGATGCTCGTCCGCCAGGTGGCGATCGTGGAGGAGGCCCGTGACGGCCACTCCATCGGGCCCTACCCGTGGCCAGTGGTGCTGCGGCTGGTCCGCTACGTCAAGACGACGTTCCTCTACGCCCGCAACCCCGCCTGGTCCAAGCGCGGGGTGCTGCGTCGCGACCTGCACCGCTGCGCCTACTGCAACAGCACCGCCGACACGGTCGACCACCTGCTCCCCCAGTCCCGGGGAGGCCAGAACACCTGGCTGAACACCGTCGCCGCCTGCACCCGCTGCAACAACGTCAAGGCCAACCGCACCCCGTCGGAGGCCGGTATGCGGCTGGCCTTCCGGCCCTCCGTCCCCTCCTGGCGCGAGGCCTACCATCGGCGCAGCTGAGGAGTCGGCACCCCTGGCTACGGTTGAGCGGTGACCGACTCCGACCCACCGCGCCCGGCTGTCACCGACGAGCCACCGGCCAGCGCGCCGGACGCGCACTCGAACGGGGCCGCCGGGACCGACGAGACCGCTGGAGACGGGCCCGGCGAGGACGAGGCCGGCGTGAAGGAGTGGTGGGACGACCCGCGGATGCCCTGGAAGGGCAAGCCCGGCCGCAACGACATCCTCTGCTGGGCCGGGTTCTCCCTGACCGGCCTCTACGCACTGATCCTGCTGCCCCTGCGCCCGGTGCTGCTGAGCGCCAACCCGTACCTGCTGGCGGCCCTCGGCGGCTCCCGCGTCTCCGCGGTGACCATCGGCGCCCTCGCCGCGACCGGCGTGGGGTTCTGGCCGCTCGGGCTGCTGCTCGGGACCATCGGGGCGGCCAAGTTCGACGCGCTGTACTGGTGGGCCGGCAAGCTGTGGGGCCGTGGGTTGCTGGAGATGGTCTCCGGCCGCTCACCGAGAGCCGCCCGGAATGCCGTCCGAGCCGAACGCCTGGCCCAGCGGTTCGGGTCGCTGGCCATCGTCGTGACCTACATCCTGCCGCTGCCCAGCGCGGTGGTCTACGCCACGGTGGGGGCGGCCGGCATGCGGCTGCGGCGGTTCCTGCTGGTCGACCTGCTCACCGCCGCCGTCACCCGGGGCATCTTCATCTACCTCGGCTACCGGATCGGTGAGCCCGCGGTGCACGTGCTGGAGGAGGTCGCGCGCTACTCCTGGTACCTCTCCATCGCCCTGCTCGTCGGGGTGCTGCTGACCACCCTGCGCCAGTCCCGCCGGCGTCGCAGCCACACCTGAGCCGGATCCCCGGGTCCGCTCACCCGACCCGCTCAGGCCGGTGGTGGCGTGTCCGGCAGCACCTTCGCACGGGCAGGCCCCAACCCCGGCCGGACCACGAACCAGAAGACCAGGCTCGCCCCGGCACTGACGCCCAGCGCCACCAGCCCGAGGGGGACGGCCGTCCCCTCGCCGCCGATGCCCACCAGGGGAGCCACCACGGCACCGAACAGGAACTGCCCGAGCCCGAGCAGCGAGGACGCGGTGCCGGCCTGGTCCGGGTAGCCGGACATGGCGATCGCCGTCGCCGTCGGGAAGACCAGGCCGAGAGCACTCACCATCACGAACAGCGAGACCATCAACGGCACCAGGGACAGCCCGAGCAGCACGGTGGCCGCGAGCGCGGCGGCCCCCAGCAGGTTGAGACCCAGTCCGAGAGCGAGCACCCGGACCGGGGCCCAGCGCTGGGCCAGCCGCCCGCCCACCTGGCTCATCGCCATGATGCCGATCGAGTTGAGGCCGAAGGCCAGGGAGAACATCTGCGGTGACAGCCCGTAGATCTGCTGCAGCACGAAGGTCGAGCCGGCGATGTAGGCGAAGAGCGAGGCCGAGGCCAGGCCCGAGGCCAGCGCGGTCCCCACGAAGACCCGGTCGCCCAGCAGGGTGCCGAAGCCGCGCAGGGTGCTGGTCAGCCCGCCGGTCGTCCGGCGCGCAGGCGGCAGGGTCTCGCGCTGCAGCAGGCCGGCGCCCAGCAGCAGCAGACCGAACCCAGCCAGGACGAGGAAGACGCCCCGCCAGCTCATCACCCGGCTGAGCTGACCGCCCAGCAAGGGAGCGACCACCGGGGCGAGACCCGAGATCAGGGTCAGCCGGGAGAAGAACACGACGAGCTGGCGACCGGAGTGCAGGTCACGGGCGACCGCCCGTGCGATCACCAGACCGGCGGCGCCGCCCAGCCCCTGGACGAGCCGGAGCACCACGAGCACGGCCACCGAGGGAGCCGCCGCGCAGGCCACCGAGGCCAGCAGGTAGCCGACCAGGCCGACCAGCAGCGGCCGACGACGGCCGAAGCGGTCGGAGAGGGGGCCGGCGACGAGCTGACCCACCGCCAGACCGACCAGGCAGGCGGTGATCGTCAGCTGCGCGGCGGACGGGCTGCTGCGCAGCTCCGCGGCGAGCTCGGGCAGGGCCGGCAGGTAGAGGTCGAGCGAGAGCGGCCCGAAGGTGGAGAGCAGCCCCAGCACCACGACGGAGCGGGCCCGGGGGGCAGCGGAGTCGCCTGGCACCTGCCCACTGTCCCAGCCGGACGGGCGGCGGGCCCGCACCAGCCGGGCCGCGAGACGGCGCCCGCAGCGGCCGGGACCGTTGCTACGGCACCACCGGGGCGGTACCGGCCGAGGGTCACTCCAGCGGCAGGACGACCCGGGCGGGCTGGGTGCCGCGCCGGCTGTCCACGGCCACGTAGGTGTGGTCCAGCACCGTGACGGCGCGGTCGTAGGACCGCTGCGCCACGCCCGTGAAGAGGCAGTCGACCACCGCGAGCTGGGCGATCCGGCTGGACATCGACCCGGAGCGGAACGTGGTCTCGCGAACTGCCGTGGTCAGCACCAGGTCGGCGTGCTGGCTGATGGCGGACCGGGCGAAGTTCGTCACCGCGATGGTGGTGGCGCCGTTGTCGTGGGCGACGCGCAGGGGGTCGACGGTGTCGGCCGTGGTCCCGGTGTGCGAGATGCCGATGGCCACGTCGCGCGGCCCGAGCAGCGCGGCCGCGGCCATGGCCTGGTGGTACTGCGGCCACCGGAACGCCACCAGGCCGATCCGGTGCAGCTTGAGCTGGAGGTCCTCGCCCACCAGGGCGCTGGCGCCGACGCCGTAGACGTCCACCTGGCGGGCCCCGGCCACCGCAGCCACCGCCACCTCGAGCTGGGCGAGGTCCAGCGCGGCCCCGGTGTCCTCGACGGAGCGGGCGTCGGCGTAGGTCACCTTGGCCACCACCTCGGCGAGGGAGTCCGCAGCGGTGATGGTGCCCGTCACCGCGCCGCCGCTGCGGTCGCTCTCCTCCCACTGCGCCGCGCGAGCGAGGGCGATCCGCAGCTCGGGGTAGCCTGCGAGCCCGAGAGCGCGGCAGAAGCGCAGCACCGTCGTCTCCGAGGTCTGGCAGCGCCGGGCGACTGCGGTGATCGAGCTCTCCGAGATCGCGGCCGGGTCGGCCAGCACCGCCTCGGCCACCCGTCGCTCGGCCGGCCGCAGGTCCGGCAGGGCCCCACGCACCCGGATCAGCACCGACATGAGCGGCCTGCCTCCCCGAGCCGGTCCTCGCCGGTTCGCGTCGGGCATCCCGGCTCCGGGCGGGCTGGTCACGCCCGGCGGCAGCCCGTCGTGGGTCACCGCCGTCGCTGGACCTGGCGTCTCGAGTGCACTCATGACTCCGCCCCCACTCCCTTGGGGATGACCCTAGCGACCCCGGGCGGCAAACGGGAGAACGACTGTGCTAAAGCCGCCGGCTGAGATGCTCGGCCAGGAACTGCACGGTCACCGCCCAGGCCGCCGCCGAGGCCTCCGCATGGTGGAACATCGGGTCGGGGTTGTCGAAGGCGTGCCCTGCACCGGCGTAGGTCTCGAACCGCGCACCGTGCGCGGTGACCGCCGACCGGATCCGGTCCTGGGTCTCGGCGGTGACGTACGCGTCAGCGGTGCCGAAGTGGTGGAGGCTCGGCGCCTGCACCTCAGCAGCGAGGTGCACCAGGTCGCCGAGGGCGGAGCCGTAGTAGCTGACCAGCGCCTCGACGGGCTGCACCGCGGCCACGTTGAACGCGAGCCCCCCGCCGAAGCAGAAGCCGAGCAGCCCGACCGGACCGGTGACCTCGATCAACCCGCGCAGGTGATCCAGGGCTGCGCCGACGTCGGCGACCGCGAGGTTCCAGTCCAGCTGCTGCACCAGTCCCATCGCCTGGCCCAGGACGTCGCCGGCCGGGTCGAGGGTGGAGTCGGGCAGCCGCCAGTAGACCTCCGGCACCAGGACGACGTAGCCGAGCGCGGCCAGGTCAGCCGCCCGGTCGAGGATGTAGCCGCTGACGCCGAAGATCTCCTGGACCACGACCACGCCGGGACCGGTACCCGTCGGCGGCCGCCACAGGAAGGCCGGCATCGCTCCGTCAGCGGTCTGCACGGTGACCCGGGCCGGCTCGGCGCCCGTCGAGGGGAGGTCGGCAGGGGCGTCCGGATGCGGTTGGGGCGTCATGGCCCTCACGCTATCCCCGGAGCTCTGCCGGTTGGTCGGTGAGCAGGAACGGCGGCGGTACCAAGATGTCAGGAGACGCGGCGGTAC
>Ga0210040_10009511_pt1 | contig 11296 bp, 9 predicted proteins | sample CryGeyCG12114_NA_FD_185462 | JGI IMG/M metagenome (GOLD analysis project Ga0210040, IMG submission 185462) | Groundwater microbial communities from aquifer - Crystal Geyser CG19_WC_8/21/14_NA (SPAdes) (version 2) | ecosystem: Environmental > Aquatic > Deep subsurface > Groundwater | place: USA... | reverse complement strand
CCTGTCGGTGGTCATCCAGGTGGGCTTCTTCCGGGCCACCCGGCGGCGGGTGTTCCGGATGGCCCCGCTGCACCACCACTTCGAGCTGGCCGGCTGGACGGAGAACACCGTGATCGTCCGGTTCTGGCTGGTCACCGGGATGGCCGTGGCCTTCGGGCTGGGGCTCTTCTACGCCGACTGGCTGTCCTTCGCGGGGTTGTGACGTGACCCGGGGGGAGCAGCCGATGGACGCCGTGGAGCGACCCATGGGCACCGTGCTGGTGGCGGGCCTCGGCGTCTCCGGCGCCGCGGCCGCGCGGGTGCTGCTGGCCCGGGGCGACGAGGTGCTGCTGACCGACGCCGCCGAGCCCGCCGTCCTGACCGAGCTGGTCGACGCCGGCGCCCGCTGGCTGGGCCCGGTCGGCACGCCGCCGGAGGACGTCGACCTGGTGGTCACCTCGCCGGGTTGGCGGCCCGACCACCCCCTGCTGGTGGCCGCGGCGGGCCGGGGCCTGGAGGTCATCGGCGAGCCGGAGCTGGCCTGGCGGCTGCGGATCGCCGCACCGGGGGAGGCGCCCGCGCCCTGGTACGCCGTCACCGGCACCAACGGCAAGACGACGACGGTGACGATGCTCGAGTCGATCCTGCTGGCCGGGGGGCTGCGGGCGGTCGCGGCCGGCAACGTGGGCCGGCCGCTGGTCGAGGTGGTCACCGCCCGCGACGCAGACGGTCGCCCCGCCCACGACGCGATCGCGGTGGAGCTGTCCAGCTTCCAGCTGCACTGGTCCTCCTCGATCGCGCCGGCCGCCGCCTGCGTGCTCAACGTCGCCGACGACCACGTCGACTGGCACGGCTCCTTCGAGGCCTACCGGGACGCCAAGGGCCGGCTGCTGCGGCTGTCGCCGGTGGCGGTCGCCGACGCCGGTGACCCGGTGGCCTCGGCGCTGGTCGCCCGGCACCGCCACCCGGTCACGGTGACCCTCGGCGAGCCGGCCCGCGGTCAGGTCGGCGTGCGTGCCGGGGCGCTGGTCGACCGGGCGTTCAGTCCCGAGCCCGCCGGTGAGGTGCTGGTCGAGCTGGACGCGCTGCAGGTCCGCGGCCCGCACAACGCGGTCAACGCCCTGGCGGCCGCGGCGCTCGCCCGGGTCGCCGGGGTGCGGCCGGACGCGGTGGCCCGGGGCCTGGCCGGCTTCCGCGGCGGCGCGCACCGCAACGTCCTGGTCGGCAGCGTCGACGGCGTGGACTTCGTCGACGACAGCAAGGCCACCAACCCGCACGCGGCCGGTGCCTCCCTGGCGGCGTACCCGCGGGTGGTCTGGATCGCCGGGGGCCTGCTCAAGGGCGCCGACGTCGACCCGCTGGTCGCCGCGGTCGCGCCGCGGCTGGCCGGGGTGGTGCTGCTGGGCCGGGACCGGGAGCAACTGGCCAGGTCACTGGCGCGACACGCCCCGTCGGTCCCGCGCACCGTGGTCCCCAGCGGCGACGATGGTGCCGTGGTGACGGATGGGGATCGGGTGATGCGTGAGGTCGTGGCGGCCGCTGCACGGCTGGCGCGCCCGGGTGACACCGTGCTGCTCGCCCCGGCCGCCGCCTCGATGGACGTCTTCACCGACTACGCACACCGCGGCCGGGCCTTCGCCGACGCCGTCCGGGCGCTGGGCTGACCGGGGATGACGACCACCACCCGTGAGCGCCGGGGCGCGGCACCGGCCCGCGCGCCGCGCCCGTCCACCGGCTCTCCGCAGGCCGCGGCCCCGCGGTTCCGGGGTCCGGCCTGGCTGGACGGGCCGATGACGACCTCGCACCTGCTGCTGGGCTCGGCCGGGCTGCTGCTGGTCATCGGGCTGGTCATGGTCTTCTCCGCCTCCTCGATCGAGGCGGCCATCGCCGGTCAGCCCGCCTGGCTGCCCGGCGTGCGCCAGATCGCCTTCGCGCTGCTCGGCCTGCTGGCCATGCTGGCGGCGATGCACCTGCCGATCGGCCGGATCCGTCAGTGGTCCGGTCGCGGGATGCTGGTCGCCTCCCTCCTGCTCGTGCTCGTGCTCGTGCCCGGCATCGGCGTGAAGCTGAACGGCTCGCGGGCCTGGATCGACCTCGGGTTCACCAACTTCCAGCCCTCGGAGCTGGCCAAGCTGGTCTTCGCCCTGTGGGGCGCGCACGTCATCGCCACCCGGGAGAAGTACCTGACCACCCGGTCGCTGCTGGTGCCGGTGCTGCCGGTGTTCGGTCTCGTGTCCCTGCTGCTGATCCGCGAGCCGGACATGGGCGCGGTGGTCAGCCTGGGGCTCGTCGTCGCCGGGCTGATGTGGGCCGGCGGGCTGTCCCGTCGCTACATCGCCGCCGCCGTCGGGCTCGCCGCTGCCCTCCTCGCGCTGATGGTGGCGGTGGCGCCGTACCGGATGGCCCGGATCACCGGCTTCCTGGACCCGTTCGCCGACCCTTCCGACGGGGGTTACCAGGCGATCCACGGCTTCTACGCGCTCGCCTCCGGCGGTGTCTGGGGCGTTGGGCTGGGCAACAGCGCGATGAAGTGGAACTTGCTGCCGCACGCTGAGAGCGACTACATCTTCGCCATCATCGGTGAGGAGCTGGGCTTCTTGGGCTGCCTGGTGGTGGTCGGTCTCTACGCGATCCTCGCCTGGGCCGGCTTCCGCATCTCCCGGCGCTCCACCGACCGCTTCGTGCAGCTGGCCAGCATCGCGATCACGTTCTGGCTGATCGGCCAGGCCACGATGAACATGGGCTACGTGGTGGGGCTGCTCCCGGTCACCGGGGTGACGTTGCCGCTGATCTCCGCCGGTGGCACGTCGCTGGTGCTCACCCTGTTCGTCGTGGGCATGCTGGCCCGGTTCGCCCGCGCAGAGCCGGCGGCCATCGCCTTCCAGCGCAGCCTGCCCCGCGGCCGGCTCGCCCGGCTGTTCATGCCCGTGCCGTCGGCGTCGGTCGACCCGGTGCCGTCCCGGCGGCGCCGGGACAGCGGCCGGAGCAGCCGGGTGGACACCGTGCCCAGCGGGACGACGCGGGGCACCCGGCGGACGCCGGCCGGCGCGGCGGCCCACCACGGGGACGGCCGGATGGTCGCCCGCGTGCCCGGGCCCCCGGCCCCCCGGACCGGCGATCGGCGCGCCGACCGCCTCGACGAACGGCACAGCGATCGGCGCGCCGACCGATCGGGTGCCCGGCCCACCGACCGGCGGGGTGACCGGGGGGGCGACCCGCGGTCCGGCTGGTCGGGTCACCCGGACGAGCGCCGGGGTGGTCCCGAGCGGCAGACTGTGACCGGCCGGCCCTCCGCCGGTGACCGCCCGACCGTCCTCCGCCGGGCCGCTGCGGCTGCCGGGCCCGACGCGCCCCGGGAGCGCAGCGCCCCCGGTGTGCCCGCAGCCGCGCGCGCCCGGCCGGTCCCGCGGTCCCGCGCACCCAGAACGGAACGGCCAGGACGTCCGCAGTGACCCACCCCCAGCCCGCCCCGGGCGCCGGAGCGGCTGAGCCGTCCGGTGCCCGCCCGCTGTCCGTCGTGCTCGCCGGCGGTGGCACCGCCGGGCACATCGAGCCGATGCTCGCCCTCGCCGACGCCCTCACCCGCCGCAGCACCGCCCCCGGTGGCGCGCCCCGGGTCACCTGCCTGGGCACCGCCCGCGGCATGGAGACCCGGCTGGTCCCCGCCCGCGGCTACGACCTGCGGCTGATCCCGCCGGTGCCGCTGCCGCGCAAGCCCACGCCGGACCTGCTCAAGGTGCCCGGCCGGGTCCGCCGCGCCGTGGCCGAGACCCGGGCCCTGCTCACCGAGCTCGGCGCGGACGTCGTCGTCGGTTTCGGCGGCTACGTCGCCCTGCCCGCCTACCTGGCCGCTCGCCGCGCCGGTGTGCCGGTGGTCGTGCACGAGCAGAACGCGCTCCCGGGGCTGGCGAACCGGATCGGCGCCCGGATGGCGGCCCGGGTGGCGGTCACCGTGCCGGGCACGCCGCTGCACGGGGGGGTGCACGTGGGCATGCCGTTGCGCACCTCGATCAGCGGGCTGGACCGCGCGGCCCGCCGGACCGAGGCGCGGGCCGCCTTCGGCCTGGACGCCGATCGGCCGACCCTGCTGGTGTTCGGCGGGTCGCAGGGCGCTGCCTCGCTGAACCGGGCCGCGGTCGCCGCCGCCGACGTCCTGACCGCCGCCGGTGTGCAGGTGCTGCACGCCCGCGGCCCGAAGAACACCGACGTCACCGTGCCCGCGCGCCCGGCCGGCGCCGCGCCCTACGTGGTGGTCGACTACCTGGAGCGGATGGACCTGGCCTACGCGGCTGCCGACCTGGCACTGTGCCGGTCCGGCGCGGTCACCGTGGCCGAGCTGTCCGCGGTGGGGCTGCCGGCCGCCTTCGTGCCGCTGCCGATCGGCAACGGCGAGCAGCGGTTGAACGCCCTGCCCGTGGTGGAGGCCGGTGGCGGGTTGCTGGTCGCCGACGCAGACCTGTCGCCGTCCTGGATCGAGGTCCAGCTCGTGCCCCTGCTCACCGATCCGGCACGGCTCGGCGCGCTGGCCGGGCACGCGGCTGCGGCCGGCGCACGGGACGCCGACGACCGACTCGCCGACCTGGTGCTGGAGGTACTGCGATGAGCGCCGACGACGTCGCGGCCTGGCGGGGCCCCATCCCGCCGCTGGCCGACCTGGGTGCGGTGCACTTCATCGGCATCGGTGGTGCCGGCATGAGCGGGATCGCCCGGATCATGCTGGCCCGCGGGGTGCCGGTCTCCGGCAGCGACCGCCGCGACTCCCCGGCGCTGCGCGCGCTGGCCGCCCTCGGCGCGCGGGTCGAGGTCGGCCACGACGGGGAGCACCTCGGCGAGGCCGGCACGGTCGTGGTCTCCACCGCCATCCGCGACGACAACCCCGAGCTGGTGACGGCGCGCGCCCGCGGGCTGCGGGTGCTGCCGCGCGCGGTGGCCCTGGCCGCGGTCATGGCCGGACGGCGCAGCGTCGCCGTGGCAGGCACCCACGGCAAGACCTCGACCACCTCGATGCTGACCGTCGCCGTCCAGGCCTGCGGCGTCGACCCGTCGTTCGCCATCGGCGGCACGCTCAACGAGTCCGGCTCCAACGCCCACTCCGGGCAGGGCGACGTCTTCCTCGCCGAGGCCGACGAGAGCGACCGGTCCTTCCTGCTGCTGGCTCCGCTCGGCGCGATCGTCACCAACGTCGAGGCCGACCACCTGGACAACTACGGCGACCTGGCCGCGGTCGAGGCGGCGTTCGACACCTTCGTGCGCACCGTGCCCGCCGAGGGCTTCCTGGTGCTGTGCCTGGACGACCCCGGCGCGGCCCGGCTGGTCGGCAGCGGCCCGACCGGCCGGCTGCGCACCTACGGCCAGCACCCGGACGCCGACCTGCGGTTGGACGACCTGCGGGTGGCCGCCGACGGCACCCGGTACACCGCGGTCCTCGACGGTCAGTCGCTCGGCCGGGTGCACATCCAGCTGCCCGGGGAGCACATGGCGCTCAACAGCGCCGCTGCCCTGCTCGCCGGGCTGGAGCTGGGGCTGCCGGCCGCCGACCTGATCACCGGCCTGGCCCGGTTCGGTGGCGTGCGCCGGCGGTTCGAGCTCAAGGGCACCGCCGCCGGCGTGCGGGTCTACGACGACTACGCCCACCACCCGACCGAGGTGGCCGCCCAGCTGAAGGCCGCCCGCGCGGTGCTGGGGTCGGGGCGGCTGCTGGTGCTCTTCCAGCCGCACCTGTACAGCCGCACCGCGCAGTTCGCCGCCGGGTTCGGCACCGCGCTGGGCCTGGCCGACGAGGTCGTGGTCATGGAGGTCTACGGCGCCCGTGAGGACCCGGTGCCCGGCGTGACCGGTGCACTCGTGGCCGACGCCGTCCCGCTGCCGCCGGGCAGGGTGGCCTTCGAGCCGTCCTGGTCGGCCGCCGCCCCGGCCATGGCCGCCCGGGCACGCCCGGGCGACGTGGTGGTCACCATGGGCGCCGGCGACGTGTCGATGGTCGGTCCCGAGGTGCTGGCCGTGCTGGCCGAGCCCGAGTCGGAGGCGACGGAGGCCGCGCCGGAGCCGTCGCGGTGAGCCGCATCGGGACGACGACCCGCGACCGCGCCCGCTCGGGCGACAGCGGCGACGTCCCGGGCGGCGCCACCGCCGTCACCCCGCTCACCCCGCGGCGGCGACGGTCCCGGCGGCCGGTGCACCCCCGGCGCCGGCTGCTGGTCGCGCTGGGCGCCACCGTGCTGGTCCTGGGCGTCGCCGCGTGGGTCGTGCTGGCCAGCCCACTGCTGGCGGTGCGCACCGTGCAGGTCGACGGGGCCTCCGGTCTCTCCGACGACCAGGTGGTCGAGGTCGCCGGGATCGCCGAGGGGACGCCGCTGGTCCGGGTGGACACCGACGCGGCCGCCGCCCGCGTGGCCGGGCTGCCGCAGGTCGCCTCGGTGGAGGTCACCCGGGGGTGGCCGGGCACCGTGGTGCTGACCCTGGTCGAACGGGTACCGGTCGCGGTCGTCGAGGTCGCCGGGTCGCGGCAGCTGATCGATGGCGACGGTGTGCTGTTCGACACGATCACCGGCGCGGTGCCGGCCGGTGTGGTGCCCATGGACGTCCCGGACCCCGGGCCCGACGACGCGGCCACCAGGGCCGCCCTGGGGGCGCTGACCGCGCTGCCCCGCGACGTCCGGGACGCGGTGACCGGCGTGGTCGCCTCCACCGGGGACGACGTGACGCTGGCCCTGAGCGGCGGACGCACGGTGCGGTGGGGGAGCGCGGAGCTCACCGACCGCAAGGCGGAGGTGCTCACCGCGCTGCTGAGCCAGATCGAGGCCGGCACGCTCGAGCCCGCAGAGACCCTCGACGTCAGCACGCCGGACTCCGTCGTCCTGCGCTGACCGCCGTCCCCCGGGGCTGTCCTGGCGGCCTGGCACCCCGCGAGGGCGACACGCCCGGCCAGAAATCCCTCTGCGAGTCCTTGTTCTCGGCGTGCCGAGAGGCGTCCCGGACGTCTCCACCCCGGCGTGAGACGCCAATCAGGCGGGTCGTAACGTCGCGTGAGCCAGATGTGACAGACGGGTCGGGTGGGAATCGTGCGAATCCGATGGGTGGACACGCCGAGCGATGGAGGGTGCTTGCTGCCCTGCGAGGGCGCACCTAACTTCGACCTCACACGCTTTCAGTTGACATAACTATAAGGCTTAACCTGAGGATGAGGGTCCAGTTGGGGAGCGCAGAATGACACCTCCGCACAACTACCTCGCGGTCATCAAGGTCGTCGGCATCGGCGGCGGCGGGGTGAACGCGGTCAACCGCATGATCGAGGTCGGCCTCAAGGGGGTCGAGTTCATCGCGATCAACACCGACGCACAGGCGCTGTTGATGAGCGACGCCGACGTGAAGCTCGACGTCGGTCGCGAGCTCACCCGTGGCCTGGGAGCCGGCGCCCAGCCCGATGTCGGCCGACAGGCCGCCGAGGACCACCGCGAGGAGATCGAAGAGGTGCTCAAGGGCGCCGACATGGTCTTCGTGACAGCAGGCGAGGGCGGTGGCACCGGCACCGGTGGTGCTCCGGTCGTCGCCTCGATCGCCCGCAAGCTCGGTGCGCTGACCATCGGCGTGGTCACCCGTCCGTTCTCCTTCGAGGGGAAGCGGCGGGCGGTCCAGGCCGAGACGGGCATCGAGGAGCTGCGCAACGAGTGCGACACGCTCATCGTGATCCCGAACGACCGGCTGCTGCAGCTGGGCGACCGGAACGTGAGCGTCATGGACGCGTTCCGCACCGCCGACCAGGTGCTGCTCTCCGGTGTGCAGGGCATCACCGACCTGATCACCACGCCCGGCCTGATCAACCTGGACTTCGCCGACGTCAAGTCGGTCATGTCCGGAGCGGGCTCGGCGCTGATGGGCATCGGCAGCGCACGCGGTGACAACCGGGCACTGCTGGCCGCCGAGCAGGCGATCGCCAGCCCGCTGCTGGAAGCCTCGATGGAGGGCGCCCACGGCGTCCTGCTGTCGATCTCCGGCGGCTCGGACCTGGGCCTGTTCGAGATCAACGAGGCGGCCTCGCTGGTCAGCGACGCCGCCCACCCGGACGCGAACATCATCTTCGGGGCCGTCATCGACGACGCCCTCGGCGACGAGGTCCGGGTGACGGTGATCGCGGCCGGGTTCGACCAGGGCAAGCCGAGCAACCGCAAGGACGCCGGGACGACGACGCTCGCGACGTCGGCTCCGGTCGCCCCGGCGGCCCCGGCCACCCCGGTGACCCCGCCGGCCCCCGCGCGGGCCGCAGTGCTCCCGCAGACCGGTGAGCGGCTGGTGACGTCGGCGCCCACCGCGGCGGCACCGGTGCCGCCGTCCCCGACGACGCCGCGGGCCGGCCAGCCCGGCAGCCCGCCCCAGGGCGGCGGGCTCACCGTCCCGCCGCTGCCTCCGATCCAGGCCCCGGGAGGCGGCAGCCGCCGCCCGCTCGCCTCGGAGGACTTCGAGGAGGAGCTCGACATCCCCGAGTTCCTCCGCAGTCAGTAAGACGAAGGACCCTCTCTCCCCCCAGCTCTCGCAAGCTCGGACCGGGCCCCTGAGAGAGGGCCGTTCCAGCACGTCACCCTGCTCGGGCGTTCGAGGAGTCCATAACCAGTGAGTCCAGTTCCGGCCGTCTCGCCGGCGGTGCGACCCCGACGGGTCGTCACCGACCGGCGGGGCGGCCGTTCTGCTGCCCCCTACGACTCGTTCAACCTCGGCGTCCACGTCGGTGACGACCCGGCCGACGTCGCGGCCAACCGGGAACGGCTGGCCGCCGAGCTCGGGGTGCCGGTCGACCAGCTGGTCTGGATGACCCAGGTGCACGGCACCGGGGTCGCCATCGTCGAGGACGCCGGGGAGAACCCGGTGGTCGACGTCGACGCGCTGGTCACGGCCACGCCGGGGCTCGTGCTGTGCGTGCTGGTCGCCGACTGCGTGCCGGTGCTCCTGGCCGACCCGGTGGCCGGGGTCGTCGCCGCGGTGCACGCCGGGCGTGAGGGCGTGCGGCGTGGCGTGGTCCCGGCGACCCTGGCGGCGATGACCCGCCTCGGGTCCCGCCCCTCGGACGTCGAGGCGCTCCTGGGCCCGGCGGTCTGCGGGCTGGACTACGAGGTGCCGCCCGAGATGCAGGCCGAGGTGGCCCGGGTCGCCCCGGCCGCGGCGGTCCGCACCCGTACCGGGACTCCCGGGCTGGACCTGCGGGCCGGGCTGGCCGAGGTGCTGCGGGGTGCCGGCGTCCGGCAGGTCGTGCACGACCCGCGCTGCACGGTCGAGGACCCGCGGCTGTTCAGCCACCGCCGCGACGGCGTCACCGGCCGGCAGGCCGGCGTCGTCTGGCTCGGTTGGTGAAGGTCGAAGGACCCCGTCCTCCTCACCCCTCGCAAGCTCGGGGCGAGCCTCGGGACGGGGCCAGCGGCGGGACCCTGCACAGGGGCCATGACGCGGCGGACCCGGTGGTGGAGGTGCTCGCCGAGAACCTGCGCGCGGTCCGGGCCCGGATCGACGCCGCGGCCCGGGCGGCCGGCCGGGATCCGGCCGGCGTCCGACTGCTCGCGGTCAGCAAGACCTGGCCGGCTGAGGACCTGCGTGCCCTGGCGGCGCTCGGGCTGCGGCACTTCGCCGAGAACCGGGTCCAGGAGCTCACCGGCAAGGCCCTCGCGCTGGCCGACGACCCGGGCCCGGACGCCGTCCACTGGCACCTGGTCGGGCAGCTGCAGCGGAACAAGGCCGCCGCCGTCGTCCGGCTCGGGGCCACGGTCCACTCCGTCGACCGGACGTCCCTCGTCGAGGCGCTCAGCCGGGCAGCCGACCGCGAGGAGCGGCTCGTCGACGCCTACGTGCAGGTCGACCTGGGCGGGCCCGAGGGTGAGCTCGGCTCCCGCGGCGGCGCCATCCCGGCCGACGTGCCGGCCCTGGCCGACGCCGTGGCGGCCGCGCCCGGGCTCCGGTTGCTCGGCCTGATGGCCGTGGCCCCCCGGGGAGCGGACCCGGGGCCGGCGTTCGAGCGGCTGGCTGCCCTCGCCGCGCGCGTGCAGGCCGATCATCCTGCTGCCTCGGAGACATCGGCAGGCATGAGCGGCGACCTGGAGGCTGCTGTGGCAGCTGGTGCCACCGTGGTGCGTGTCGGTACCGCGTTGTTCGGCAGCCGCCCCCTAACCTCCGGTCCAGGGGAGTGACACGACACCCGTGCGCTCTCGCGAGTCACACCAGCACCACCGGCACCACGAACCAGCCCAGTACCGCAGATCAGCCGTCCTGCAGGACCAGTCGTCCTGCGGCGAGACCAGAGGGAGACGTCCGATGGCCGGAGCCATGCGAAGGATGGGGGTCTACCTGGGCCTCGTGGAGGACGACGACGCCCGTGGCGGCTACGACCGCTATGCGGCGCGGCAGGGCGACTACGACCACGAGGACCGGGCCCACGACCGCGGCTACGACCGGGGCTACGACCGGTACGCCGCCTCCTACGAGGACGACCCGGCCGCTCCCGTGCCCGCCGGTGACCGCTACGGCTACGGCAGCGGGTACGGCTACGACGGGGACTACGCGTCGGACGCTCCCGCCGAGGCCTTCGCCGAGGAGCTGCCCCCCGAACCTGAGGTCTCCCTCGGCCGCCGGCCCGCCACCCCGCGCACGCTCGGCCTGGCCGGCGCGCCCGGTGGCAGCACCTCCGCCCGGCTGGCCGCAGCCGGGGGCACCGGTCTGGGCTCGGCGTCCTCCGCCCGCAACCGCATCTCCGCGGGCGGCGGCGGCGGTGTGTCCGGCTCGGCCGGCCTGGCGATGAGCGAGCCCGTGGTCGCGACCCCGGCTCCCGCTCCGGTCCCCGCGCCGGCTCCCGAGCCGAAGCCGCAGGGGTATCGCATCACCACCGTGCACCCCGCCTCGTACAACGAGGCGCGCACCATCGGCGAGCGCTTCCGGGACGGCATGCCGGTGATCATGAACCTCACCGAGATGGAGCACGCGGACGCCAAGCGCCTCGTGGACTTCGCCATCGGCCTGACGTTCGGCCTGCACGGTAGTATCGAGCGCGTCACGGCCAAGGTGTTCCTGCTCAGTCCGCAGGACGTGGACGTGACAGCTGAGGACAAGGCCCGCATCCGTGAGGGCGGGTTCTTCAGTCAGTCCTGACCGACGCACGTCGTGACCACCCGGCACGAGGTGCCCCGAACGAGCGAGGACCGTGTCCCTTCTCCTGCAGATCGTGTCATCGGTGCTGCTCGTGTTCCTGATCCTGCTGTTCGCCCGGTTCGTCGTGGACTGGGTGATGGTGCTCGCGCGCAGCTGGCGCCCGCAGGGTCTCGTCGCGGCGGGCCTCGAGGTC
>Ga0210040_10009510_pt1 | contig 11296 bp, 13 predicted proteins | sample CryGeyCG12114_NA_FD_185462 | JGI IMG/M metagenome (GOLD analysis project Ga0210040, IMG submission 185462) | Groundwater microbial communities from aquifer - Crystal Geyser CG19_WC_8/21/14_NA (SPAdes) (version 2) | ecosystem: Environmental > Aquatic > Deep subsurface > Groundwater | place: USA... | reverse complement strand
CCTGCTGGGCCCGGTGCAGGTGCCCGTCGGCGTGGTGACCGGAGTGCTGGGCGGTGGCTACCTCGCGTGGCTCCTGGCCCGCGAGTGGAGGTGGAGGGCGTCGTGAGCGGGGTCGTCGCGGTGGAGCACGCTGTGGGGGTGGAGGGCGGGGTGGGGGTGGAGGCGAGCGACCGGCTGCAGGCGCGCGGACTGCGCCTGGGCTACGGAGAGCGGCCGGTGCTCGACGGCCTCGACCTCGTGGTGCCGGACGGGTCCTTCACCGTCCTCGTCGGGCCCAACGCCTGCGGCAAGTCCACGCTGCTGCGCGGCCTCGCCCGGATGCTGCGCCCCCGCGCGGGCAGCGTGCTCCTCGACGGAGCGGAGGTCTCCTCCCTGCCCGCGAAGGAGGTCGCGCGCCGCCTCGGGCTGCTGCCGCAGGGGCCGACCGCTCCCGAGGGGATGACGGTCGTCGACCTCGTCGGCCGGGGCCGCTACCCCCACCAGGGCCTGCTCGGGCGCTGGAGCGCCGCCGACGAGGCGGCCGTCGCCGAGGCGATGGCCGCCACCGGCACCGCCGAGCTCGCCGGCCGCGACGTCGAGGAGCTCTCCGGCGGCCAGCGCCAGCGGGTGTGGCTGGCCATGGCGCTGGCCCAGCAGACCCCGCTGCTGCTGCTCGACGAGCCGACCACCTACCTCGACATCGCCCACCAGGTGGAGGTGATGGACCTGCTCGCCGACCTCCACGACGCCGGGGGGCGCACCCTCGTCGCCGTGCTGCACGACCTCAACCACGCCGCCCGCTACGCCACCCACCTCGTCGCGATGCGCGAGGGCGCCGTCGTGGCGCAGGGCCCGCCGGCCGAGGTGGTCACCGCCGAGCTCGTCGAGGCGGTCTTCGGGCTGCGCTGCCGCGTGGTGCCCGACCCCGAGACCGGGACGCCGCTCGTCGTGCCGGCCGCCCGCGCCCGCCGCACGGCCTAGGCTTGCCCCATGGGACGGATCATCGTCGACGTCATGCCCAAGCCGGAAATCCTGGACCCGCAGGGGCAGGCGGTCGCCGCCGCGCTCCCGCGCCTGGGGCTCGGCGCCTTCACGGGCGTGCGCCAGGGCAAGCGGTTCGAGCTCGAGGTCAGCGGCGCGGTCACCCCCGAGGTGCTCGCCCAGGCGCAGCGCGCGGCGCAGACGCTGCTGTCCAACCCGGTGATCGAGGACGTCGTGCGGGTCGCCGACGCCGACGACGAGAGCCAGTGGACCAGCCAGGCGGAGGTGCGGTACTGATGGCCGACCTCGCCGGCACCGGCGCCCGGATCGGCGTCGTCACCTTCCCCGGCACCCTCGACGACCGGGACGCCGCCCGCGCGGTCACCCGCGCCGGGGGCGAGGCGGTGGCGCTCTGGCACGCCGACGCCGACCTGCACGGGGTGGACGCCGTGGTGCTGCCCGGCGGGTTCTCCTACGGCGACTACCTGCGCGCCGGGGCGATCGCCCGGTTCGCGCCGGTGATGGGAGAGGTCGCCCGCGCCGCCGAGGGCGGGCTGCCGGTCCTCGGGATCTGCAACGGGTTCCAGGTGCTCTGCGAGGCGCACCTGCTGCCCGGGGCGCTGCGCCGCAACTCCTCCCGGACCTTCGTCTGCCGCGACCAGCGCCTGCGGGTCGAGAGCACCTCGACGGCCTGGACCTCGGACTTCACGCAGGGCCAGGAGATCGTCGTGCCGCTCAAGAACGGCGAGGGCGGCTTCGTGGCCGAGGCGGACGTGCTCGACGAGCTCGAGGGCGAGGGCCGCGTCATCGCCCGCTACCTCGGCGCCGACCCCAACGGCTCCCTGCGCGGGATCGCCGGGATCGCCAACGCCCGCGGCAACGTCGTCGGGCTCATGCCGCACCCCGAGCACGCCACCGAGCCCGGCTACGGGCCCGAGTCCGGCGGCGCGAGCGGCGACGGCACGGACGGCCTGGGGTTCTTCACCTCCGTGCTGTCCTCGCTCGTGCGCGCCTAGCTGCAACGGGGGCGCCCGGCCGGGCGTCGTAGGGGCATGAGCGAGGACGTCCACGACCTCACCGCCCGCCGCGGCGAGGACGACCCGGTGGCGGCGGCCTTCCGTCGCGCGCTGGACGCCGGGCGGCCGGCTGCCGCGCCCCGCGACGCCACCACCCGCACGACCCTGGCCGCCGTCCAGGCCCGCGCCACCCGGCGGCACCGCCGGCGCCTGGCCACGGGCTCGCTCGGCGCCGCCGCCGTGCTGGCCGCGGCGCTCGCCGTCGTCCCCGCCGTGCTGCCCGACCCGGCTCCCACCCCGCCGGCCGGCCTCCCCACCGCGACCGCCGAGCCGTCGCCGGAGCCGACCGAGCCCTCCTCCCGGGAGCCGGGCGAGGTGGACAGCGCCCTGCTGCTGCAGTCGGACGAGCTCCCGGAGTCGATCCGCGCCTCCGGGGTGGAGGCCCAGTTCGTGGACCTCTCGGGCGAGCTGGCGGTGGGCGGCCTCTGCGAGGACCAGGTGCTGCCCGACGTGCCGCGCTACGAGTACGCCGTGCGAGCGATCTGGACCCCCTCGGGCGCTCCCGCAGCGGGCGCCCGTGACGGGATGAGCGAGGTGCTCATGCGCTGGGACGATCCCGCCGCCGCCCGCGCCTACCTGACGGCCGTGGCGGCGACCGCGCCGCCGTGCACGGAGTCCGCCGAGGAGACCGGGCCCTACGAGTTGCTCGAGGTGCCCGGCAGTGACGAGGGCGCCGGTGAGGACCTCGCCGCGGTGGCCGAGCTGGGCCCGGGCCAGTGGCGCGTGCGGGTGGTCACCGTCGAGGGGCCCGCCGTCGTGTCGCTGAGCGCCGACGTCACGGCTCCGGACCGCGACACCGCCACGGTCGCCGTCGGCGAGCTGGCGCAGGTCGCGGCGGCGCGGGCGGTGCAGCGGTGAGCGGGCTGCTCTCCGGCCCCCGGGTCCGCGACGCCCCGGGGTTCGAGGAGCTCGTGGCCGCGCGCAGCGGGCCGCTGCTGTCCATGGCGCGTGGCCTGGTGCGCACCGACGCCGACGCCGAGGACCTCGTGCAGGACGTCCTCGCGCGGGCCCTGGCGAAGTGGGACCGGGTGAGCGCCGCGGGCGACCCCGCCGCCTACGTCAACCGGATGCTCGTCAACGCCGCGATGTCCTGGTGGCGCCGCGGCGCCCGCCGCGAGCAGCCCACCGACGCCGACGCCCTGCCCGAGGGCGCCGTCCCCGACCCGACGACGGCGCTGGACGAGCGCGACGAGCTGCTCTCCGCCCTGCGCCGGCTGCCGCCGCGGCACCGCGCCGTGCTGGTGCTGCGCTACTACGAGGGCTTGCCCGACCACGAGATCGCCGGGCTGCTCGACATGGCGCAGGCCACCGTGCGCAGCAGCGCCGCCCGCGGGCTCGTGGCCCTGCGGCGCGCCGGGCTGCTGGGATCCGCCAGTAGCCTGGGCGGGTGAGCGCCGCCAGCACCCGGCAGGCCGTGGCCGACACCGTCGAGCACGCCGCTGCGACCCCCGACCACGTCCAGCCCTTCGCCGAGCTGGGCCTGCGCGAGGAGGAGTACGGCCGCATCCGCGACATCCTCGGGCGCCGGCCCACCGCCTCCGAGCTGGCGATGTACTCGGTCATGTGGAGCGAGCACTGCTCCTACAAGTCCTCCAAGGTGCACCTGCGCCAGTTCGGGGAGAAGACCACCGACGCGATGCGCACCTCGCTGCTCGTCGGCATCGGCGAGAACGCCGGCGTGGTCGACATCGGCGACGGCTGGGCGGTGACCTTCAAGGTCGAGAGCCACAACCACCCGAGCTACGTCGAGCCCCACCAGGGCGCGGCCACCGGCGTCGGCGGCATCGTCCGCGACATCCTCGCGATGGGCGCCCGCCCGGTCGCAGTCATGGACTCCCTGCGCTTCGGCGCCCTCGACCACCCCGACACGGCCCGCGTGGTGCCCGGTGTCGTCGCCGGCGTCGGCGGCTACGGCAACTGCCTGGGCCTGCCCAACATCGGCGGCGAGGTCGTCTTCGACTCCGTCTACCAGGGCAACCCGCTGGTCAACGCGCTGTGCGTGGGCGTGATGCGCCACGAGGACATCCACCTGGCCAACGCCACGGGCGAGGGCAACCTCGTCGTGCTCTTCGGCGCCCGCACCGGCGGCGACGGCATCGGCGGGGTCAGCATCCTCGGCAGCCAGACCTTCGACGGCACGCCCGGCGAGGGCGGCCCGAGCAAGCGCCCCGCCGTGCAGGTGGGCGACCCGTTCGCCGAGAAGCTCCTCATCGAGTGCAGCCTCGAGCTCTTCCGCGCCGGCGTGGTCGAGGGCATCCAGGACCTCGGCGGCGCGGGCCTGTCCTGCGCCACCGCCGAGCTCGCCAGCGCCGGCGACGGCGGCATGGCCGTGCGCCTGGACGCCGTCCCGCTGCGCGACCCCTCCCTGCGCCCGGAGGAGGTGCTGATGAGCGAGTCGCAGGAGCGGATGATGGCGGTCGTCCGCCCCGCCCACCTCGACGCGTTCATGGCCATCACCACCAGGTGGGACGTCGAGGCCACCGTCGTCGGCGAGGTCACCGAGACCGGCCGCCTGCAGATCAGCTGGCACGGCCAGACGGTCGTCGACGTTCCGCCGCGCACCGTGGCCCACGAGGGCCCGGTCTACCAGCGCCCCCTGGCCCGCCCGGCGGACCTCGACGTCCTCCACGACGACCCCGCCGAGGCGCTGCCCCGCCCCACCTCCGGCGAGGAGCTGCGCGCCCAGGTGCTCGCCCTGCTGGCGTCGCCGAACCTCTGCAGCCGCGCCTGGGTGACCGACCAGTACGACCGCTACGTGCTGGGCAACACCGCCCTGGCCACCCCCGACGACGCCGGCGTGGTCCGCGTCGACGAGTCCACCGGCCTCGGCGTGGCGCTGTCCCTCGACGCCAACGGCCGCTACTCCCGCCTCGACCCCCGCGCCGGCGCCCGCCTCGCGCTGGCCGAGTCGTACCGCAACGTCGCCACGGCCGGCGCCACCCCGCTGGCCGTCACGGACTGCCTCAACTTCGGCTCCCCCGAGGACCCGGGCGTGATGTGGCAGTTCTCCGAGGCCGTCACGGGCCTGGCCGACGCCTGCGCCGAGCTCGGCGTGCCCGTCACCGGCGGCAACGTGAGCTTCTACAACCAGACCGGCAGCGAGCCGATCCACCCGACGCCCGTGGTCGGCGTCCTCGGCGTGCTCGACGACGTCGCCCGCCGCACGCCGTCCGGGTGGCGCGAGGAGGGCCAGAACCTCTACCTGCTCGGCACCACCCGCACCGAGCTGTCCGGGTCGGAGTGGGCCGCGGTCGTGCACGACCACCTCGGCGGGCTGCCCCCGGCGCTCGACCTCTCCGCCGAGCGGACGCTCGCCTCGGTGCTCGTCAACGCCTCCCGCGACGGCCTGGTGGACGCCGCCCACGACCTGTCCGAGGGCGGCCTCGCGCAGGCCCTGGTCGAAGCGTGCCTGCGCTACGGCGTCGGCGCGCGGGTGTGGCTCGACGCGCTGCGCGACCGCGACGGCGTCGACACCGCCACGGCGCTGTTCTCGGAGTCCACCGGCCGCGTCCTCGTCTCCGTGCCCCGCAGCGAGGAGGTGCGCTTCACCGACATGTGCACCGCCCGCGGCGTCCGGCACCTGCGCATCGGCGTGGCGGACGGCACCGGCGAGGACGCCGTCCTCGACGTCCAAGGACTGTTCACCCTCCCCCTGGCGCAGGCCCGCGAGGCCCACCAGGGCACGCTGCCCGCCGTCTTCGGGTCCCTCGAGAGCGCGATGCCCGCCTGACCCCGCCGCGCCGGCCCGGGAGGTTCTTCGCGCGAAGCTCCCGGGCTGTGAGGTCCGGCGTCGCCGCCTGTGGACGAGCACGACTCCTCCACAGGCGCCGGACCGCGAAGTTCCGAGGGGGTGAGGCTCCCGCGCACGGGCGCACTGGTCGTCGGGACGTCATCCACAGGGGCGCGCTCGCCGTCAGCGCGCGCGGAGCGCACCGTGCCACGGTCGTGGGGTGTTCGAGCTGCCGCGCCCGGGGCTGTCCCCGGCGGTCTTCGCCCGCATGACGGGCCTGAGCGTCACCCGACTGCGCGGCTACGACGCCCGGGGCCTGCTGGCGCCGGCCGAGGTGGACGCTCGCACCGGACGGAGGCGGTACGCGGCGCAGCAGCTGTCCGGCGCTCGACTGCTCGCAGCGCTCACGGCGACGGGCATGCCGGTGGGTGACGCCGCCGCTGCGGTCGCCGCCGGTGACCGCAGCGCCGTGATGGACCACGTCACGCGGACCCAGGAGGCCCTCGCCACCATCGCCGAGCACGTGCCGGCGGCCGGTGCCGACCGCGTGCTCGTCGCCCGGTGCCGGGAGTGCTCGGTGCTCGAGGTGCCACTGGACCCGCGCGAGGACGTCCTCGAGCAGCTCCGTCGGGCGCGGAGGTCGCTGGCCGCGCGGCTGGGCCTCGCCCCCGGCGACCTGCCGCGCTGGCGGGGCGCCGGCAGCCTGCCCGACGGGCCCCGGGTGGCGCTGCGGACCCTCGATGACGACGACTGGGTCCCCGACCGCCTCCTCCTGCCCTGGCTGACCGGTGAGGTTCCCGACGCGGACCAGCGCCTGGTGGCGGCGGGGAACGGCTCCTGGGCCGCCGTGCCGGTCGGGACGCCGGAGGAGGCGCTGGACCAGCTCGCCCCCACCTCGGACGGGCGGTCGGTGCTGGCGGGCCAGCTGGACGGCCCGGCCGGAGGCATCCCCTTCGAGCACCACCTCATGCTCGACGCCGCACTCGCCGTGGGGGCGCTCGGGTCCCGGTACTCGCCCCGGTGAGCCCCGGCGTGCCGGGTGGCACCCTGGGGGAGTGCCCGCCCGACGCCGCACCGACCCCGAGGCCGGCCGCGCCGCCCTCGCCCGCTGGCGCTCCGACCCCGCCGCCGCCGACCGGTCGACGACGTCCACGGCCGTGAGGGCCACGCTCGAGGACCTCGCCGACCGCGCGCCGGGCCACACCGTGGAGGTGCGGGTCGCCCCGTTCGGCGTCGTGCAGTGCGTGCCGGGCCCCCGGCACACCCGCGGCACGCCGCCCAACGTCGTGGAGACCGACGCCGCGACCTGGCTCGGGCTCGTCACGGGCGACCTGCGCTGGGCCGACGCTCTCGCAGGCGGGCGCGTGCGGGCCAGCGGTCAGCGGGCCGACCTGTCGGCCTGGCTGCCGCTCGCCGGTACCGTTCGGGGGTGAGCTCCGCGACGCCCGACGGCCCGGACGGCCTCGACGGCCTCGAGCCGCGGCTGGTGGGCCGCCGGAGCCACCGCGAGCCCCGCTACGCCGCCTTCCTCGTGGTCGGCGCAGCCCTCGGCGTCCTGCTCGCGGTGGTGCTGACCTTCGCCCGCCCGGAGAGCGACTTCGGCCGCGCCGCCGTGCTCGGCTACCTCGCCGTCCTGCTCGGCGCGGCGGGCGCGCTGGTCGCCGGCACCGTGGCGGCGGTCATCGGGCTCGTCATCGACCTCCGGCACCGCTCCCGCTGAGCGTCCGGTCCGCTGCAGCCCGCCGCTGTGCCACCATGGAGGCGTGGCCCGCGCAGACGGACGACTCAGCCACGACCTCCTCCCCGGTGAGAAGGCTCCCCAGGACGCTTGCGGCGTCTTCGGGATCTGGGCCCCCGGCGAGGACGTCGCGCGCCTCACCTACTTCGGGCTCTACGCCCTGCAGCACCGCGGGCAGGAGTCCGCCGGCATCGCTGCGAGCAACGGGCAGCAGATCCTCGTCTACAAGGACATGGGCCTCGTGTCCCAGGTCTTCGACGAGGCCGCGCTGGCGGGCCTGCGCGGCGACATCGCCGTCGGGCACACCCGGTACTCCACGACCGGCGCCAGCCGGTGGGAGAACGCCCAGCCGACCCTCGGGGCGACCGCGGGCGGCACCGTGGCCCTGGCGCACAACGGCAACCTCACGAACACGCACGAGCTGCGGGCCCTGGTGCGCGAGCGCCACGGCGAGGCCGCGCGCGCCGAGATCGCCCACGGCAACACCACCGACACCGCGCTGATCACGGCGCTGCTGGCCGGCGACCCCGACCACACCCTCGAGGCGACCGCCCTGGACGTGCTGCCCCGCCTGCGGGGCGCCTTCAGCCTCGTGTGGATGGACGAGCACACGCTCTACGCCGCCCGCGACCCGCACGGCGTCCGCCCGCTGGTCGTCGGCCGCCTCGAGAGCGGCTGGGTGGTGGCGAGCGAGTCCGCGGCCCTCGACATCGTCGGCGCGAGCTTCGTCCGCGAGGTCGAGCCCGGCGAGATGGTGGTGATCGACGCCGACGGCCTGCGCAAGACGCGCTTCGCCCCGGCCACCCCGAACGGGTGCGTCTTCGAGTACGTGTACCTGGCCCGCCCGGACACGACGATCGCCGGCCGCTCGGTGCACGAGGCGCGCGTGGAGATGGGCCGGCGCCTGGCCGCCGAGCACCCGGTCGAGGCCGACCTCGTCATGCCGGTGCCGGAGTCCGGGACGCCCGCCGCGGTCGGCTACGCCGCCGCCTCGGGAATCCCCTTCGGGCAGGGCGTGGTGAAGAACTCCTACGTGGGCCGCACGTTCATCCAGCCGAACCAGACGATCCGGCAGCTGGGCATCCGGCTGAAGCTCAACCCGCTGCGCCACATGATCGCGGGCAAGCGCCTCGTCGTCGTCGACGACTCGATCGTGCGCGGCAACACCCAGCGGGCGCTGGTGCGGATGCTGCGCGAGGCGGGCGCGGCCGAGGTGCACGTGCGGATCTCCTCCCCGCCGGTGCAGTGGCCGTGCTTCTACGGCATCGACTTCGCCAGCCGGGCCGAGCTCGTGGCCTCGGGCCTGGCGGTCGAGGAGGTCCGTGCCAGCATCGGCGCCGACAGCCTGGGCCACATCTCCATGGAGGCCATGGTCGAGGCCACGGAGCAGCCCCGCGAGCGGCTGTGCACGGCCTGCTTCAGCGGCAGCTACCCTGCGGGCCTGCCGGACGACGTCCGCCTCCTGGGCCACGGCAGCGCCGGGGCCGGGGAGCAGACCGAGCTCGAGCTGGACACCGCCCGATGACCACGTACGCCTCCGCCGGCGTCGACGTCGAGGCCGGCGACCGCGCCGTCGCCCTCATGAAGGCCGCCGTGGCCTCGACCCACGGGCCGCAGGTGCTCGGCGGCATCGGCGGCTTCGCGGGCCTCTACGACGCGAGCGCCCTGACCTCCTACCGGCGCCCGCTGCTGGCCTCCAGCACGGACGGGGTCGGCACGAAGGTCGCCATCGCCCAGGCGCTCGACGTCCACGACACCATCGGCCAGGACCTCGTGGCCATGGTCGTCGACGACCTCGTGGTGTGCGGCGCCGAGCCGCTGTTCATGACCGACTACATCGCCTGCGGCCGCGTGGTGCCCGAGCGCGTCGCGGCGATCGTCGGGGGCATCGCCCGGGCGTGCGCCGAGGTCGGCGCGGCCCTCGTCGGCGGCGAGACCGCCGAGCACCCGGGGCTGCTGGGGCCGGACGAGTACGACGTGGCGGGCGCGGCCACCGGCGTGGTCGAGGCGGACGCCGTCCTGGGCCCGGAGCGGGTGCGGGCCGGCGACGTCGTGATCGCCCTGTCCGCCTCGGGCCTGCACTCCAACGGCTACTCCCTCGTGCGCCGCGTGCTCGCGGACGCCGGGTGGGGCCTGGAGCGGGAGGTGCCCGAGCTGGGGCGCACCCTGGGGGAGGAGCTCCTGGAGCCGACGCGGCTCTACACCCGCCCGTGCCTGGCGCTGGCGCGCGACCCGCGCTGCGGCGTCCACGCGTTCTCCCACGTGACCGGCGGCGGCCTGGCCGCCAACCTCGCGCGCGTGCTGCCCCCGCACCTCGACGCCGTCCTGGACCGCGCGTCGTGGACGCCCCCGGCGGTGTTCTCGCTCGTCGCCGGGCTGGGCCGCGTGCCGGCGGAGGACGTGGAGCGGACCCTCAACCAGGGCGTCGGGATGGTCGCCGTGCTCGCTCCCGAGGGCGCGGAGGCGGCGCTGGCGTCGCTGGCCGCCTCGGGCGTGCCGTCGTGGGTGGCCGGTGAGGTGCTCGCCGGCGGCGACCCCTCGGCGGACGACGGCACCGTGCGCGGCGCGAAGGGCGTCCAGGGGGGTGGCGTGCGACTGGTCGGCTCCCACCCCGCCTGAGCGGGGGAGGAGCCGACCAGTGCGTCGGAACCGTGGTGCTCTCGGTCCTGCTGCCCGCAGGACGACGTGCCTCAGCCGGAGCGGCGTGACCAGTCGTCGTACGGATCGTCGTCGTCAGCGTCCAGCGACGCAGCCGGCTCCGGCTCGACGGGACGTGGCAAGAACGGATCACCGCCCGCGCCGAGTTCGCGCTCCAGTGCAGTCAGGTCGGTGGCGGGACTGAAGTACTTCAGCTCCCGCGCGACCTTGGTCTGCTTGGCCTTCTGACGGCCGCGCCCCATGGCGTCGACCCCCTCTTGCGTCGGGCCGGGGCAGGCTTGTCAGCGGCCCCGGAGCTGTCGGCTCTCCAGGTCCACCACAGTACAGCCTCGCCGGACCAACGAGCACCCGTCCCGCAGCACCGGGGTGCCCGCGCGTCACCCGTCCGGTCCTGCGACACCCCCGCAGGGCCCCGGGGTGGTCACTCCTGGCCCCTCCGCGCCCCGGGTGGCTCCCACGGGTGGTCTGTGACCATCGCGACGAATGACCCACTCGGACTATGGCGGGGCACAACGCCGACAACGGACAATTCACGGACGACGACGTCCGAGCACCACCAGGTGGGTGGGGGCCGGGCGCCCAGGAGGAGAGCCATGACGACGATCCAGGCACCCCAGGCCGAGACGCTGCTGACGCCGGCCGAGGTCGCTGCGCTCTTCCGCGTGGACCCCAAGACCGTGACGCGCTGGGCCAAGGCCGGCAAGCTCACGTCCATCCGCACGCTCGGCGGCCACCGCCGCTACCGCGAGACCGAGGTCCGCGCCCTGCTGACCGGCATCCCCGCGCCGCGCGGCGCCGAGGTCTGAGGGCCCGGTCGCCCGTCCCGCTCCCCGGCACGCGAAGAGCCGCTGACCGACGTCGGTCAGCGGCTCTTCTGCTGCTCGGGTGCAGGTGGTCCGGGTGGTGCTGGTGGCCAGGGGCGGGATCGAACCGCCGACCTTCCGATTTTCAGTCGGACGCTCTGCCAGCTGAGCTACCTGGCCTCGTGAGCCTGAGGCTCACGCGGACGTGGAGCGACCCCGACGGGACTTGAACCCGCGACCTCCGCCGTGACAGGGCGGCGCGCTAACCAACTGCGCTACGGGGCCTGGAGAGAGCCGGAGCCCTCGCAAGACCGTACTGCTGTGGAGCTGG
>Ga0210040_10009509_pt1 | contig 11297 bp, 14 predicted proteins | sample CryGeyCG12114_NA_FD_185462 | JGI IMG/M metagenome (GOLD analysis project Ga0210040, IMG submission 185462) | Groundwater microbial communities from aquifer - Crystal Geyser CG19_WC_8/21/14_NA (SPAdes) (version 2) | ecosystem: Environmental > Aquatic > Deep subsurface > Groundwater | place: USA... | reverse complement strand
GATGAGCGCAGGTAGAAAAGGTAGTTGTTTGTTACTAGTTAGTTAGTTAGTGTGTATTTAATGCTCCTCTCCACTTTCATGCACGTATAGTGTGTAGTTTTTGTCTCTTTGGCTTATTGAAAGTACAATGTACGGCACATGAACTAAACTCATGAATGCCACACAGCATACTAAAATACTAACTTCCAATCTACTTACATTCTCATAACAAAGAAGAGTACCTAGCGAGCTGAAGGAACCATATAGCTTTTGCTAAGTAACTAACTATGATAATCTTTTACCCTCTGTACACTTGGTCCGTACTTGAGTAGTGTACTTTATTATAGATTTCTGAGAAAAGGTTCATTTTGCGTTCACATTCATTCTTCAGGCCTCATCATCATCCCCATATCATCTTGTTCATAACAACGCTTCCCCTATTCGAGAAGAAAAAAATGAGAACCGGCTTTCATGCTTTTCTCATTCTCATTCCAACGCTGTCGTTCGGTCCATAAGCACCACAATTTTTCTGAGTGCCACATTGCCAACCCATTCCATCAGTTTTAGTGTTTAGACCTTTCATTTTGTAACTCAACAAGTCCTTTGTTGTGAGTTTTAATTTCGTTGGCCGTTTAAAACTAGGGTTTTGTGGCATGGAATGTATAAATACAGTTTTCAGTTGGACTGGGGAAATAGACTAACGACGATAAAACTCCTGCCGGTGTTTAGCAATATCCAGGTTAGAGTTTGTTTTTTTAATTTACTCTCAAGTAGTTAGCTAACTTCAGTTTTCAATAGTCATTACGTAGTTGGAATAAGAATTGGTCATATGTATTTTGGTTATGCTGCTCGCCCTGCTCTGATCTCATAAGATAAGATGTGGCTCGTCATAGTCATTAATCACAGAAAATTGCATATATTATAAGTAGCATTGGTTTGAAACAGTTGTGAATCTATGAATCACATTGCCCCTTTATATAACTCACAAGAGAAGAGTACCTTTTATCAAATTGACTGCATTTTTGTTCCATGAGTCATTAAATTAGTAGTTTGTTACTGCACTTACTAATTTCGTTTTTGAAGTAGTAGAATAGTAATACAAGCACTGATTGAACTGTATGAAATAGCAGTAATACTAAATGTGAGCCATAATGGACTTGCTGAGACAGTAAAAAATAGCGGATTTAGTATTTCTATCATCATATAAAATAGTAGGTAGCCACGACTAAAGAACAAAGAAAGTCTCGATTATTGCAAATGTAGCTAGTAAATGGAGCCATTTCTACAAGTGCCTCTATATGATTATATGACTCATATAAAAATTAAATCTTGATGATATCAAGACCCATTTAGTAGACTTAGGATTTAGTCGTTAGTTATAAATCAATGTAGCCTGTCTAAATCAATATGCGTGCACTGCTAATAGGATGTGAAATCTATTCTTTGGCTTGAAAGATGACACAGGTCTTTAAAATTCTTTATTGATAGCATAGGATTATATTACACTCGAAAGTGTGCGTCTCAATGAAAAATGTATGTTCTGACGCAATAAACAGTGATATGGAGACTTGTATGTTCATGAATCTTGAATTTGAGACTTTTATGAGATTTGGCGACAGTGGTTAGGTCACAGAACTGATTAAACAGTAGATTCTATTTTCTATTTGCAGATACCAAATTTATAAGTTACGCGTAAATACTCTATATAATTAACGAGTAATGCATGAATAGTAAGGTGAGTTACACTATCAAAATTTTGGGCCGCTTGAGGAACACAGGAATTATAAAATTTAACTCTATATATGGTATTAATTTTTCCTGATAACTCTACTTCTTGGGTAGTTAAACCCGACACACAAGAATGTAATAGCTGTTTTAACACATGCCACCATCCTTTACATTTTAACCCATACTTTGAATGAAGTTATATAGAAGCCACCAACTTAAATAGTCCTCATCATTTCTTATTCAATATAGCATCTTACTTGGCTTTGGCTACTCTAGCCAAAAAGACAAACACACACACACATGCTGTGGCCAAATAACAATACATATGGACACATCCTCTCTATAAATTCGTACAAAGTGAAATCTGCATTTTAAACTTAAATAAATAATGTATATAGGATAATGTGAATAATGTCGCGAATGTAGCCATCCCAAACACACAAGCGTTTATGGCTCGGCTTCTATTACTTGTGCGCAAAGAATAAACTAACTTACTCACTGATATCTACTAACTAACTAAACGATCACATCTTTTAGCCAACGCATTACATGAGCAAATGATGGTTGAGCACCAAAAGATTTTGCTAATGCGTTAACTTTTACTGAAAACAATATGTAGACAATAAACATGTGGAATAGCAGGGCACAGCAAGGATGCGCGCTTTGCATGTTCATAGATTATCGTCTTTTGTGTTTACAACAACAAGTTTTTTTCATAGCTATAGCTGCATGTATGAACTAAAAAATAACTGTCAAAAGTCAAACTGTGTTTATTTCTTGTCTATATGATCGAGAAGACAATAGTTGTGAAAGCATTTTTAAAGATTTTGCATTGTTTCAGTCGGAATCAAAGTAGTTTATAATGAGTAAGAAACTTTTTACACTGGTTTTGTTTGATTGAATGAAATCTTTCAGCATGATTTCAACGACATATCAAAATATACAGAAACTAGAAAACTCAACAAATGGGTATATGGGTATACATAGATTTTTGTTGAAAAGATATTCTTTGCTTCCTTTCAACGACTAGCTTATTTTTTTGACATTTCGGGCAACTTGGATCAACTTCCGTGCTTATGCATAACTCCTCAGTGCATGCTTCTGTAACTTCTTGTCATTCGGAGTCGAGCGGTTGGTGCGTGCAGTTGGTGAGTTCGTTGTTCTGTATTTGGGATCTTTAGTTTCGTCTTTAATTAGTCATTTATTTAATCATATGAGTTTTTTGTAGGTAATTTGTTTGCAGTCATTATAATTTGGGACGAAGTCATCAATAAGGAGGGTTTGTCTTTGTCTTTGGTCATCTAGCTGTATGACTGTTGGTTTATCACGTCATAAAGCTAGGTTACCATTGTAAAAGCATGCTCTTGATATCATCGGTTCTCAACTGGATCTTGGTCAACAGAATAATGGATAGCCCTCTATTTCCATATGGTGGACAAGAGATAACAAATCATTGCTTCAAACTTCAAAATAATCATTTAAATTGCAGAGAACGTATCTTCTCGTCCACATATTTGACGGAACGGCCTGGTCTTGGTAAGCTGGAAAAGCTCCGTAAGTGGGTTGAGAGAAAACCGCGATGGGGATTTGTAGAAGTTATAAAGATGCGATTAATGCGCGACAAATTAGGAATAATTCATTTTCTCCAGTCCGATTGATTCGGTTTCGGAGGGAGAGATCACACCATCTCACATATCTCACATCGTGTGCTCGCACAGCGCCATCTTTGCCATGCGCGGTGTAGATATGGATACACGCCATGCAGGCAGGCTATGATTACATACAAGTAATGTATTTCTCTGAGAAACTGAGAATAAAGGAATTACAATTGCTTCCAATACTTTGATAACTACAAGTAATGGTAATGATGATGAAATGATTCAATAAATGAAACTAGAACTAGTCACTCACACAAAATGTTTATTATTTTCCAAACGATAGTAGTAGCAAAGTAAAGTAAAAGCCAGAATTAGAATAATTAGTTTGAATCTTATTCAACACGAAACCGTTATACCAAAGTCTTTATCTAACTCGAAGCCTGCCTACATTTGCACAAAGGAATTAAAATTAAAATAATACGTAAATGGCAGCATTTCAGCAATAGTCTGACATTGCAAAACAATTTGATTGTATGGCTGGTGAACTGATTCATTTCAGATTGCAAAAGTCTAATTGTATCCTACACCAATCACAAAATATAGAATATGTCATATCCCTGGAATTTAACCACATTAATTTTAGTCGTTTGACATATGTTGGGTACCATCATACAGAATATTTCATTTAATTTTAATTTTACGGACGAGAAGAAATACACGTAAGTAGTATTATAGTAAACTTCAACCTCATGTCTTTTTTCAGTCCTATACGGTACTTTTCCATTTGACTTTTTCTCACTAACTTACAAGAAAACATATCTAAGCACAAAAATCTTAACTAACCAATCTTTGAAATAAACAGATTAAAACTTAAATTCGAATCCCACGATTAGTGAAATGGTCCAAAGTTACATCAACCTTAATCTAGCTACAAGCATAAAAAATTCAAGTTCCCAACTTAAAATTACTCAATTCAGCAGAAAGCAGGAGGATTATGCTTCTCACGAATGTTAAATAATAAATACATGTAGAATGTAGCCACATAAATAGTAACTTTAAATTCAAAAGGAGGATACTTTATAATCGTTTAATTATATTATTGTTCAATAATAAGTCTGTCAACCTAAGACTTTCATACTATTCATACATTGTCTGTGGCACAAAGTGATACAACACAAAAAAACTCTATCCATTAGGTTAGTAAAAAAAAGATTGTTTGCTTCTTCTAATGTTGCTAAAATAAAAAATAATGAAAATCAAAAAGAGTTCCAGCTCCATATAAGATCGCTACAACATGGAAGCTTATTTTTATCAGCACTAACTTGTCCTTTCAAGCCATCAAGCCACAACAACACTTAGGTAGGTTGCATCAATCAACATTATAATTCAACATCAATATGTTCTGAAATATTCATTTAACAACATTAAAATCTGCAAACATAATCTTTCACTCATAGATGACACTAGAAGTTTAGTCCATTCATTTTCACCGTCCAGTCAAAATTGTCGTACTTACTATACCTGTCGACGGACAAATTCACTGAGAACAGAATTCCACACAATGAAAAAATCCGTGAAAATAGTGATGTCTATAATAACTAGCAATTACACAAAACTAAATAAGAAGCCGTAGCTATACTTCTCGAAAATGAAAAAGGGAAAATAAACTGTCTAGCCACTAAATAATTTGTCTGTTATGAAATGGAAAAATGGTAATTTGGTGGACGAAAAATTAGAAAATGATGCATCTTTCTCCTTGAGTACCGTCTGGAGACTGATGGAACAAATCCTCTGCAGTGCTGCTAAATCCAAGCCGTTTCCTTTGGTGAGAAACTTGAACCCGTCTAGACTCTCGAACAGCGACTTCCTAATGATACATAAAAATACCCATTTAAAATTATTGACTATATATTCACGCCGCATTAAAACTCATTTAAGCCAAAATAAAACCCTTAGACAATTACACTACAATTGAGTACAATTGAAATTCCTACGCACAATGCAAAAAAAATCACCTCTCCATTATTATTCAAAAGAGTGGAATGAATCTGATCTCCAGTCCACCATTTTTGTCCTTTCATCACCAAACTTAGTGGTGGCTCATGTACTCCTTCAGTAGCATCAGAAGACCAAACTGTGACAGTAGCTTTTGGTTCTAATTTCATCTGACGGTGGAACTTGTGTGTAGTTTCATTTTCTCCTGCTTGACGAGTAAGCTGCCACCCTGACAAAGAGACTTCCTAAAAAACAATCAAATTAAACATTTAATCTTCTTTAAAAGTTTCCAGTTAATCTAAGGAATCAATAGTTGAATTGTACTAACCTTGTCGCCCTTGTTGTGCAATCGAACAAATTTTCCTTCGGCAGGATCATCATCTAAAATTTCTACCTCAGAATGAGTGATGGAGTTTGTATCATACTCAGAAGTAGCCTCAAGGCATTCCTCTTCATATCGTTTGCGCTTTCCTCCCCTCAATGGAGTTCCTCTTCGTCCCATTGGAGTTCCACCTCGTGGTCCCTTTGATTGGGGGGAGATGCTCAGCCTGAAAACCAAAATATTTCAATAATAACGTGATAAGACAAGCATAATACACAACTGCCTACAACCAAATGCCGATAAAGTAAAAGACAAGAGTAAGTTTTGTTTTTGTTCAGTGTCTCACCGGCTTTCTTCTCCCTCCAACAATTTACGGTATGTTGCAATTTCAACATCCAATGCAACTTTAGTATCCATTAAATCCTGATACTCATTCAACAAGGCAGTTTTTTCTGCCAACAAAGCATCAATCTCTGCGTCTCTGGCATCCAACATTTTGGCAAAGCGAGAATGATCTTCATCTCTTTTTTTCTCCAAATCGCTGACTTTACTCATAAGCATAGATCTTTCTTTGTCAAATTCCCCAGACGCTTTCATGGCAGCCTCCAATCGCATTTGCAAGGAAGTCACTTCTTCAGATCTAGAGGCACTTGTGCTTGATGCCCTCTTAAGTTGTGCTCTCAAATCCGCATTTTTCTGCTCGTACAGATTTTCAAGTTCATTTCTATTAGCGTTCATTTGAGCTTCGTATTCCGCACGGAGCTCCTGAAGACCAATTTGAAATTTCGCTTCATATTCCTATCATCACAAACGAAACACAAATATTGTAATTTATTGAATGAGCTTTTCTTTGAATAAAATAAAAGCATAAGGAAGCCAAAAATCAGAATTTTTGGACAATATATTTTACCTGCTGAAGACGGCCATCAACCTCTTGAATTTCCACTTGCCTTCTTGAACGAACTTCAATGAGCTCTTGTTCCTGCATTTGGTTTTTAAAGTTTAGCTCTTCAAGCCGTGTACGAAGTGCGGACTCAGCCTCTACTCGACCAAGCGTTTCTTTTTCCAACTGACGCCGGAGATCTTCAACTTCGCGGCTTAGTTTATTCACTTCACCATCCAGTTCCTATGAAAAATCAACAGTTGATTTGTTCAGTTTTTAAAAACTACATTATTATTCTAGAGGTAGAGATACAAAAGCATACGACAATAACCTTGCGTTCTTGAAGAAGGCGGTCCCGATCGCTTTTAGCTTGATTGGCTTCGGCGCTCAAGTCATTAAGTTTTGTTTCAAGTTGTGCCAATTGCTTTTGAGCTGCACTCATTTCCTTGGATTTTTTGTCAAATCTACAACAAAAACATAATAATTTTAATCATCTATATTAATGCAAATATTGCAGGACTTTCTTAGAAAATGGAATGGAATTCAGGTAGTTATAGCTCATAATCAACTCATGAATTCATTTTGATACGTTGCACTTTACCTTGATTTAATATCGTCAAAATCCTTTTTCATTTGTGTGTGGTCATATTCCAATTTTGATCTCTGCTTTGCCATCTCATCTAGTGATCTTTGACGATCCAGCAACTCCTTGTCATAACTGGCTTCAATTCTTGTGATCTTCCTATGATTTGTCTCTTCAATGCTCGTGAGCTAATGTGATGTAAAAATTTCATTCAAAAACAATATTTACATGACACAAATTAAAAATTATACGTATACTTATATACATGCACACCTTACACCAGCACTTTTTATGTTCACATACCTGCTTTGTAATTTGAGAATTTTCAGTCTCTAATTGCTGATTTCTCTCAATATAAGCAGCCAAACGATCATTCAAGTTCATCAGCTGATTCTTTTCCATGATCCTCGACATCCTTGTAGGTGTCATTGGGCTTTGAACTAAAGACAATCAAATGCAATCAGTTTAGTTTAGTCACAGCTGAAAATCAATTTTCGTATACAATTTCCCATACTATGCATGAACTAACCGAGAGAACATACAAGCTAAACTTAAAAAAATTACCCCGTCCTGATGATGACGATGGCACTTGAGGCGTAGATTGTGTTGTCGAAGAGCTAGCAGCTGCACGTTTCGCGGCTTTGGAAGCCATTGCTTCTATCAAAATCTACAAGACAAAATCTAAGCATTCATTTTCCCATCATATATATTTATACATCATATCACCGGCTTGTGCAAACATGGATTTACAACACGCGTCCTGTATACTAACTCAATTAGGATTACGAATACCGCAACTTATATTTATTTAACTAACAATACACTACGAAAATTAAAAAATAAAGAAATCTTACCAAACAATTTGCGGAAAACACACTTTTTAACAAAGTCAGCTATTCAGTTTTTTCCAGTCGTTTACACCAGCAGCAAGCAATGGATTTTTGAAGTCACTTATAAACAAGTCCTCCTCGATCCCTTGTGTTTTTTATGCATACAAAATCAACTAGACTGAACAACGCCTAGAGGGTCCTAACTCGTACCATTCTCTGCCTACCAGTAAAAATGTCTGTCCAGAATAAAGAGTGAAAATGCCGGCAGTAGAAAAATCCCCACACCTTCCATATGAAAAACAAATGCACGACTTCTATGCTGCTTTCAGACTGCTCACTTTAGCATAGGAAAAATGTGAGTATGTAAGACGAAAATGTTGCATCCCATAACGTACACCAAACCTATAAGCTTGCTTGAGTAGACCAAATGTAACTAACTACCTACCACTACAGCAGCACTACATTTGTTGGCCTCCCCGGGTATACCAACATCTCTTCTCCCTGTTGTTCCCTTTGCATGAGAGCAAGTGTTTTAAAGGTTTATGTTTAGCCATTCCGTCAGTTTTTTATCTGGCAAGCAAACTCTGACATCATGAACATTTTTGAGCATTATGTATTATACATAGCTACAAAAACTATTGTACCTGCGTCTTCATACTCATCTCATCTCTATATCCAGCATACTTCAGCTCGGAGAGTAGGTAAATATGCTTATAAGCAGCATTTAGCTTGCAATCCCATTCTTTTTACTTGTGTAAACTGTAAACACTAGGTAATGTATGTGTGCTCCTCATTAAGGACGACAAAATGCTGAACTCAATAATATGAGCAATGAAATGAAAGAGGATTGTTGGGTATCAACCTGTTGCGTCTCATGCAAATATGCACATTCATACTTATGCATTCTTATGAATATGTCTTTCATTTTTTTCGTATCTTTTGTGCAGAGACACACAATACTATTTTAAAAAGAAAAGATAAGAACTTGCATTTTAGTACACGAGCAAGCCGAAGCACATGCTTGTAATGAAAATTTTTTACATAAACGAACCAAAGTCGGATATAAGCCACAATGATACCACAAGAATAGTGATGTTGATTTTACGGGCTAATGCATGCATAGCGTTTTTTCAGCTCTATAAATACAAAATTAATTATAGTTCATATTGAATACACATTTCTATGGCATACAGTGCTTCAATTAAGCGTAAGTGTGAAATAGTAGTTTCAAGAAGAATTATACGCAGTATTCACAAAAGTAATTACATCCTAATTACATGACGCAACGTTTTGCTTTAAAAATAACAGTGAAGCAACACACCATATCCATATAGAACTGATGTAGATTAAAAAGGGTCACCGATTAAAAAATTATTAAACACTTCAATCCATGCAATCACTGGATATCAGTAATCTTTTGTCAATAAAAGATACCCATATTCGTATACGACGGCGTCATATGCTATGCACTGAAGCAATACGAAACCTGAAATCCCTGAGCGCAGAGTGCTGTTAATCGTATTTTTTGACCGAAGTTGACCGTAACTGACACCTCACCACAACTCTTCGTATTTCAACTCACCATTTCGTATTTTTAAGCAACGAATTCTTTTTCTCTCTTTTTTACTATATATTACTTTCTTACTTATATATACAATACTCAATCTATTGACTTTGATAAGTACTAATTTTAATTACTAACTAAGTGTGTGTGTCGGTTTAAAAACCTCTTGTGTAGGAACTTTGACGTGAATAAATAATAATAATAATAATAACTCTGAATCTAATTGCTTGAGTAACACCTCATCACTGTCATTGCGTAATACATTATATTTATTTATGCACACAATGACGTCATTTTTTTGCGAAACGAGGTGCTTCATGGACATGGAATACCTTTATAAATACGATAAATACTTTATTCATTCAAAACGAACTGGTAGGCAGGTAGCACGAGTAAACCGACTGATTGCGAGCTGACGTTTTAATTTACATGCATAATGCGCTATGTAATTTATATCATCAGTATAGTATTAGTATATTAAATACCAGAATTTCACAGAAAAAAGTGCCCTTTTACTTACACATAATTTTTATTGCAGAGTCCAGGTTGTGAATCCAACGATGATAATGTTAATAAAAAATGCAAAAAATGTCTACAATTCAGTATCATTATCTCATTATCAGCCCCTACTTATTGAATAGTCTACCGAACATATTATTGTAAATCTAATTTTAACGTTTTAGCACTAAGTTCCTCCGGTTTTGGTGCCCATGGTGGTATTATTTTTGTGTGCACTCTCCACGTTCCGTATTGATTTGCCAAATGTTTTTCAAATACAACATACTCCAAAACGTCCTTTGCTATAACTTCACTTCCATACGCTAAACGACCGAATCGATCATAGACAGCTAAAATCTAAAAATCAGAATCAACAATAGAAAATATAATCTATAACTTTAAATCAAAAGAAAAAACAAGATCAGAGAAAATTGGCAAACTGTCTTTCACAAGAATTTCAACTAGCACTCACGCCTCACCTGCTTTGTGTGAAATCGACATGTTATTTGAGCGAATATGTTTTCTTTTGAAATGACCTCTGTTTGTCGGGCATGAACTACCCTTGGAGGCTCAACTGACTCTAAAAATTTCCAATGACTAGTTCTTCCGTTCATGTTTAGCGTTACTTCCTGAAAGATATACCATTGACAAAATACAATTAAAAAAATACTTTTAATCTTTCACTTATATCTTCAACTTACCGGGTAAGCTTTTTCAGTGACAACTGTCCTCAAACCTTGCTTATCTTTCCTGTTGATAGTAAGACAAAGATCTAACAATATTAATGATAAGTAAGATAGGAATAAGCTAATGACAATGTTCCAGTCACTTACGCAGCAATAAATTTGAAAACGTCTAAATATATTTTCTGAGCTTCTTCAGCAAAATATTTGGGTTCAAAATCTTCGTCGAACGCTCTTATTTTGCGAATTGCCATCCATGTTTTACTTTTTTGAGTAACCATTTCAGCCGCTTGTTTTGCGCCCTAAATGATGCAATGTTAGTAAATACGGTTAGCACATGCTATGCTAAAAGCTTCGAAATTCTTCAATTAATAATAACCTAACCTCTTTGGAAATAATTGTGGATTTTCCATCTCCTTCCGGTGGAATATAGGGATCGAAGGCGTCCCCAGTTGCAGATATTTCAAACTGTCGTTCAGTCCATGGTGTCGGAGGAAGTATTCCTTTTTCCTTCATTTTGCTCCGAATTTCTTCAGTCGAGAGTTCCATAGTATCATCTTTTTCATTGAAGTTGGGTAGCACTACAGGCATGATCTACAGTTAAAAGAATTGTGTTGCATTGATATTGTTTTTT
>Ga0210040_10009508_pt1 | contig 11298 bp, 10 predicted proteins | sample CryGeyCG12114_NA_FD_185462 | JGI IMG/M metagenome (GOLD analysis project Ga0210040, IMG submission 185462) | Groundwater microbial communities from aquifer - Crystal Geyser CG19_WC_8/21/14_NA (SPAdes) (version 2) | ecosystem: Environmental > Aquatic > Deep subsurface > Groundwater | place: USA... | reverse complement strand
CGGTCGCGGGCTTCCCCGCCGTCGACGGCGAGGACCCGACCATCCGCCGGCAGATCCTCGTCACCGCCATGGACGGGTCCGCCCTCCGTCCCGGTGGAGCCTCGATGAGTCTGCTCGGGTCCTACCTGTCCGGGCTCACCGGAACCTTCGCCGTCGACGCGGTCACCGTCACCTCCGACGGTGTCCTCGCCACCTTCCCCGTCCCCGCCACGTCCGAAACCACCGGCAGCGCCGGTGACTGATCGAGGAGCACCCATGTATCGCCTTCCCCGTCCCCTTCTGCGCGCCGCCGCGTTCGCCGCGGCCGCGGCTGCCGTCGCGGTCGTTCCCGCACTCCCCGCCAGCGCGGCGGGCGAGGTCGGTTACATCCGCGTGGCCCACCTCTCCCCCGACACCGCGAAGGCGGACATCTCCCTCAACGCGCTCTCCGGCGGGTCGAAGCTCTACTCGCTCACCGGGGTCGCGTACGGCGGCGTGTCGAAGTACATGTCCCTGCCGACCGGCACCTACGCACTCGCGATGGCACCGACCGAGGAGGGCACCAACACCCCGATCGTGAACGCGGACGTCGACGTGAAGGCGGGCACCGCCGAGACGATCGCCGCCATCGGCCCGAACGCGTCGATCCGCATTACGACGATCGCCGACGACCTCACGGCGCCCACCGGGAACAAGAGCCGCGTCCGCGTCGTGCAGGCCTCGACGACCCAGAACTCGGTGTCGGTCACCGCTCCCGACGGCACGAAGCTGGCCACCGACGCGGCGTTCGCGAGCGTCGGGGACTACACCGAGCTGCCCTCCGGATCGACGAAGCTCACCCTCGCCGCGAGCGGGACCGACGCCACGGCGGATGTCGATCTGACGGCCGGCGCGGCACAGACGCTGTTCGTCGTCGACGACTCCGCCGGCGCCCTGACCGTCGTCCCGGTCACCGACAGCGCCGCGGTCACCGAGACTCCGGTCGGCGGCGTCGCCACGGGTGGCGGTGCCCTCGCGGCACAGAACGAGGCGGGCCTGCAGCTCGCCGGTGCCGGGATCGGCGCAAGCGCTCTGGTGGCCGCAGCGCTCGTCGTCGTCGCCATCCGCACCCGCCGGAACTCCGTGCCCAGCCGGCACCGGAGCTGACATGACCGGCCGCCACGTCGCCTCCTCCCCGACCGGACGTCACGTCCGGCCGGGGAGAGCGCGCGCGGCCGCCGTCGGGTTCCGGCGGAGCCCCACCCTCGTCGCAGGCGTGATCCTCACGGTGGCGGCGAGCGGCGCCGGCCTCGGCGCCTTCTGGCAGTCCGGACCCCCGACGCCCGCGCTGGTCTCGGCGAGTGACGTAGCTCCCGGGCGAGTCACTCTGGAGCCGGCTTCAGCCGGCGGATCGAGCACCCTCGCCGTCGCCGCCGGCCCCGGCACGGCCGGCGCGTTGCAGGATCCGGTGCCGCTCGACACCGGCACGCCTGCCGCCGGCGTGACCCCGGTGCGGCTCGCGATCCCGTCGATCGGCGTGGACTCCTCCCTCGACGAGCTCACCCGCGATCCCGCCGGCGTGCTCCTCCCCCCGGCAGGGCTCGAGAACGCCGGGTGGTATTCGGGCAGCGCAGTGCCGGGCGCGATCGGCCCCGCGGTGCTCGCGGGCCACGTCGACGACACGGAGACCGCGGGCGTCTTCGCCCGGCTGCGGGACCTCGCACCCGGCGCGGAGATCGTCGTCACTCTGTCGGACGGGACGGCGCGGAAGTTCGTCGCGTCGCACGCCGTCGATGTGGCGAAGACGTCGTTCCCGACCGAGGACGTGTACGGGCCGACGCCGACGTCGCAGCTGCGGCTCATCACCTGCAACGGTCCCTACGACTTCGGCGTGATGCACTACAGCAACAACCTCATCGTCTACGCCGACGCGGCGTCCTGAGCGATCCCAGGCCGCCGCGCGACGAGACGCGGCCCTGCCGCACCCCCGCTAGGGGCGGGTCGCGATGTTGACCACCCGGGGCGCCTTCACGATGACGTTCACGATCTGCCGCTCCCCCACGGCGCGGACCACGCCCGCGCTCGCGCGCGCCTGCTGCTCGAGGTCCTCGGCCGAGATCCGCGGTGACACCGTCAGGCGGTCGCGCACCTTGCCGTCGACCTGGACGATGGCGGTCACGCTCTCCTCGACGAGGAGAGCCGGATCGGCCTTGCGCCACCCGTAGAGGGCGACCGGAGGCGGATACCCGAGCTGCTCCCACATCTCCTCGGCCGTGTACGGCGCGAAGAGACTGAGGGCGAGCGCGACCGTCTCGGTGGCTTCGCGGACGGCGGCGTCACCGGCACCCGGGCCGGCGTCGATCGCCTTGCGGATCGCGTTGACCAGCTCCATCATGCGGGCGATCGCGACGTTGAACTTGAACGCCTCGATGAGTCCTGGCGCATCGGCGAGGAACCGGTGCGTCTGGCGGCGCAGCGTCTCGTCGCCCGTCTTCCAGATGACCTCGGGAGCGCTCGTCACATCCTGCGCGAGCCGCAGGGCGCGGTTCAGGAACCGGAGCGAGCCGCCGGGCGACACGTCCTTCCAGTCGATGTCGTCCTCGGGGGGCCCCGCGAACGCCATCGTGAGCCGGATCGCGTCGACACCGAACTCGTCGAGCTGGTCGGAGAGCCGGACGAGGTTGCCCTTCGACTTCGACATCGCCGAGCCGTCCATCTGCACCATGCCCTGGTTGAGCAGCGCGCTGAACGGCTCCGTGAAACTGACGTAGCCGAGATCGAACAGCACCTTCGTGATGAAGCGCGCGTACAGCAGGTGCAGGATCGCGTGGGTGACGCCGCCGACGTACTGGTCGACGGGGCCCCACTTCTCGACCTCTCTCGGGTCGAAGGCCTGGGTGTCGTCGTTCGGGGACAGGAAGCGCAGGAAGTACCACGAGCTGTCGACGAAGGTGTCCATGGTGTCGGAGTCCCGGCGCGCGGGACGACCGTCGGGGGCGTGAGTGGTCGACCACCCGGCCGCCGCGGCCAGCGGCGACACGCCCTTGGGCTTCAGATCCAGGCCGTCGGTGGACGGCAGCAGGACGGGGAGCTGCTCCTCCGGAACGGGAATCTCGTTCCCGTCCTCGTCGTACAGGATGGGGATCGGGGTGCCCCAGAAGCGCTGGCGGGAGATCAGCCAGTCGCGGAGCCGGTAGTTCTTGGCCGGGCGGCCGAGTCCCTGCTGCTCGAGGTACGCGATCATCTTGCCGATCGCGTTCACCTTGCTGAGCCCGTCGAACTGACCCGAGTTGATGAGGCGGCCTTCGCCCGCGAGCGCGATGCCGGTGGTCGCGGGGTCCGTCTCGTCGAGCTCGAGGGTCTCGGCGCCCTCCTTGACGATGCGGATCGCGCCCGTGACGGGCTGCGTCGTGTCGACGACGACCCGGACCGGGAGATCGAAGGCGCGAGCGAAGTCGAGGTCGCGCTGGTCGTGGGCCGGAACCGCCATGATGGCGCCCTGGCCGTAGTCGGACAGCACGTAGTCGGCAGCCCAGATCGGCAGCCGCTCGCCGTTCACCGGGTTGATCGCATACCTGCCGAGGAAGACGCCCGTCTTCTCCCGATCGGTGGCGAGCCGTTCGATCTCGGTGCTCCGCTGCGTCCGCTCCAGGTAATCCTGGAAGCGCATTCGCACCTCCGCGTCCGCCCCGGCCACGAGCTCGGCAGCGAGGTCGGAGTCGGGCGCCACGACCATGAAGGTCGCGCCGTAGAGCGTGTCCGGCCGCGTGGTGTAGACCGTGATCTTCCGGTCCGAGCCCTCGACGGCGAAGTCGACGTCGGCGCCCGTGGACCGGCCGATCCAGTTGCGCTGCATGCTGATGACCTTCGACGGCCACGAGCCTTCGAGCTGGTTGAGGTCGTCGAGCAGCCGGTCGGCGTAGGCGGTGATGCGGAAGTACCACTGCGTGAGCTTCTTCTTGACGACGAGGGCGCCGCTGCGCTCCGACGTGCCGTCGGGCAGGACCTGCTCGTTGGCGAGCACCGTCTGGTCCACCGGGTCCCAGTTGACCCAGCTGTCCTTGCGGTACGCGAGGCCCTTCTCGTACATCTTGAGGAACAGCCACTGGTTCCACTTGTAGTAGCTCGGGTCGCTCGTGTGCAGCACCCGATCCCAGTCGAAGGACGGCGCGTAGCGACGCATCGACTCGCGCTGCTGCGCGATGTTGTCGTAGGTCCACGTGACCGGATTCGCGCCGCGCTTGATGGCGGCGTTCTCCGCGGGCAGCCCGAACGAGTCCCAGCCGATGGGGTGCAGGACGTTGAAGCCCTGCTGGCGCCAGTAGCGCGCGATGACGTCGCCGAGCGCGTACGCCTCCGCATGCCCCATGTGCAGGTCGCCCGACGGGTACGGGAACATGTCGAGGATGTACTTGCGCGGCCGCGTGTCGGTCGGATCGGACGTCGCGAAGGGACGGAGCTCGTCCCAGATCGGCATCCACTTGTCCTGCAGGCGCTCGAAGACGCGCCCCTCGGTGTCGGGTTCGAAGCTGTGCTGTGCCACGGGACTCTTTTCAGGTGGTATCTCGGCGCGGGCGCCGACCTTCAAGGTTACCGACATCCGCCGCGCGCCGGTTTCCGGCCTGTGCGGATGCTGATTACGGGGAATTCCGGCGCCCAGAGGGATGTCCTAGTGTTCGAGGCGTGAACGAGATCCTCGACGGGATCCTGGCGACGGTGACGAGCATCGATCCCGTCCTCCGGACGCTGCTCGCCGGCGTCGCGATGTTCCTCGAGACCTCGATCCTCATCGGTCTCCTCGTGCCGGGCGACACGATCGTCATCGTGTCGAGTACCGCCGTCGACACCCCGCTCGAGTACTGGGCCCTGATCGTGAGCGTCATCGTCGGCTCGCTGCTCGGGGAGAGCGTCGGCTTCACGATCGGCCGCTGGTTCGGCCCCCGGCTCCGCGACAGCCGGCTGGGCCGGCGCATCGGCGGCGACGGGTGGGTGCGCGCGGAACGCTACCTGGAACGGCGAGGCGGGCCGGCGGTGTTCCTCAGCCGGTTCCTGCCCGTCCTCCACGCGCTGATCCCCCTGACCGTCGGGATGAGCCCGATGTCGTTCCGCCGCTTCCTGGCCTGGACGGCCCCGGCCTGCGTCGTCTGGTCCTTCGCGTACATCTCGGTGGGCGCGGCCGCCGCGGAGGGGTACCGGTCGGTGAGCGACCAGCTGCACTACGCCGGTTACCTGTTCGTCGGCGCGATCGTCCTGTTCCTCATCGTCGCCCTCGGCATCCGGATGCTGCTGCACCGCTCGCAGCGCCGCCACATGGAGCACCCCGACGCTGCCGCCGCGACCCCGGGGGCCGCAGCGGAGACACCCGCGACGCCCGAGGCGCCCTGAGCGCTGCCGCGGTGCGGACGTCCCCTGCACGACAAGAAGGGCCCCGCCGATCCGGCGAGGCCCCTCCTGTGCTGCTATCTGAGGGTTACTCGAGGAGGTCGTTCTCCGTCAGCCACGCGGTGGCGATCTTGTCGGAGGACTCCTCGTCGTCGACGCTCTGCACGTTGAGGGCGGTGAGGCCCTCGGGGGTGAGGGCGGCATCGATCGGGTCGAGGATGTTCGCGATGGTGTCCGCGATCTCCTTGTTCACGAGCGGCACCACGTTCGACGCGAGGAAGAGCCCGTCCGGGTCCTGGAGCGTGACGAGGTCCTTCGAGGCGATGCTCGGGTCGGCGCTGTAGACGTTCGCGATGTTGACGCTGCCGGCGACCAGCGCGTCGACGGTCGTGTCGCCGGTGGCCGAGAAGCCCACCGTGACGCCGTACTTGTCCTTCAGGCCCGTTGGTCCGTAGGGCCGGGTCTCGAGCTCCGCGGCACCGCCGAGGATCAGCGGCTCCGTGACGTTCTTCAGGTCCGCAATGGTCTTCAGGTTGTACTTGTCCGCGAACGCCTTGGTGACGTTGTAGGAGTCCTGGTCGGTCGCAGGCGACTGCTCGAGGACCGTCAGCCCCTCCGGCAGGGCATCCTTGAGGGCCGCGTAGACGTCCTCGGACGCGGTCGCGGTGGTGTCCTTGTCGTAGAACTGGAGGAGGTTTCCCGTGTACTCGGGGATCAGGTCGACACTGCCGTCCTCGAGCGCCGGGAGGTAGGCGTCGCGCTGACCGATCTGGAACTTGCGGTCCACCGTGTAGCCCGCGTTCTCGAGGGCTTGGGAGTAGATCTCCGCGATGATCTCGTTGGAGTAGTACGCCTGCGATCCGACGACGATGGTGTCACCCGTGCCGGTCGAGGAGTCGCTACCCGATCCGCTTGAGAGCGGATCTCCCGAAGCGCACCCTGCCAGGGCCAATGCCGCCCCGACCACGACTGCGCCGATGGCGGCGAGCCGGCCCTTGTTCCTTGCTGCGTTCATTGTTCTTCTCTTCTCTTGGTGTCCCCGGGAACCCGGGAAGTCTCAGTTGCCGCCGGCGGAGCCGTCGCCGCCACCAGCACCGACTGCGGCGGCCGTCGCGGTGAGCCGCGCGGCTGCATCCTCGGGGCGGAAGCGCGCGCGCTGTTCGCCGCCCCTCGCATTTCGGACGCCCCGCGGCACGACGACCCGTTCGAGGAGCCCGAACGCGAAGTCGATCAGCAGGGCGAGGACCACGACGACGATCGCGCCGCCGAGGGTCTGCTGATACTCGCGGGTCGCGATGCCCTGAAGGATGTCGAAGCCGAGCCCGCCGAGTCCCACGTAGGCCGCAAGGGTCGCGGTGGCGACGATCTGGAGCATGCCGCTCCGCATACCGGAGATGAGCAGCGGCAGCCCGAGCGGGATCTCGACGCGGGTGAGGATCTGCCACTCGGTCATCCCCACGGCGCGGGCCGCGTCGACGGTGCGCCGGTCGACCGCCTCGAGCCCCGCGTAGGCGCCGGCGAGGATCGAGGGGATCGCGAGGAGGACGAGGGCGATCGTCACGGCGGGGCCGATGTTGAGCACGCCGATCAGGAGGACGAGCAGCAGGATCAGCCCGAAGGACGGCAGCGCCCGGGCAGCACCGGAGATCGCGACCGCGATTTCACGGCCCTTCCCGGTGTGTCCGATGAGCAGCCCGATCGGGATGGCGATCGCGCAGGCGATCACGAACGCGATGAGCGTGAAGAAGAGGTGCTGTCCGAGCCGCAGCAGGATGCTGTTGTCGCCGACCAGCCGCTCGGGCGAGAACAGCCAGGTGAAGGCGTCGAGGAACAGGCTCATGCCGCCGCCTGTCCACGTCGTCGGGTCCGCTGGGTGCGGGTCCACGGCATGACCGATCGCCCGGCGAACGCGAGTAGCAGGTCGACGATCAACGCGACGACGACGGTGGCCACGACTCCCGTGAGGACCTCGGGGACGATCCGACGCTGGAATCCGTTGGTGAACAGGTAGCCGAGGCTCTGCACGCCGAGCAGGATGCCGACCGTGACGAGGGCGATCGTACTGACCGCCACCACCCGGAGTCCGGCGAGCATGACGGGGCCGGACAGGGGGAACTCGACCGCCCAGAACCGGCGCCAGCTCGAGTAGCCCATCGCCGTGGCGGCCTGCCGGACGTCGGGGTCCACGGAGCCGAACGCATCCGTGACGGACCGGGTGAGAATCGCGACGGCGTAGATGGTCAGCGCGATCACCAGGTTGATCTCGCTGAGAGCCGAGATCCCGGTGATGGGCGGGAGCACCGTGAGGAGGGCGAGCGAGGGGATCGTGTAGAGGAGCCCCGCGATCGTCAGCATGATGCCGCGCGTCAGCTTGTAGCGGTACGCGAGATAGCCGAGCGGCACGGAGATGAGGAAACCGAGCACGATCGGCAGCACACTCAGCCGCAGATGCTGCAGCGTCAGTTCGAGAACCAGGTCGAGGTTGTTCGACAGCCAGTTCACGACCGGTTCTCACCCTGCGCCGGAGCACCCGGGGCTGTGCGGGCCCCGGCCTCAGAGAAGGAATCGGTGCGCGTGAGGACGCCGGCGGGACGACCCTCGCTGTCGACGAGCACCTCGGTGCCGCCGACGTTCTCGATGTGGAGCGCCCGGCGGCCGCGGTCGGCCCCGACGAATTCGGCCACGAAGTCGTTCGCGGGGGCGGCGAGGATCTCGGCGGGCGTGCCGATCTGCGCGATCCGGCCGCCCTTCTCGAGGATCACGACCTGGTGACCGAGGAGGAAGGCCTCGTCGATGTCGTGGGTGACGAAGACCACGGTCTTGCCGAGCTCGCGCTGCAAGCGCAGAGTCTCGCGCTGCAACTCGGTGCGCACGATGGGATCGACGGCGCCGAACGGCTCGTCCATGAGCAGGATGTTGGGGTCCGCTGCCAGCCCGCGGGCGACGCCGACGCGCTGCTGCTGTCCGCCCGACAGCTGGCTCGGATACCGGTCGGCGAGGACGCGATCGAGACCGACGACGTCCATCAGCTCGAGCGAGCGCTGGCGCGCCTCCGCCTTCGGCACGCCGTTGAGGCGCGGCACGGTGGCGATGTTGTCGACCACCTTGCGGTGCGGCAACAGCCCCGAGTTCTGCATCACGTACCCGATCCGGCGGCGGAGCGCGACGGGGGCGAGGCCAGAGATGTCCTCGTCGTCGATCAGGATGCTGCCGGAGGTGGGGTCGACCATTCGGTTGACCATCCGCAGCAGAGTCGTCTTGCCACTGCCCGACGAGCCGACGAGGACCGTCGTGGTGCGGGAGGCGATGGTGAGGCTGAAGTCCTCGACGGCCGTGGTGCCGTCCGGGAACCGTTTCGCGACGGAACGGAACTCGATCGACATGCGGTCCCCGTTCCTCGCGGCTCTCCGGCGGTGCGGCGCGAGCCGGAACTCCTGCCCGGCCCTACTCGTATTCGTGGCCGAGCCCGAGCTCGGATTGTGAGTGCCAACGACGGATCGGCCGAAGCTATTCCGTGTCAATCCCCTTGTGGTTCTCCCGGACGCCACCGTAGCGCCGCAGATAGTCGCAAGCCAGATTCTTTGCTTCTGTTACGAAACGGAGGTCGGGTTCGGTCCCGGAGGTGAAGGCGCGGTGGACCAGCGACTCGACCATCGCGATGACGACCTTGATCCGGAAGCCTGAATCCTCCGCCTCGTGGCGCACGCCCTGCTCCCCCGCCAGCCCGACGAGCGTCTCAGCGAGCACGTCGTCGTGGGAGGGGCGGTCGACGAGCAGTCGGGCGTCGACGACATCGCCGAAGCGCACCACACGAAAACCCGGCTCCGATCGGTAGAGCTCGACGTAGACGTCGACCGCGGAGGAGATGCGGTCCTCGAGACTCTGCCGCCGCTCCTCGCGGTACCGATCGGTGACCGCGGCGAGGAACTGGCGGAAGGCCCGCGAGCTGAGTCCGTCGAGCACGGCGAGCCGGTCGGGGAAGTAGCGGTACACGGTGCCGATGGAGGCGCCCGCCCGTTCGGCGACCATGGCCGTCGTGAGCCGCTCGTAGCCCACCTCGTCGACGACCTGAGCTGCGGCGCCGAGGAGCGAGGAGAGGCGGGCGGCACTTCTCGCCTGGACCGGTTCCGTCCTCAGCAGGAAGTCCGCCGCCGGCCCCAGGACTCCATCGACGCTCATCCGCGCTCCATTCCGGGGACCAATGTAGTCCCGCCCCCGGGCGGGGCTGCACTCGGCCGGTGCGGCTTGACATCAGCACGGACGGCTAGGGTGAGCGGGTGCCGTCCGTACGAAAAGAGCGGAGTCAGGCCGCAGGTCCGGGGGAACTGATCCTCGGTCGCGCGGCCCGCGTCGAGGACGCCGTGCAGGAGTACCGCGAGCAGTGGTCGCGGCGTCGCGGGCGCGTCCCCACGGTCATCCCGTACACCGGATACGGCGCTCCGGGTTGGGTACGGGTCCTCGGCCGAGTGCTCCTCACCCCTCGGCAGAACACGCCCAAGCCGAGCGTCCGCGGATGGCGCAGCTTCGTCACCGTGGCCGTCAACGACGTGAACGTCTTGGTCACGGTCGCCGGGCAGGAGCACACCGTCCGAGCCGACCGCGGCGGGGTCGTCGACGCGCGGGTGCCCTCGACGCTCGAGCCGGGCTGGCACACGGTGACGCTCCGGTCGGACGACCCGGCGAGCGCCGGCAGCCCCGCGGCCGAGGCCAAGGTGTACATCCACGACCCCGCGTCCGGCTTCGGGATCATCTCCGACATCGATGACACCGTCATGGTGACCGCTCTCCCGCGGCCGTTCCTCGCGGCCTGGAACACGTTCGTGCTCGACGAGCACGCGCGTTCCGCGACGCCCGGCATGGCGGTGCTGTACGACAGGTTGCGCCGGCAGAACCCCGGTGCTCCGGTGATCTACCTGTCGACCGGCGCGTGGAACGTCGCGGCGACGCTCAGTCGCTTCCTGAGCCGCAACCTGTACCCGGCCGGCCCGTTGCTCCTCACCGACTGGGGCCCGACGCACGACCGCTTCTTCCGCAGCGGCCGGCAGCACAAGGTCGACAGCCTGGCCCGGCTCGCGGACGAGTTCCCTGACGTGAAGTGGCTGTTGATCGGCGACGACGGCCAGCACGACGAGGAGATCTACGGCGAGTTCGCACTCGCCCACCCCCAGAACGTGGCGGCGGTCTGCATCCGCCAGCTGTCGCCCGGCGAGGCGGTCCTGGCCGGTGGCCGCTCCAAGGCGGAGCGCTACGCCGAGGAGACGGACGTCCCCTGGTACTACGCGCAAGACGGTGCCGGTCTGGCCGCCGAGCTGAAGGCTGCCGGCCTCCTCTAGCCCGCGCGGCGCTCCGCGGTCAGCGGAGGTACGAGGCGCCGTTCACGTCGAGGACCGCACCCGACGACCACTGAGCGTCAGGGGACGCCAGGTACAGCACGGCGGCCGCCACATCCTCCGGCGTCGCCACCCGGCCGAACGGGCTCTGACCGCGGATCACGTCGCCCGCGTCCCCGGACAGCTTCGACGCCTGTCGCTCCGTGCCGACGAAGCCGGGCGCGACCGACGCGACGCTGATCCCGTGCGGCGCCAGCGAGACCGCGAGGGATTGACCGAACGCATGCAGGGCGGCCTTGGTCGCCCCGTACGCGGGATGGTCGGGCTCGCCGCGGTAGGCGCCACGCGACCCGACGTTGACGATGCTGCCGCTCCGCCCGTCCGCCACCAGGTGCTGCACGACCGCATGGGTGACGTTCGCAGCGCCCAGCAGATTGACGTCGACCATCTCGCGCCAGATACGGGTCCAGTCCTCGTACCCGCTCTCGGCGGCGGCGTGAGCGGTGGCGGGCGACGGCGCGACCGCGGCGTTGTTCACCAGCACATCGACGCCGCCGAGCCCGTCGATGGCGTCCAGCGCCACCTGCCGCGCCTGATCCGGGGATCCGAGGTCGCCCGCCACCAGGAC
>Ga0210040_10009507_pt1 | contig 11300 bp, 5 predicted proteins | sample CryGeyCG12114_NA_FD_185462 | JGI IMG/M metagenome (GOLD analysis project Ga0210040, IMG submission 185462) | Groundwater microbial communities from aquifer - Crystal Geyser CG19_WC_8/21/14_NA (SPAdes) (version 2) | ecosystem: Environmental > Aquatic > Deep subsurface > Groundwater | place: USA... | reverse complement strand
TGGGCACTCGTCCAGGGTGGAGTGAGACGGGCTTTATGCCCGCATCACACATTAACTAAGAGTTCGGGCTTTATGCCCGCACTCGAACGCATAATTTGGCTGGTGGGCCTTGGCCCATCTTCCCCAGGTTGGATTAGGGAAGATTGTGGGCCACGGCCCATAGTCAATTTTCATCTTTTTAATTTAGATTCTCGTCTGGGCCCTGGCCCAGGCGAGTATTTTACACATGTAAAACTGGTGGCCAGAAACAGGGAATCTGGGGCCCCCTGGCTAATTCTTATGCCCCTATAACGCTTTTTTAGTCTGATTGCTCTTTTTACGATTAGGTGCCCTGCTTATTTACAAAATATTTGCTATTTATGAAATTATTTTATTCTTGTAGTCACACATTTATTTCATTTCGCCCTTCCTATTTACCAACATAAAATAATTCAACCTATTTTTACTTCTGATCTGACTAGAATTGTTTTAATGTGAATTTCATCCAATACTCTTAGATGTATGTTCTAAATTCCAGCTTGATTGATTTATGCTATATCCTTTGCATTAGCATTGTATGTACAAATATATACTGTTTCCATTGTTATTGCTAATGCTTTTATAAACTTTCCGAGAATAGGGCTCCACACACTCCCTTGTACATTAGCTAGGCCAACAAGGGAGACATTGATTAGTCATCTGACATTATACATTAGTCTAAACATGTATAACTGAACATGTATAACTGAACATGCATAATTGAACATGTATAACTGTACGGACCAATGAATTGACTTCATCAACTCAGCCAGACTTTGCATACGCATAATTTTTCGAGAAATCCATGGTTTCGTGAAAAGGCAGGAGAAAACAGTAAACAGTAAACTGGACATCAATCTCACTATAGGCTTGATGCTGAGACAGCATGTCAGTTTGACTCTCGTACTACGTTGTACTCACTTCTTCCACTGTAGCATTTTGATGGGCTTAGCAATAGCTTCCATACGATTGAAATTTACAATTTGAGTCAAGCTAATGAACTGACTTAGAATAAGAGTGTATAGTGTCTAAATAGTTGGAAGCATGAAAATATCTATTCCATAGATCCTTGAATGGAGCGACAAGGGTTATAATTGTGTTCTAACGGACGTATTAGTATTCTTTGCTACTAGTTGGGTTCTCTGTAAAATAGACAGAGAGAGAAGAGTGATAGCTCATACTGCTCGTAGGTGTGCATACTACTATTACTACCTAAAAAAGTGTCTACAAAGCTAAATCCGTCATGTCAATAATATATTATGCAGTAATATCGAGGCTAATGAAATTGCAGTGAAAGCAGAAAAGTTCAATTCGAGTGAGATAAAGAGACCAAATATAGTAGTCAGTCATCCGTATATTGTGGCAGTTTTAGCAAGAAAGATTCAATCCTAAATACATAATATTACTATCTCTAACGTTTCATTCGTCTCGGTGTGTATTGTAGTAATAGCAGTTAGTTAGTAAGTGAGTGAGTACTTACTAACTAACCAAGAGAGAAGCACACGGTATGGTCTATGTGTGTAACAGGTCTGGATTCCGTTAGTTGTAGCAGTGCATTATGCTAGTATGATTAAACCGATCAGTGTAATGATGTTTCCCACATTTTAAACCAAGCTCATTTCACCGAATTTAAAGCAAAGATTTTGAACGCATACACAGCAGTTTTCAAGTTTGTCAAGTTCATATTTGAGTAGGCTAAGCCTTGCACTTCGGCAGTAAGATAGTCGGCTAGCACAGTCGAGTAAACGGGTGACAAATGTATTAAAATATTCAAAAACAAAAGCACAAGCAAAGTGGCATTTCATGTGAGTACTATGTATACCCTGAGCCTCAAGGAAGCGTGAGTGCCGTAGTTAATTTTATTGCTCAAGTGAAATCATGCGGAAACTAGCATTGAAGCAAATATAGCTATAACTAGTGTTGATTTGCTCTCCTTTAAAGTGAGGTTGAATTTCACTTCTTGAAACGCAACCACATGTGAGGCTTATCGCATCCTTTTTCTTGCTCCTTTTGCAGTTCAGCTATGATGTCAGTAGTGTGACTAATTGAGAGCAAAATTTATGACTAACCATATGCTTAAACAAAAACCCACGGAAAATCATGGGAAACAAAGCTTCATGTTGCTTACACCTAAGTACCGTGAAATCAGTACATAAGGAAAAGAACACATTTCTCCCACACAAAAATCTACAAGTGTCAAAAAAACTGTTTATTTCTTGAGTAATGCTCATTTTGGGTCAAACAGACAGGTTTAGTACTAGTAATATTGATCCTTGGTTGAAATTGTTAGCTATGTGAACTATTAAGTCAGGAAAAAAGAAGTAAAAAAAGGCCACCCTAAATTGTATTTGGTAACCCCTCTCAAACGTATGTCAAAAGGCACCCATTAACAGCAATTTATTTGTGGAACCCAAAAAAGTAAAATGAATTTACTTTGTTTTTACATTGCTATATTAAGAAAGATTACAAACTCAAGGGACTTAACATTTTCTAAGTAAAATATTGTTTACCAAACTCTATGATACTCTTATTTCAAGGATTAAGGTACAAAAGTTGGTCTTAACAAGTGTAGTTTCTTGCAGCTTATTTCAGAAATCTAGCAATATAAAAACCCGCCTAGTTCTGTTCTCTTAATATTCATCACATATCTTATCACAAGCGAAAGAAAAGAGAGATAAAAACTAGAACCACAGAGTACTCCCCTGACTATCATCAGTTATCAGTATCAGGATGCATTGTTAGATATTCTTCTGACCCCTACAAAATGTAAACTTGCTCACACGTGTATATTACGTAAAAGCCGACACCTAGAGTCCTGCCTATAAAATTCTTGACAGTCATAACTACTGTCTGTATGAAAAAAAAATGGAATTTTTTTCTCCAACGTTGAGTCAGTTGAGGGGCATTAGCTGTTTTGTCATGGCTTTCGTGTGGGCAGGCTGCCGAGGCACACAGTTTATCTTTTCTCAGAGAATTGAATTTTGAATCTAGCAATTATTTCTTTTTTTGGGATTCATGTGGACTTATTGCTGTGACAATGAGACCGGTTTTCTCCCATGGAATTGTCAAATGACTATTTAACTAGTCGGCGATTAACAATACTATAGTCCATTTCAATGAAAGAGAGAATGTTTTTTCGGTGGGTTGTTTGGCGTTTTTTTGTTGTTGTTGCCACAGCATTACACGGACAGTTTGTGTAGGTTCCCCGCTTGTCGGGGGTAGCTCAATAACATGGGGAGATTCTTTTTTACCTTTAAATGAACTATATATACAATACAATACTGAAAGTAGCTATGTTAGCGAAACTACCTTGGTTCAATTCCTGCATAGCTTTAACTAAATTTTTTAACTCTATTTTCAATACATGTACTTATACAGGATAAAAACTAAATCTAACAAATAACTCGTTACAGCAAATGCTGATTTTTTCACTCTTCCCACTACTACTGATTGCGATTTTTATTAACCTCTTCATTACCATAAGTGAAAGAAATATTTATTTTTTCGATCCCTAGCAACTTAAATCAAAAACATTGGAAAACGACAAGTTTTATTAAATCAGAAAAATCCATTCCTTGTCGTGTACTCAAAATGTGTCATTTTCTTGCCTCCCAAATTTTTTTTCACACAGTAATTATAAATCCTTCACCATAATTAACTGTCTGTGCCTCCGATATGATGAAGATACACGGCCATGTTATGGATATTCTAGAGTTGGGCTTTTACAATAGTCCCAAGTCTACTGCGAACTTCTTCATTTAATTCCACGTTAAATTTTTCGGCACGAATTTTGCTATCGTGGAGCTTCACGGCCTCATTAAATAAAACTTTTTTAGGGGTGTGTACTAAAGGACATTAAAAAGATTTCCGATCCATTTTTGAGAAAAGCGCTTGTAAAATGAACACATTGCACACATTATTAGTCTGAGATATTTAACTGTCTCAAACTGCTTATCTAATCTCTGAAAACTAATAACACAATGCTTTAAAAAAAATTGAAACACTCAAAAATGGGATTGCAGTGTTTGAGGAATTGTTCGAAACATCACCACGACCAAAGTAAAAATAAAAAGTAAATCCGTTTACAAAAGAGAGGCATGTCAAACCTGTGGGACAGATTGCACTATTTGGGGAGTTGTTGAAATCACCACCACCTTCCATTTTTTCAGTCTAATGTTTTGATATTTCGTTTTAGTGTTGGCAATTTGAAAATTTTCCACGAATGCTGCAATCTGTCCCACACTAATCGTAAAAATAATTGTTATCGCAAATTCATTGATGTTAGCGAAAAATTCTTCGTAAATTTATGAGAAAACACCATGAACAACAGCAGCAGATATTTATGACACTGGGTAGCAACGGTTTGCAAAACTGGCAGATATTTATGTTTTTGGTCCGGAGTGGTGTGCTTTTTTCGACATGAATATCTGTCAACGGAAACGAAGGGAATTTTTTTTCTGGCATAAATATCTGTTTCTGGGGCGATAAGCCTTTTTTTTTAATTGACACATATTTATGCTTATGGTACTGAAGAGAAGTAGCATTTGAGATGAATTTATTATACCAGCTGTTGAATATAACACCTTTCCTCTCAAAAAAAGGTCGGTTTTTCAAGTTTCTGTTATCCTTTTAAAATTACTATACATAAACAAAACTCCGCATATGACTGAAATCATTCTAGCTAGTAATTTACGTTATAGCGTCTTATTCTTCCTTGAGACGAATAAAGGTATGATAGCTTCGATCCTCATGGCAGAATGAATTATACATTATGTACGATTATTTCCTTCCAAAACCTGCCACTTGGCACTTTATTTTAATTTTATTTATTACTACTTCCAATAAAAAATTTTTAGATTTGAAAAAAAATCATATTTGCTGCTGTCGTGAAAAAAAACTGTATCCAAAACAAATATAAAATTTGCAAAATTTCTACCCTCATTTTATTCTTTACGGTTGTTAAACCTGTGAAGAAATCGGCAAAAAAAGTGAATTTGTTGGAACAGGAAGAGAATAATAAAAGAATCTCAAGAATAACCCAATTAATTTTTTTTTTAATTTTCAGTCGAAAGTTGTTTGGCAATAACTGATTGCTTCTGATTTCCGGGCAAACAAGCTAGTGACGATCAAAGTTTTTTTTATAAACTTGCTTTAGAAATCACGGAGTTTATTGCTTTTAAAAAATTTCTGTTAATTGATAGTCATAACAATGACCCCGAATTTCTCCCATGAATTCAACATGACCACTCAACCAAAATGGCACACTCACTATTGCAGAGGTGTTATTCAGTTCGACACAGACCATAGCTGTCTATAGCTGAACAAGAAAGGAAAATTTCCTGTGCCAATGAAAAATGATTACGTTGTTTCTGTTTGCTCTATAATTTGCCGTGTGAAAGTTCAAATGTCCCCAATAGTTCCATTATTACATTGAATGATTTTTTATGTATGATGAACTCAGTAGATATTGATTCTTTGGGCAATATCATTGTGCACCCAAGGGTGTTGTCAACTTCTGGACAGAGTCACCTTACCTATAATTGCAGACTCGAAAGATAAATCAATGTATTTTATCTTTTGATTGGTATATCTAATACAACTACAGCTAACCAATGCTACGCATCAGAGGGTTCATGTTAAACTTAAAATTGCGAACTGTTTGGAGGTAGTTTGGTGTTATTTATTAGCGAATGAACTGGATCGTAACCTAAGTAATAATGATTTTACTTTTTCTCACTTCACTTGATGATTACCTTTTTCGAATTTTTTTCCCTTTTTATTTTGAAGTATGGTAGAATATTTATAAACCATGAAGTTGTTATTGATTAGGAATTCCAAAATATATTTGTCGATATAATTATTCATTAAATCAACGTACTAGTAACTAACTTTTTCGTACGATCTATCTTTGAGAGCCCATGAAAAAAAAAGGATTCCCTTATTGACATAACTGTAGCGCAAGAAAAAAAAAAGAAAAAAAGTTAAGGTAGGAATGTCTTGAAATTCCAAATTCAAGTCACACCTTTCGGCTTTCTATCTAAGTTATCGTTGGCCAAATTACATAGGCCCTTTATATCCCCTGATGTCCTCTTATTTGTTAGCTAACTGCCAAATTGACATAATGGGTAGCTTACTAACTGCCCTGTTTTCTAAATATTTTTAACCTATCTATAGAAACAAATTGTTTCATTCCTATAAAACACATATGCCCTAATGGACCTTTCCTAACTTGATCATATTTTAACTCGATGGATCACAATTAATTATTCACATCACAATTCACGCAAACGTTCTAAGGTTCTCGAACCGTTTCAATTTCCTTTTAAACAAATTGGTGTCAAGAACAACAGAAAATATCTCAAAATTATGCACCACACCTTGGGTATTATTACTATTGCCAAATACTTGAAACACCTATTGTGCTTATGTAAAAGTGCCAAAGGTTTAAGGCTACTGAAAATACTAGCTAACCGACTGTAAATCAACATTTTTTTTACTATAGTTAGTTACTCGGTTATATATATGTTCCATGGAAAGTGGAAAAGGGATCGCGCTTTTTAGTATAGTTGGCTGTCATTTAGAGTGCATACAAGCATTACTGTTGTGTACTGACAGGGGATTGTCAACATCTCCCACAAACCCAAATTCTTATGCAGGGACGTACTAACTAACTATGAGACTGAGACAATAATTGTGTATGACATATCTTATTCCATGACCATCGAAGCTCAAGTCACCTTAATTTTATATGCGTACGGAGGTTAAGCGGTGTGTTTAACCTGCAGCCATTATGATTACGATCACTAATCGTTATGCAAAATGCCTTATGTGCTATAGTTGTAGTTCATCTAAAAAAAATGGAGTTTTTATGGTAGGCTGTTCGACATTGGTTATAAAATATAAAATAGATATAAAAAAAAATAATGCTTCTTTAAATACTATTTGAAAACAGGAAAGTGGAAAGGAATAATTTCCCAAAATATTTTACAGATTTAGTAATTTACTATTTTTAACCTGACCGTTTTTCAGGAATAGCCAAAGAACTATTTAAATTCACTAATTCATTCATTCAAGAACAGTAGTAAGTGCAGAAATAACCCTAGTTTCTAAGGCGTAAAACCATGGCTACGCCCTATATGCATCGTCTCCCAACTCTCAACGTTTTTGGCCTGAAATTCTAAAGCTGCAACCACCAAAATTGGCACACATGGAGAGGAGCATAGTGTTCAAGCGGTGTATAGAATTTCATGAACATTTCTTCATGGCCCGATGCATTTTAAAGATAGTTAAGCCCTATTTAGGACTTTTTTTTTGCAAGCGTGACAAAAATCTTTTTGGTAACGTTCGTTACTAAAACTTATATCCAGTCCAATAAGCAAAAGAAAGTAAAGAAATAATTGATTGAATTCATCATAATTTAAATGTGGCTTGTGGCATTGAGTAACCCTTTAATTTGAACTAAGTTTGAAGTTTGTATTTATCACTGGCAAAATTAGGGACTAAGACGTCTCGACTGTGGGAGTACGGGTGGTAAAAAAGTTTACCCATTGAACATCAAATAATTTCTGCAATGTTAAATTTTTTTAATGTTTAAACCTGACGAAATGCAGTATTGGAAGTAAATTTTTATAGGTAGTTTTTTGTTTCTCCGTCTTGCAGCTTGTCTGTCTGTCTGTACGTCTTGTCGCTTTGTACCTAAAACTTAAAAGAATGTTTTCTTTACTTGACCCTTTACGTTGATAGGATGATGCAATATTACGGAAAACAAAAGAGAACAACGAACTTTTTATCATAATTTTCATAATTCTCTTCATCCATCAGTTATGAAGCCTCCGTGAAATAACTGAAAGGCTGTTACTCGGTTACACCGTAAGGAACATTGTGAACTTGCCTATTCCCAATTAGAAGGTTGCCACGAGTACAACCGTTGTTATACAGAAAGGCCTACTGTTGAGGTCAGAATTCTACAGTTATTGAAACGTTCAGCTCATCCCAAAAATAGGATAAATTTTGATTCCTCATTACTTTTAAACGGTAAAAAAAGTCCATTCGGCGAGTAACAAATAATCGTGACTATTTTTGCCTACTCTGGTCTGTGTGTGTGAGTCTGCACGGAATTTTGTGTTTTAGGTAGAGCTATCCCAATCCAAAGTTATTTTGCAATAATCATTTAGTAAATAACCACACCTAGAAATTATAGAATTAACGAGACCTTTTACTCGAAAAATATTAGATGACCCAAAAAATATATCGATTACAAAATCACGACAACAGTAATAATGCCAATTATTTTGAAAATCCTATTGGAGCAGTTTAAAATTTGCGCGATTGCATGCATTTTTAATTTTGTAGCAATTAGCGCATTCTGGAAACGCTTTGTTTGTTCCATGACTTAAAAATTTAAACAGGAAAATTTAAACAGGATTGAATTTATATGCGTGCTTAACTTCTATTGATGTCTTTTTACCATTAACAAACACTAACTTCTAACTTTCTTCATAAATCTTCATAAAAAAATTGAAAAAAACGAAAAAAACAAGCTAAAAAAAGAGGATGAAAAAGAAACAAATGTTCGAGCGCTCATAGGAGCTAGCTTTTGATTGTCCGAGGAAAGACAAAATAGTATTGAGAGATTGTCCGAGGAAGGAAAAAATAGTATTGAGAGATTGTCCGAGAAAGGAAAAAATAGTATTAAGAGATTGTCCGAGGAAGGAAAAAATAGTATTGAGAGATTGTCCGAGGAAGGACAAAATAGTATTGAGAAATTGTCAGATGAAAGACAGAATAGTATTGAGAGATTGTCCGAGGAAAGACAAAATAGTATTGAGAGATTGTCCGAGGAAGGACAAAATAGTATTGAGAAATTGTCAGATGAAAGACAAAATAGTATTGAGAGATTGTCCGAGGAAGGAAAAAATAGTATTGAGAGATTTTCCGAGGAAGGACAAAATAGTATTGAGAGATTGTCCGAGGAAGGAAAAAATAGTATTGAGAGATTGTCCGAGGAAGGAAAAAATAGTATTAAGAGATTTTCCGAGGAAGAAAAAAATAGTATTGAGAGATTATCCGAGGAAGGAAAAAATAGTATTGAGAGATTGTCCGAGGAAGGACAAAATAGTATTGAGAGATTATCCGAGGAAGGAAAAAATAGTATTGAGAGATTGTCCGAGGAAGGACAAAATAGTATTGAGAGATTATCCGAGGAAGGAAAAAATAGTATTGAGAGATTATCCGAGGAAGGAAAAAATAGTATTGTGAGATTGTCCGAGGAAGGAAAAAATGGTATTGAGAGATTGTCCGAGGAAGGATAAAATAGTATTGAGAGATTATCCGAGGAAGGAAAAAATAGTATTGAGAGATTGTCCGAGGAAGGACAAAATAGTATTGAGAGATTATCCGAGGAAGGAAAAAATAGTATTGAGAGATTGTCCGAGGAAGGACAAAATAGTATTGAGAGATTGTCAGATGAAAGACAAATTAGTATTGAGAGATTGTCCGAGGAAAGACAAAATAGTATTGAGAGATTGTCCGAGAAAGGACAAAATAGTATTGAGAGATTGTCCGAGGAAGGACAAAATAGTTTTGAGAGATTGTCCGGGTAAGGACAGATATCAGATACCAAGTCGTGACGGTGAAGTTAATAATTTCGGTTAACACAGGTTAAGAAAAGATTGTTTGAGTGTCGTAGAAGCGACAGATTTAAGTTGAAATCAAAATTAAATCGAGTCTTAACGTAACGTAGTAATGTAGTTAAATACTAGCGCGCATAAGATTAAAATATTAGCGAATTGCAATAACTAATATACTTTCTAGAATAATCTTTAGGACAGTAGTAGTAACTGAAACTATTTTTATAGTGATTGACAGAACACTTTTTAGAGTATCAATTAATTGATTTTTACAATAATCTGTTTTAAGAATGATAACTGAGAACCTTGTCTAGAATAATCATTTTTTATAATCATAACTATGATATTTTCTTTAAAAAATAATTAGTTTTCTTTCGATAATTGTTAGGACAGTGTTAAGGATAATAAATAGGGTTTTTAGAATAGTAACTGAGTTTAATTGAAGGTAGATAAAAATAAAAATGTGGTCATTGCAGAATAAATTTGTGGAAAAATTTAATTCTAGCAGTAAAATTAAAATATAGCAACAAAAGGAAGCTTACGCGGCAAAAATAAAATTAAAGCCTGTTGTATTTGTTAGATCAACCGTATGTGTAGAAAACTAATTGGGACAATTATACGGAACACTGTGCTAATAAGATAGCATACTGTGAACAGATATTATTTTAATAGTATGGATACCATGTTTTAATTTAACAGATAACGAATGGATGAGAAACTAATAGGATAAGTTAAAAACTAATACTAATTTAAACTTGTTACCTTTATTAGAAAAATGATACTCGAATGGATAAATTTATAATCATGCAAGAATTACATTAGGATACAGCAATTTTTTAGCTACATTTTGTTTAAAAAGACAATAATAGCTAAAAAATGTTTGATAACATCTTTGGGACACTTCATCTCAAGTATTTTGATGTGCGGCAGGCGGAAGAACTGATAAAGCGAAGGTTTATTGTCGTGAAGAATCGGTCTGGAGCTGTTTCCCCGTTTTGTGCCTTGTTACGTGCGATAGTCAATATTATTATGTACTTTTTGTGGTAGATTTATATTTTAAAACGTTACGTCATTTTACTGTTCTTTATTTGAAGGCCAATAGCTGATTGTGCTGGAGACTAAAGGTATGTATCAACCAGTTTTCTGCTCCCTGTGTTGTGTCACTGGTGAAGGTTCGTAGCAAATTATTATCAGGATTGCTACAAAAAGCTTCCACAAAACAGGAGTATTGCCCACTTCTGCTCTTTCTAAGAGTACGGCACTTAGGTGCGTAAGCCTGCAGCACTAGCGTAACAACTAGAGTTGGGTACAGGCAAAGCGGCATGTTTTAAAAAAAAAATCGCCTATTCGCAGTGCGCAGCGCAGGGGCAGATTAGGCAAATATTTTGTTGTCATTAAGCCAAGACAAGAACTGATCACTCGAGCTCTGGCTGTTGCATCAACAATATTATACATGCAACATGTCTCTTTACAAATCAACCCTGCAGATTGTTCAGCGGGACGCTTCACACTTAGGGGGGGAGGTATGTTACGGACCACAGGGGTCCTATTATTAAATTTAAGCACGCACCAGTAATTTTTTTTCTTATGTAGTACGTGTTAGTATTGAGCTTTCAATACGTTCCATGAACGTATTGAAAGTCCAACATGTAG
>Ga0210040_10009505_pt1 | contig 11303 bp, 11 predicted proteins | sample CryGeyCG12114_NA_FD_185462 | JGI IMG/M metagenome (GOLD analysis project Ga0210040, IMG submission 185462) | Groundwater microbial communities from aquifer - Crystal Geyser CG19_WC_8/21/14_NA (SPAdes) (version 2) | ecosystem: Environmental > Aquatic > Deep subsurface > Groundwater | place: USA... | reverse complement strand
AAGAAGAAAAAACGGCACTAACCTTGCAGTAGGTGCAGAAGCTCTAGCTTTCGCTAATAGTCTTCTAGCGCGGTCATATTCATTATTTTCGGATTCTAACTTCACTGCAGCCAACCAGATGTCCTCTGAATTTGGATTTGCATTGAAAGCAAGAGATAAAATACTTCTAGCGGCTGGCACATCCCCCTAAAAGTAAATGGGAAAAATAGAGGGGAAAAAGAAATTATATATTTAATTCAAAAAGTTTTGTCAATTAGTAAGTCAATTTGTCTTCACTTACAGCCATCCATTTAGACTTTGCCCCCATAAGCCACAAAACTTCTGCTTGTGGACAGTGAGATACGGCTTTTTGTAAAAGATTTTCTAAACTTTCACGATCTCCATACTGTTTTTCAAAGTAAGCTGCTTGTTTCCATATACTCTTTTTGGTAGGAAATATGGACAGAGCATGAGCATAAATTGCACGTGCACATTCAATAGCTCCCTGAAAATAGAAAATGTAAATAATCAAGAAAATTTGCACTACTACAGTGTGACTTGATAACCGGGTAAAACAGTACCTTTTGAGCGCAATTATCAGAATCTTCCATCCATGTATCTTTTCTTTCCTCATCTTCTAAACCATGCCCAATAATTGCTTTAACTATGGCTCTACATGTCAAAAATGATCTTGCTTTGTCACATTCAATGGCATCTTCTAACCATTGCTCACGATTTATTTCCACTCCATTTGAAGTCAAAGAACTAATAGCCCTCTCAATAATTTTTTCCACCATGACACTATTTTCATTTGCCTCTTCCAATTTGGCTGCAGTGATCCAAATGGATCTATCAGTAGGGATATTTTGTCTCGCTTTGTTCAAAACTTTGCGAGCGTTTTCATAAGTTTCCAGTCTGTGTTAAAAATAATGAAATTCCACACAATAATTGATATGCATCCGTTTGAACTATCATCAATCTACTGTCAATAATGATTTTTTTGTTTAAAAGAAATAAAAAAAACATACCTTGCTAATGCAAGCCATAATTCAACAGAAGTAGGACAACACTCCACAGCTCGCGCTAATAAAATTCTAGCATCATTTGGTTCCTCCAGTTCTACTGCAGATTTCCAAAGTCGAACACTGTTAGGAATGTGTTCTAGGGACTTTCTATAGACTTTCTTTTTTGCTTTTGTCTCTGTTTCCAAGTCTGCCGCTTTTGCCCACACTCGAACTGATGTAGGAATATGTCTGACTGCTTGAGCAACAATGGATTTTGCTAAATCTGGAGGTTGCAATCGCGCTGCTTCCAACCATAAGTCTTCTGAGTTCGGATTCACTTCACACCCTTTCATAATCAAATTTCTGGCTGATTGCAATTTTCCAGTAACTTCTTCTAAGCGAGCGGAAGCTATCCAGGCAGGGGGATGATTGGGATTAGTTTCCCGAACAGATTTCAAAAGAAGTCTCGCTTTCTTTATGTCACTACATTAGGCGAAACACAAAACAAGAAAACAATGTAAAATCACATACGGAAAAATATATTATGCAGGGCGAAGAATTCTTTACTTTATATCTCCGCCGTATGTTGGAATCATGGACTGTAGATCAGTCAGATAACCTTTGGGATCTACCACGGTTTGCCCAGATACGGAATCTGAGACTTGGTTAAGTTTTACATTCATGAGAGTATTCCTAGCTTGTCCAATTTTCTTCAAATCAAGATCCCCTGATGGTGTGCTTCCACCTGCATCATATTTCAAATTGACAAAATATAATATTCAGTCATTACTAACAACTATAGTTAGTAATGTATACAAGTGCACTGTCACTGTGCGTGCATGTCTAAAAACATAATATCAAACCAGGAGTTTGCAGTCCTTTAGGTATGGCAGATGCAAGACCTGATGAAGGATCAATAGTTGTGACTGCTTGGCCGCCCAAATTTCTCGCCAAAACACTGTCTGGTAGAGGAGTGAACCTAAAAATAAAACTCATAATGAAGAAAGCCATAGACGATATTTAAGAGTAAGAAATTTTTAGTAACAGCTTACTTTTCCGCTCGTGGATTTCGTTGCTTCTTGTTTCGTGCGTCACCAACATCAGGGATGCTGTTCCACTCTTCTTCACTGACACTTCCAAGAGCTCTCCTGAGATCGCTAAACTGCTGCTGAATTTTAGGTCTTTCTTGACGATACTTCTCCAGCTCAACTATAGTGGCATGTCAAAAAAACTTCATTGAACTGAAGTTCGCCGAAGCAATGAGGGCAAGTATAGCCATATTAAAGTCTCTAACTGCATTACCCAGCAATTTCTTTTCTCTGTAGTCTTTTCGTTTTTCATCCATTCTTTGGTCAATAGAATCATAAATAGCGTCCGCTTCTTCGTCATCTTTGTCATATGGATCCTTACTGCTGCTGAATAACGATCCTCCATAACCTGAAAACTATAATATACAAATGTTGAAATAAAAAATGCTCCATCTGCAAAACCTTCTAGATGTGGTGAATTCCGAGTTAAAATACTTCGTCATAGTTTGAATCATTCAAATCTTCTTCCTCCTCCTCCTCTTCATCCTTCTTCTTTCTCTTATTAGGAGGTGCATGTCGATCATCAGAAACATCACTGGCATCTCTGGCAGGTCCAATATCTGATCGCGTAGTAAAACCAGTAGCTCTAAAATAGTTTTACAAATTCCTTAATGATTAACTTTTCATCGAATAACGTATCAGGACTTTGACTTTAGAATCCTTTAGAACTTACCCTCGACCAACACCAGCTACGTATCCAGAAGGTGCTGGAGCTCCGATGAAATGCTTTTTCGGTTTTGAAACCGGAGCGATCGGGATTGAAGGCACCGATGCCATTTTTCTGAAACTGGTGAGCTAAAGACTATTAAATTCAATAGATAATTTAATAAAATTCAAATAATCGCAAATATCGAGTTTCCAGTTTATTTCAAACAGGGGATGTCAATTTCAGTGCATCCTGTCCATCAAAAATCAATAACACAACAACTAAATGATTTTTAATTTTTAGTGTATGATTTTATTGAGACAAATTGCCGGGCTAGCGCCGCTATGCTATCGATGGTCCTAATGTGCAAATGTATCGTTCCGTTCTGTCAGCCGCTGCGGTGAAAGCTTCCACCATGTCAGGAAAACTTTCTCTTTTTAGAATGTAGCGTATGCAATTCACTAATGTATGTAGTATGTAGCACTTTTGTGGGCCAACAATCAGAATTTCGCATACAATGTACTTACTATTCATACCATACCACAGTGCATGAACAAAAACTCATTCAACTGACGATGAAGGAGATCCGCCACTCCAGGAAGAAATCATGGAGATCACCGAATATTCTAGGTGGCTTGCGAAGTTTTGAAATGAGAAATAGCTTAAAATGATTCAAAGAGTGCCTGCACTAATGCCTAAAATATAGTTTCCAATGCTTAAGTGTACACATGCCACAATGGACGAAATCGAGAGTCATTTTTTTTTCTTCGAGAAAGTTACAGAGAAAATCTCGATTTTTCGTTAACCTTAATTTCTGCTTACCGTTTTTTCGATTTTGACAAAACAGCTACTTGGATGCATGCAAAAATGACTGATGCTGTGAGAATAAGCAACCGTGTGGGAATCAAATATCTTTTGGAATATTTTGGATGTTCGTATGAGATTCCCAGCTCATAATGTGCGTTGAATTATAAATTGTTCCTTGTTCATAGACTACGCATTTTTACACAAAATGGGTTGAGTTTGAATTTTTTAGATTTTTGTTGTTCACGGCCTTTGTTTATTAACCATGTACGCATCATGACATAAATCTTATTATTCATTATTATTATTATGTATCATTATTACGGTACAGACCGTACATGTAATATAGCAGTACTGTAACTCATTCAATCTCGTTCATCGTCAATCAATAAGCTGTTTTTACTTGGTTTCTTTCTCTGGTTGATTTCTCTAATGCATAACATTTATTTATAGATATATATTTATACATAATATATTCATGTACTTAAATATTACTGCACATAAAGTACACATCTCTCTTTCTCTCAAATACAAGGGTAGCTTTTAGCATGTAACTGTAGAACTATACATTAGCTTTATGTGTATACATAATAATAAATACATAATAATATTACAACTGGGAGGAATATTATATAGTAGAAAGGAGAGAGCATAATATATTTTTCAAAACTCATTTGTCTACTCCATTCCCCATGCATGTAGCAAATAAAAATTACTTTCATTCCACACAACGTTGCACAGCCCGTGTTACCGGACATTGATGACTTCCTTTTCTTTTGAACACCATCGATTCAATAGTCTTTCACATCTTTCCATATTCCACAGTTTTGAAATAGATTAACTGGACAACTTGCTGTAAACACAGCTAGAAGGATATCAAGACAATTGTTGTCATTTTGGCATTAACTTTTTGTGCTATAACACAACACAATACGCGAGTCCCTTCCCACTTGCATTAGATTGAAAGTAACTGAGCCCCATATTTGCTACAGATAGATTGTATATTGTATCAAAACATTCCTCATCAGAGAATTCCCATCAATTGATACAACACACTAAAACGGTGCAGACAAGAGATTGATGTAATTTTTAGCTGACATTTTTCCGCTTAGTTTAATATGGCTAGTGAAACTATGTCTCTACAGATTAGCTTACGCGGAGAAACAATACGCTCTAATCTTTTATATTCTTGTCGAATGTAATTATAAATACTACTGACTGAGATTAAAAGTTTATGAAGGGTTTACACATGTATTGGTTACCTTCATAATGCTGCAACTAATCTGGAGAAAGTTTTACATAAATGCCTCTCAAAGTAAAAGATATTGAAAGAGCTACCTCAACACAATGATTGTAAGCATCCTAATTGTGGCAAATGTAATTGATCAAGATTTTTTGTCAAATTTTTTAATGCTTAATTATTTGGTGCTGCTTAAATATTATTATGGGTTATATATCACATATGCAAATAATTAGCCAAAAATAATGGTTTAGTTTCAAACTTTGCGTAGGGATTTTTTCTATAAAATAAACATTGTGCAGTATACTGACTCATTTAAATACAAGTAGATACCTAGATTAATTGAGTTGAACATAAACAGAGTGAAACTAAATACTTTTTTACTTAAAATTTGGAATTTTGCATACTGAACAATTATAAGTTAGCTTGTCTGGAAATAAATAAATAAATACAATTTTGTCAAGCAGAAAAATTGTACGGTCACAATCCAGTGACAAATTATACGAGCAATAAATACTTATTTTGTATTTTGCATTTTCTGATGACTAGAACAACAACAAAAACGTGCATAGAACGAGCACGATGCATTTTATAGGAGGATGAGGACCATATGAATAATTCCTCTGTGATTTAAATATGACTAAAAAAACGGATAAGCAATGATTAGGCAATTATACTCTTGACTTGTTGATAAGCATATTTGTTACACTGGGGTGTAAATTGACAAGAATAGATTCTATTAGTTTATAATTTTTTTGGCTGGCATATTTTTTTTTAATTCTCGATAAATGACAATGATTCACGACTGTTCATGAAAATATGCCAGTTCCCATACGATTTTCAGTTGTATACATTAAGTATGAAAATTGCAGTAGTAGTTGAACAGTACAATTATTGACATCACTGTACATGTGCAGTTTTTAATTTTCAAAATCATGTGTTTTTCTTGTGCTAAGTAAAGTTGGCAAAAATGGGCAAATGATTTTTACAACATTTTAAGTCTGTTTTTTTAGTTAAGAGTATGAGACACAGACTGACATTCAGCAATTGAACTGCTGCACTAAATAAAATCCACGATGGAATTGTACATATTATACCTTCTTCCGGAAGTAAACGGAACATTCACATTACATCTTATGTTATGTTTCACTAATGAATGGAAAAATCTCTAAAAATTGCTCTTCCAACAAACAAGTGCTTACATTCATGTTATACTTTGAATATAACAAGGAAAACAATAAAAATTAAACTTAAACAGGTCATATAAGATTAATTGTAGAATGCATAAAAAATCTTCAACTTTTTCGGAATTGCCATTCGAAAACATCCATGTTTTTTGCTGTTAATATCTTGAATACTTATAGGATGTTCTTCTAACGTATTACTTGAAAAGCAAGCTGCTGCATCAAATTATAGATATTTGAATACCAATAGATGATGGGAAATAATGCTATAGTAAACATGCTGCATCACAAAAACATTTACTAATTTTGCTAAAAGTTTTCATGCAATGTAATATATAATATAATCTTGGGAGGGAAAAGCAGAGCAGGCGTTGAATTGCAAAATTTGATGTCTAAATTAAAGACAACATGAATATATTAAAATTGATATATTGCATTTTTCAGATCTCAAAACGCTACTTAGGCTGCTAAGTGTAAATCAAATTGTTCAAGTTGGAGAAAGCGCGTGCTCAAAATATGACTACAAACATTTGTACGCTATAGTTATAACCACCAAATATTTATGCAATGTAATTTTAATTCATCATATAATTTTTTCATATTTGGCAAGAATTCAGGTTAGGAATCGTCCGGAGGTTTAGCTGTAAAATTGTCATCTCATGTAGATCTTTTATAATACTGATGAATCACACTACTATGATTTTTCAGTCAAATTTAGATCTATCGCTTGTTACATTTAATTTTAACCTTAGCTGTGTGAAAGAGTTTTCAATTGTGCTCGATCGGTAGTGTTGTGTATGCTTTTAAAATGCACAATTATTTGACTATGGCTATACGGTAATTGATGCTGTTAGCTGGAAATTAGAAATAATGGCCATACCAATATTTCCTATTGGGTTTAACAAAGAGTTTATGTAAATTTGTGCCATTACTCATCAGCATCATAAGCTAAGTACATAAGTACATACCAGAGCAAATAATTTTCTCCTACAATCAAGAAAATAAGTCGTGGGACATTCATATACACCCGTCATAAACTGAATTGGCATTTCAAAAACATGACAAGAAATCCAGAAACAGCTCATTGAACAGTAATTTTTTTGAACAACTATAAGTTAAGCAGCCAAGTTCTTATTGGTCAGAGAAAAAAAGAAGGATTCAAGTGAAAAAACAGTTGAATGAAACAAAATGCAAATCAACAACGAACAGTAAATCTAAAGCAACGTGAAATATGGCCGTCACATACATAACTTTTTGATGGAATGAGTTAGAAGAATGAACCAGCTGAATAAATTTGCAGTACATAGTTAAAGTATAGCAATAAAGAGAGTAAGTAATGAAAAACATTCAAAAGTATTGGTAATTATAGGACACGGTTGAATGTTTCATCATAAAAATGAAAGCACGGTAGCACACATACTCACTTGGTGAGAAAACATTATGCTTCTTGTCAACAATCTTTCGGTATAATGAATGCGCATGAATAAAGCGTTCCGCTCATACACAGCCTGTATTGTATAGCCATTTTGGGCGAGATCTGCACATTGTCTGTGTGCCATTTACAAGCTGTAAATAATTTACTCATTTACTACTACTATCCTATATCTACTACCGAGCTGCTCGTGATACTAAAAATTTAGAAAACTGAATAATTTGTGTGCTGAAAGTATCTTGTGCATAAGTTCTACTACAATAGAAGAACCATTTAATCGTTGACTTATCAATTTACTTGTGATTACAAGGAAAATATGCAGCAGCCATTCGTAGAGCTCGGTGTGCTAATCAGTAAATCTAATGTAGTAAGCTATTTTTTTCTTCTTCAAATATACGAGATTGGTAAGCCTTAAAAGCCACTCTTATTGCGCATTATAATATGATCCATGATGAAATCAACACGATAACAATATTCAATATACAGAACAAGTGAGGAACACGAGAAACTGAACCTGAGAACTAAATTCATTCAATGGGTACATATGTTGCACAAGCTGCGTGACAGTTGTATTCTTGATTATCATTCGAAGATGCTGGGTTCTTGAAAAACTATTTTAACTGTGATAGTTAGTTTGCTACACTTTCAATCGTCGGAGGAGTGCGGCTGTGAGGATGATGGTGGGGTTGGAGAGGGGCAAGAAGCCATGGGGGACATCACGGCTTCCGTATTTCGTCGCTTCATTTTTGTCTTCTTTAACATGGTGGCCTACACAAGTTTCAAAAATATATTACAAATCCCTTCATCATGTGATAGCAATCCATACTTCTATTAACGTGAGTTAGTCTCACTCAAGTATACAATAATAGTTTAAATCTGATAACTCAGTAGAAGTTAGCAGATATGATATTATCATAAACAGATTCAGACACACAGAGACAACAGACAGACAGATACAGAGACAGAGATTCAGATGTACTAGGTGGTTTATGCTTACCTTTAGCGCCGATTTAAGCACCACAACATCACCGGGGGTTTGAATCCAAGGCTCACCATCCACTTGTACGGGTAGCTCGGTGTTGAGTCGAATTTTTATGTGTCCACCTTGAGCTATTCTCATGGCTGACCGGAGACCAGATTGGATTTGACCAAGATGAACAACTCCAGTGACTCCTACGACTTCCAGCATGCCATCCCAATGGTTTGGCTTTGAGAACTGGTCTTCCCTTTCAGGACCCCAAGGGTTGGCTCCTGAGCCCCAACTAAAAATCCCAAGATTATTTTGTAATGATTGGATTTTATTTTTGCTTATATTATTTTATGCCATTTAACTTTTAGCATGCACTATTTTTATCTACCTAATCACAAGTTATAACTCACTCACAGCGCATTCGATTGATTCGATCAACGATATGATTGGTTGAATTATCACCTACTTACTTACCACTACAGAAAAAATGCTTCATTTTTGCATGCGCAGTAAAACGGAGTGCAACCTTATCTATATGCTTACTGCGAAAATTTCTTTTGAGTTTGCTCTGGCAATTGGTTCACTTAAATACGCAATTTTTGGCAAAATTTAATTTTTAGCGCAAAACATTTATTTGAGTTAATTAGTTTATATTCAAACCGCAAATCAAAAAAAGTACCTCAAAATATTTAAGATGATTATTCCTTCGACCTGGGGCAGCTCCACAACTTTGCCATCCACTTCCAATCGAATTTCTCGATGCAAGTCTTTGCACATTTTCCTGGACACCATTTTCTTCAGTCCCATTTTAACGTACACACCCTTATTATGTAGTCGAGAATTAAACTTATTTGGATTCTCCTCCCTAGCATTATGGAAATCTAAGCAGAGATCCGCATCGATCCCAATTCCAAAGTAGTTATTCATTACATAAATGGCTGTGTTGTCTTCACTCTGAGAGCTCGCACCTATTTGAACTGCATAGCAAACATATTCATCAGCTACAACAGATGATTACTACTATTGCTCACCACCGACCACCCCCGCCCTCCCAAATGTCCTCACATCTTTCATTCACTGAATTGAAATTCGCAGAGGATCCAATACAAAAACTATTTAATTTACAACATAACGAAAACAAAAGAAAAAAATCTCAATCAGTTGAATTATGTCGCTTGGGGACATTTGGGAGGAAGCCATTGTATAAAGAAGTTACAGCATTCAGTAAATGTGTTATGATAAGTTTGGATGCAACCCGTATGATTTTAGCTTACATGCTTGATTGACAGGCATTTTATCCTCCGCTTTTTCATCCGGATGAAACACCACAGTCCATCTATCCAGCCGAATTTCTTCAGCGTCAATTAAATCCCTAAGAAGCGTGATAGCATCCTCCCCACCAGTGTATCCCGGTCCCCATCGGAGTACTCTGGCCAAATCATTGCCTGTACCCAAAGGGACGATGGCACAAGGAGGAGAACAGCATTCGGAATCTTGACCTACATTGTCCAAGCACTGAAGTACCCAGCCAATGGTGCCATCTCCACCACACACCATGATTCGATAATTCTCTATATGTCGAAACACATAGAGACCTGGGAGTGGTCCACCATTCTCCAAATCAAACACTTGATATGGGTTGAGAAGTTTACGAAAACTAGAGATCAGCTCAAGGCCTTGGCAGCCTCCGGACTTGACATTGACAAAAATTAGAAGAGGAGTGATTCCTGATGGGATCATTTGAGAAGCCAATGCTGGCAATATCAAGACTAGTAAGTTTTTCTCTTCATGCACGGATTCACGCAGGGTGTAGAATGCACGGAGTGCACGCTGTGTATCTTCGTATGTAATCACAAGACTTCCATATTCATAGTAAATGGGCCCAACTTGGTTATACTTATTTTCACGCCCAAGGTACTCATTCAGAATGTGCTCATACTGTCTTTGGTTCAAGTTGGGAGTCAAGTTCCCCACATACAGAGCCACTGTGGAGCCATGAGGGTCTTCCGCTAGCTGCATGTGAAACCGCACATGGTACATGTGACGCACCGAATCTTTGCCGTGCTCTTTAAGAAGCACCCATGGTTTTTCTTGTAGGTCTAAAACATGTTCATATACTCCCCCTAAACGAAAGGTAAATTCAAAATTCAAGGTTTCAGTCCTGCAAGACACATTCTTATATAGTGTACAAAAAATCCTGACATACCTTTGTCAAGTAGCACTTTTATCATTCTGTAAGATGCTCTTGATTCTGGATCTAGTCCGAATTGATCCAAAGCAGCAGATATCACTTCTACAACAGTAGTCTCATCCGTTACGGGAACAGTAGCAATACTTTGCGCTGTCTTAAGCTTCCCTGAATAAACCTGAACTTCCCCTGAACTTCTTTCTTCATCGCTGATGTTTGAAACACATAAGATATTATGAAATAATCTTATTAAAAACTACTATATGCTCACATTATCTGAAGATTCTTACCGGAATCTAATGAACACAGCAGGTCGTTTTCCTTCGTGCCTCTTCAGACCGCCTACAGGATTTGGATCACTCACCAAAGTCTCTTCATTGTATGCATCCGTTAAATAAAAGTCTTCAGTGCATTTTGTAATGTGGAAAGCTTTGAGTGCGGACAATAGCATTTGTTCAGTAGTGAAACTTTTGCTAATCTGAATGGTTCGAAACTTTTTACGCCTTGCCCCCTGATTACCATCGTACACTTTGATAGTCTCCTCATCTTTGTCATGACTTTTACTTGAGGATCCAGATGATGCTGCGTCCATGTCCATATCAGGCTTCGATAATGGTTTTGTATCACGGTCCCCACTGCTAAACTCTTCTGATATACTTTGAGCTGGAAATGCATGTCCAAAGTATGGCATGAGCATATGAAGAATATATAATAGCACTCTTTACTTTCAGTTTCCCCTCATTGATTCATTTGAGGTGATTAACATTT
>Ga0210040_10009504_pt1 | contig 11304 bp, 8 predicted proteins | sample CryGeyCG12114_NA_FD_185462 | JGI IMG/M metagenome (GOLD analysis project Ga0210040, IMG submission 185462) | Groundwater microbial communities from aquifer - Crystal Geyser CG19_WC_8/21/14_NA (SPAdes) (version 2) | ecosystem: Environmental > Aquatic > Deep subsurface > Groundwater | place: USA... | reverse complement strand
TGGCCGAGGCGGTCAGCACGCCGCCCACCTGCACGCCGTCCACCTTGATCGTGTACTGCGCGTGGCCGTTGTAGGCGTCCTCGCTGATCTTCAGCACCAGCGCGTCGCTGCCGTTGCCGATCGTCGTCGTCGTGGTGGTGGGCGGGGTGGTGGTGGGCGGAGTGGGCTTGGACGGAGTGGGCGTGGGCGTGGGCGGAGTGGGTGCGGTCACCACCGGCGCGGTCGGGGTGTTGCTGATCGGCGGCGTGTTGGCGCTGTCGGGAACGGCGAGGGAGTAGGTGGGATCCCTGGAGAAGGTGGCCTCGTCGACGAAGGGCGGCTTGGCCGCGACCAGCGCCTTGTAGGCGGACAGCGCGTCCTGGCTGCCCGTCAGCTCGTAGATGGCGGACAGGCTTGCCAGCGCCACCTGGGCGTAGTTGCCGTCCACCTTGGCCCAGCCATTCCCGTTGGAATAGCCGCGCGCGATGGTCTGCGCGCCGATCTCGGCCCAGGTCTTGTAGATGGCGCCCGTGCTCTGGTCGCTGATCGCGATCAGGTAGGCCACGCCGTCATGCATCTTGAAGCCGCTGCTCTCGTGCGTGAAGCGGCCGACCAGGAAGTTCATCTCCCATTTCAGGAAGGTGAGCGCATCGGCGTTGCCCGCCCGCGCGGCGGCGGCGGCGGTGGAGGCGAAGTAGTCCTGCTGCCACTCGGGCATCGCGCCCTTCACGCCGTAGTCGCCGGGAACCCAGCCATGGGCCTCGCCCTGCTTGGCCGTCCATTCCGGGATCTTGGAGACGAGCCACTTCCAGTTGCCGTTGGATGCGGCCTGGAAATACGCCTTCTCGGCGCTGCCCTCGGGCGCGGCCCAGGCGGCCTCGTCCACCTGGCGCAGGCCCCAGGCGGCCGAGCGGACCTGCGCGCCGTTCGCGAGCATGTCGGCGGCGTTCAGGCGCTGGGCCGGCCACTCGTTCATGATGGTCGCCGAGGCCTGGGCAAAGACGTTGTCCAGGATCCAGCGCTCCCCCGTCATCAGGTAGGGGACGTAGGACAGGTCGGGCTGGTGAGCCGTGTCGAAGGTCCAGCCGGTGTTGCCGGCGATGCCCTGCACCAGCGTGCCCGAGTTGGAGGCGCCCGGCGTGCCCACGCCGCCGCGCCCGTCGAGCCAGAGCTTGGGGTAGTTGTCGGTGTTCAGCCAGGTGCCGTTCGCCGCGTCCCAGAAGTGGATGGGGATGGCGTTGGCGGCATCGGCCTGGCCCAGCGCATAGGCGGCCGCGTTCGCGTCCTGGGTCATCAGCCAGGCGGTGTTGCTTTGGGTGGTGATGCCGATGTCGCCGCGGCCGCCGGTGGCCGGCATGTACTGGGTGACGCCGTTGGCGGCCAGCGGGGCGCTCCAGGAGGCGGCGTCGTTGGCCGCGTCGAAGCCGTTGAGCAGCGAGCTGTCCACACCGATCGCCAGGTTATAGGGCGCGACGGCGCCGGTGGCCTGGAGGTAGCTGGTGTCGTGCTGGATGTTGAGCCAGCCGGCCTTCTCGCTGCCCAGGCCCTGTCCGCCGCTGGTGCCGGTGGTGAAGGTCTCGTGCCAGTTCTGGTACTGGGCCTGGTTGACGGTTTCGTTGGCGACCGTCTTGCCGTCGAGCTGTGCCGTAAGAGTATAGTTCACCCGGCCGCCGGTGGCCTGCATGGCGTCGTCGTTGTTGAACTGGGCATCCACGGAAAGCCCGCCGCCCTTGTAGGCGGTGACGTCGAAGATCATCCGCTGCGAGCCCGGCAGGTCGATGCTGATCCGTGCTTCCGTCGCGAACTCGCCCTTCTGCCAGAAGGAGGCGGTGCCGTTGGCCAGCGCGGTCTTGAGGGCGGCCAGCACGTCGATGGTGGTCGTTGCGCCGCCCGCGGGCGTCATGCTGACCGTGAAGGAGTGGCCGCCGGCGGCCTGGGCCAGGTCGATCGCGGAGGCCGCGGAGGCCGTCCCGTGGGAGAGCACCACGTCCAGCGCGGTGCCGGCCGCCATGTCCGGCCGTTCCAGCGAGAGCACCACCATCTTGGCGGAGCCGTCCGCATAGGTTGTCTTGACGTCGACCTGAACCGCGACGGTCTGACCGTTGATCTGAGCGACCAGCCCGCCGCCTTTTGGCAGGTCCCCCTTCTCGAAAACCTGGCCGAAGGTGGTGACGCCACCTTGCAGGATGGCAGCGCCGGCGTTCTGCAGCTTCAGCGCGACGATGTCGTTGGCGCCGGTGGATGCGAAGGTGGGGAGGACAACCCGGGACATAGCTGAGCCTTTCGTTGGCCGATGGAGGCCAGCCACCTCTCAGGCAGCCGTGACTTCACATAATCGTGTGAACACAAAAAAGTGAAGTCAGCTTTTGTGCATCAAAGTCGTGCATTCGTAAATTCGTGATGTACTGTGACTTTCATGTCGACGGCAGCATGATCCCTGGGGAGGGGCCAAGCGCCTGCAATCGGCTTGAGCACACCGATCGAAGGGGCTGCAACCCGCTCATTCCTTTACCGATCTATGGGATTTGAGAAAAACGTCTGGTGGTGAGCGCAGAAGGCTCTTTTGGGTCAGGCTTGATCGTTTTGTTTTTATAACTGTCAAGGCTTTGCAGTCTTGCCGTGCGGGGAGTTGAGCGGCTCGCCCGGGCGCCGCGCACTCTTGCAAAGTAATTTCGTTCCGTACTTGTCGATTATCCTGATATCGCGTCGATCTGGGTGTGACCACGCAGCGCACATCGGCGCTCAGTGGCCTGCTGGAACCGTCGCCAACCACGTTTTCCTGCTACGTTGTTCGCGCACCAACCCGGTCTCCCATGCATCAAACCCGACGCTCCCTCGCGGCCCACATTCTTGCCGCCCTTTCGCCCGCTCCTTTCGCCAAGCCAGCCCTCGCGCAGGGCCTGCCCGCCACCGGCGCCGAGATCCGTGGCCTGCTTCAGCGGGCACGGGACAGCTCGAACACCTCGGCCACGCGACTGCGCCTGGCGGCGGAGCGGACCCTCGAACGCATGGACAACCTCGGCCTCGATCACGGCTCTGGCCCGGGTGGGGGGCGCGTGGTGGTCGTGAACATCGCGGCGGCGGAACTCGTCGCCTATGAGGAAGGGCGGGAGGTGCTGCGGTCCCGCATCGTGGTGGGGGCGGCGCGCACGCGCACGCCGCAGCTTGCGACCTTCGTCACCTCGGTCCGCACCAACCCGCCCTGGTACGTGCCCGCCAGCATCGAACCGGAAATCCGTGCGGCCGGCGCGGTCGGCTTCCGCGTGGTCAACGGACGCCTGATCCAGCCGCCGGGCCCCGCCAACCCGCTCGGTGCCGTGCGGATCGGGCTGCTGGATTCGGACGGCATCTTCCTGCACGGCACCAGCGCCCCTGCCCTCTTCGCCCGGCCGGACCGCGCGCTCTCCCACGGATGCGTGCGGGTGGAGCGCGTCCGCGACCTGGCGGCCTGGGTGGCCGGAAGCACGCCGGCGGCGATGCAGGCCATGCTGGCCACCGGCCGCACGCTGGAACTGCCGCCCCCGCAGGAGGTGCAGGTGGTGCTGGGCTATTTCACGGCCTGGCCGAATGCCGCCGGACGGGTCGTCGCTCACGCCGATCCCTACGGCCTCGATGCGGCCGGAAGCCGCCGCGCGGCCTTCCGCCGGGTGCCTCGCCCGGCGCCCCAGAGCCCCGCGGAGGCCGAGGACGCCGCCCGCCCGCCGCCGCAGGAGGACAACCCGCTTTAAGCGAGGACCGGCCCCGGCGGAGATACCGGCCGCGCCAGGACCAGCCGCCGGCCGCGGCCTTCACGCCTGGCTGGCAGCTCCTGCTTGCGGACGCGTCAGCTTCGCTCGGGCGGGCGCTCCGCGCGGCGGGAGGCCGCGATGCGGTCGAGCATGGCCGTGGCATAGCGCCCCGCCTCGGCCAGCGGGACCCCGCTTCCGGGGAGGTTCTCCATCTCGCGTGCGGCGTCGGAGCTGTTCGCAACAAAGACCAGCATCGAAACGACCTCCTCGAAGTCCGCGGGCGGTAGCCGCGCCGCGACGGCCGCGATGGTCATTTCCAGAACGAGCAGCCGTGTGCCGACATCCCCGGATGCCGGGTGATCAAGCCTGGCAGCGGCTTCGTCCGACATCATGCTTTCCCCCCGGCCTGCGGGAACGCTAGCCTGGGCCATCGGGCAGGATCAACCGTCCGGGGAGCGGAACCATTCCCCCGCCCGAAAGCCTTTCGCTTCCGAAACTTTATTCTTATGATGCGGTGTCGGATCAGGATGTTTCTGGCGGTGCATACAGGAAAGAACGGCACGGCCTCGGCCAGCTTGCGGCTTCTGCTCCCCCTCTCCCTCGTGGTGCCGGGGCTGCTCTTCGCGGCCGTGGCCTGGTGGTCCCACGGGCGGACCTTCGCCGAAGCGGAACGCGACCTGATCCGCACGAGCGAGGTCGCGCGCGAGCACGCCTCCAAGGTATTCGACACGCACCGGCTCATCGCCGACCGGATCAGCCACCTCTTCGCCGGCCTGGACGATGAAGCCGTCGCCCGCGCGGAACCCGCCCTGCACGCGGCCATACGGGGTGCCATGGCCGGGCTGCCCCAGGTGCAGACGGCGATCGTCACCAACGCGGCGGGCCGGGCCGTGGCCAGCGCCACCCGGTTGCCGGTGCCGCCCGGCCTGGACCTCAGCGACCGCGACTACTTCAAGGCCCTCCGCCAGGGCGAGGCGCCCATCCATGTCAGCCACATCCTGGCCGAGCGCCTGACCGGCCGGGCCTTCTTCGGCCTGGGCCGCCGGCGCGAGGGGCCCCAGGCGGGCGATCCCGCGGCGACCGCCCCCGTGTTCCACGGCGTGGTGAACGTCGCGGTGACGCCGGGTTATTTCACCGCCTTCTACGAAACGCTGAAGGGCGGCGCGGAGGACGGCGCGGGCAAGGTCATCGCCCTGGTCCGCGAGGACGGGGAGATCCTGGTCCGGAACCCGCCGCTGGCGGCCCCGGCACCGCTGGTTCCGCCCGGCAGCGCTTTTCTCTCCGCCCTGGAGCGCGCGCCCGGCGCGGGCACCTTTGTCAGCCGCTCCGTGGTGGAAAGCGGCCATCCCGAGCGGATCTTCGCCTATAGCCGCGTCCCCGGCGTGCCCGTCCTCGTTGTCGCCGCCCGGTCGACCCAGGCGATCCTGGCGGACTGGCGGCGGGAGATGGCCCCTTATCTGCTGGTCGTGGTGCCGACCACGCTGGCCCTGTTCCTGCTCACCCTCACCGCCGCGCGGCGTGCCCTGCGGGAGGAGGAGGCGCTCGAGCAGGCGCGCACGGAAATGGCGCGGCGCGAGGCGGCCGAGGAGGACCTGCGGCGCACCCAGCGGCTGGAGGCCGTGGGCCAGCTCACCTCCGGCATCGCGCATGACGTGAACAACCTGCTGACGGTGATCACCGGCAACCTCCACTTCCTGTCCCGCGCGGGCATGGACGAGGCGCGGCGGCGGCGCCACGTCATCAACATCCAGGCCGCGGCGGAGCGCGGCGCGAAGCTCACGGGGCAGTTGCTGGCCTTCGCCCGGCAGCAGCGGCTGGTGCCGCAACCGGTGGACCTGAACGCGGTGGTGACCAGGCTGGGCGCCGTGATGGCCACCACCATGGGGGGCATGATCCGCCTCGATACCGCGCTCGCGGCATCGCTCTGGCCGGCACGCGTCGATCCCGCGCAGCTTGAGCTGGCGCTGGTCAACCTCGTGATCAACGCGCGAGACGCCATGCCCGCGGGCGGCACGGTGGTGATCGGCACGGCCAATCTTTCGCTCGAGGCGCCCATCCTTCCCGCGGGGCCGCCGGCCGGGGACTACGTGGTGCTCTCGGTGACCGACACCGGCACGGGCATGGCGCCGGGCGTGGTCGCGCGCGCCTTCGAACCCTTCTTCACCACCAAGGGGCCGGGCCGGGGATCGGGGCTCGGCCTTTCCCAGGTGCACGGCTTCGCCCACCAATCCGGCGGCGGCGTGCTGATCCGGAGCCGCCCCGGCGAGGGCACGGAGGTCCGGGTCTTCCTGCCCCGTGCCAGCGAGGCCGCCCCGGTGGCACCGCCGAACACGGAGCGCGAGGCCGGTTCGCCCCAGGGGCAGGCCACCGTTCTGGTGGTGGACGACGATGAGGCGGTCCGGGCCGTGACCGCGCAGATGCTGCGGGAGATGGGCTATCGGGTGATCGAGGCCGAAAGCGGCGCCGCCGCCCTCAGGGTGCTGGCAAGGGCGGGGATGGCGAACGAGGGAGCGGCAGGCGAAGGCCTGGCACCCGGGGAGGAGGTGCGGATGGCCGTGCTCGACTACGCCATGCCCGGCATGAACGGCCTGGAGCTGTGCTGGCGCCTGCGCCTGCGCCGGCCGGGCCTGCCGGTGCTGTTTCTCACCGGTTATGCCGACATGGCGTCCCTGGTGGACGAGCCGGCGAGTGACGTGCTGGCCAAGCCCTTCCGCATGGCCGACCTCGCCGCGCGAATGGAAGCGCTGCTGCGGCCTGGGCCGGTTGGGACCGAGGAAGCGCTCGCGGCCCGTTCGTAGCGCCGGCATCAACCCAGTTATGTTGCGTTGCAATATTTTCGCTTGCGCCGGATGGGAAGAAGGGCCATTCTCCCCTTGCAGCCGCTCGGCCATGCCGGGTTGCTGTTTTCTTGGACGTTTCCTCCCTAAACTCGGCGGCACCCTCGGGTGCCGCCTTCTTTTTTTGTCCGGGCGCTCCGTGGCCGGCCGCCGGGGCCTGATCCTGCGGGCCGCTCAGGCGGCGCGCAGCACCACGATGCGGGCCGCGCCGTGCTGGCGCTCCGCCACCATCTCCCAGTTTTCCGGCACCGGCATCGCCTCTTCCCGCCCCACTTCCAGGCAGGCCAGGGCCGCGGGGGCGATCCATCCCGCCGAACGCAGCGCCGCCAGCGCGGGCGGGCCCAGTTCCTTGCCATAGGGCGGGTCCAGGAACACCAGGCCACAAGGGACCTCGGCCCGCGGGGGGCGCAGCGCGTCGCAGGCCAGCACCTTGGTCCATTCCTCGGCCTTCAGGGAGGCGACATTGGCGCGCAGCACGGCCAGCGCGGCGCGGTCACGCTCCATGAAGACCGCCCGGGCGGCGCCGCGGGACAGGGCCTCCAGCCCCAGCGCCCCGGTGCCCGCGAAGGCGTCCAGAACCAGCGCGCCCTCCACCATCGCACGGCCCGCCCAGGGCGCGTGCCACAGGGCATCGAACAGGGCCTGGCGCACGCGGTCGGCCGTCGGGCGGGTGCCCTCGCCCGGTGGGGACAGCAGCGTGCGGCCCCGCCAGCGGCCCGCGACGATTCTCATGTGCGCCCCGTCACCCCTCGGTATGGGGCTTGGCGCCCCAGGGGGTGCGGTGCGGGTCGCCGGCGCGGCGGGCACGCGGGGCGCGGGCCGGGCGATCGCCACGGGAAGGGGGCGCGCCTTCGTCGGGCGGCGGCGCCGTGCGCTCGATGCCGCGCTGGATGCGGGGCGCGGCGCCGATGCCGAGCTGGTCGCGCATGGTGCGGGCATTGACCTCCTCCACCGCGCCGGCCGGCAGGGTGCCGAGCTGGAAGGGGCCGTAGGCCACGCGGATCAGCCGCGTCACATGCAGCTCCAGGTGCTCCATGACCCGGCGGATCTCGCGGTTCTTGCCCTCCTGGAGGGACACGGTCAGCCAGGCATTGGTGCCCTGGCGGCTGTCCAGCCCGGCCTGGATGGGACCGTACTTCACGTCGCCCACCGTGACGCCGCGGGCCAGCCAGGCCAGCCCGGCCTCGTTCACCTTGCCATGCACGCGCACGCGGTAGCGCCTGAGCCAGCCGTTGGAGGGCAGTTCCAGCTTGCGCGCCAGGGCGCCGTCGTTGGTCAGCAGCAGCAGCCCCTCGCTGGTCAGGTCCAGCCGGCCGATGGACACCAGGCGGGGCAGGCCGGCCGGCAGCTTCTCGAACACCGTGGGGCGGCCCTGGGGGTCCTTGTGGGTCGTCACGAGGCCGTCGGGCTTGTGGTAGCGGAACAGCCGCGTGGGCTCGGGCGCGCCCACCAGGCGGCCGCTCACCGTGATGGCGTCCCCCGGCGAGACGAAGGTGGCGGGGCTTTCGACCTTCGCGCCGTTGAGGGTGACGACGCCCTGGCCGATCAGCGCCTCCGCGTCGCGGCGGCTGGCGACGCCGGCCCGGGCCAGGAACTTGGCGATGCGCTCGCCGCGCTCCGCCGGGGGGGTGTCCTCGCTCATGTGGCAACCCGTTCCTGGCTGGTGTGGCGGGCGGCCTCCACGAAGGCGTCCAGGATCGCCTGGTCACGGGGGTCCACCGCGTATTCGGGGTGCCACTGCACGCCCAGGCAGAAGCGGTAGCCCGGGTGCTCCAGCCCCTCCACCACGCCGTCCGGGGCGCGGGCGTTCACGACGGCGCCCTCCCCCGGCCGGTCCACCGCCTGGTGGTGGGCGGAGTTCACGGCCATGGCGGGGGCGCCGACGATGCGCGACAGCAGCGTGCCCGGGGTCAGCGCCACCTCGTGCCCGGGTTCGGTGCGGGGGTTGGGTTGCTCGTGGGCCAGGGCGTCGGGCACCGTGTCCGGGATGTGCTGGATGAGGGTTCCGCCGAGCGCGACCGCCAGAAGCTGTTCCCCCCCGCAGATGCCGAGCACCGGGATGTTCCGCCGGAGCGCGCCGCGCAGCACCGCGATCTCGAAGGCGGTGCGGCCTTCCTTCAGCACCACGGTGTCGTGGCGGGGGCCGCCGCCATACATCGCCGGGTCCACGTCGAAGGCGCCGCCGGTGACCAGCAGGCCGTCCAGCCGGTCCAGGTAGTCGTCGGCCAGGGCGGGGTGGTGCGGAAGGGCGATGGGCAGGCCGCCCGCCGCCGTCACGGCGCCGAAGTAGTTCTGGCGCAGCGCGTACCAGGGCAGCTTGGAATAGCTGCCCGGCTCTTCCGCATCGAGGGTGAGGCCGATCAGGGGTCGTGCGGTCATGAGGGGGTTGGTAGAGCCTGGACGGGCGCTTCCACAAGCGCCCGTGTTGCGTTGCGGAGGCTCGCATGACGGATGGCACGCCCATGGCGCTGGCGCTCGACGAGGCGCGGGCCGCCGCGGCGCGGGGCGAGGTGCCGGTGGGCGCGGTGGTGACGGACCCCGCAGGGCGGGCGCTGGCCCGGGCCGGGAACGAGGTGGAGGCCCGCCGCGACCCCTCCGCGCACGCCGAGATACTGGCGCTCCGCGGCGCGGCGGCGGTGCTGGGGGAGAAGTGGCTGGCGGGCTGCACCCTCTGGGTGACGCTGGAGCCCTGCCCCATGTGCGCCCAGGCCTCCTCCCTGTTCCGGGTGCGGCGGGTGGTGTTCGGGGCCTACGACCCCAAGGGGGGCGGGGTGGAGCATGGGGCGCGGGTGCTCTCGGCCTCCTCCTGCCACCATGTGCCGGAGGTGGTGGGGGGCGTCCGGGAAACCGAGTCGGGCGGGCTTCTGCGCGCCTTCTTCGCGGAGCGTCGCTGAGCCGGAGAGCCAGGCCGCCGGTGCAACCGGAAGACGATTCCGTGCCTCGACCTTCGCAGGATGTGAGCGCGCCCGGCGGCGAATGGCGGCTAGCCTCATCCTGGCCGCCCCTTGCCCTGATCCGACAGGAGACCCGCCCATGCCACGCCGACGACGCCTTCTGCTCGCCGCCGCCGCACTGCCGGTGCCCTTCCTGGCCCAGGCCCAGGGCACGCTCACCCTGCTCAACGTCTCCTACGACCCGACGCGCGAGTTCTACCGCGCGTACAACACCCTGTTCGCCGCGCAGTGGCGCGCGAAAGGCGGGCAGGCGTTGCGGGTCAACACCTCCCATGGCGGCTCGGGGCGCCAGGCGCGTTCGGTGATCGACGGGCTGCAGGCGGACGTGCTCACCCTGGCCCTGTCCTACGACATCGACGAGGTGGCCCAGCGCGGCCTGCTGGACACCGGCTGGATGGGCCGGCTGCCCCACAACAGCGCACCCTACACCAGCACCATCGTGTTCCTGGTGCGCAAGGGGAACCCGAAGGGGCTGCGCGACTGGGGAGACCTGCTGCGGCCGGGGGTCGCGGTGATCACCCCCAACCCCAAGACCTCCGGCGGGGCGCGCTGGAACTACCTGGCGGCCTGGGCCTGGGCGCGGCGGCAACCCGGCGGCAGCGACGGCTCGGCCGAGGAGGCGATGGCGCGCCTGTTCCGCAACGTGCCCGTGCTGGACACCGGCGCGCGCGGCTCCACCACCACCTTCGCCCAGCGCGGCCTGGGCGACGTGCTGCTGGCCTGGGAGAACGAGGCGCATCTCGCGATCCAGGAGTTCGGCGCGGAGAAGTTCGACATCGTCTATCCCTCCCTCACGATCCTGGCCGAACCGTCCGTCGCGGTGGTGGACCGGATCGTGGACCGGCGCGGCACCCGCGCGGTGGCCGAGGCCTATCTCCAGGGCCTCTATGCGCCCGAGGGGCAGGCGCTGGCGGCGAAGCACTTCTATCGCCCGCGCGATGCCGCCGTGCTGGCGGCCAACGCCGCCCGCTTCCCCGACATGGCGCTGGTGACGGTGGACGACGCCTTCGGCGGCTGGGCCAGGGCGCAGCCGGCGCATTTCGCCGATGGCGGGATCTTCGACCGAATCTCGCGGGCGGCGCGGTGAGCGCATCCATCCTGCCGGCGGGCCGCGCCTCCCCCGCGCGGGCGGTGCCGGGCTTCCGCGCGACGCTCGGCGTCACCCTGCTCTGGCTGGGGACGATCGTGCTGATCCCGCTGGCCGCGCTGGCGCTGCGGCCGCTGGAACTGGGCCCGGCGGGGCTGCTGGCCTCGCTGTCGGAGGAGCGGGTGGTGGCAGCGCTGGGGCTGTCCTTCGGGGCGGCGCTGCTGGCGGCGCTCATCAACCTGCCGCTGGGCCTGCTGCTGGCCTGGGCGGTGGTGCGGCTGCGCTTTCCCGGGCGCGGCGTGCTGGACGCGGCGCTGGACCTGCCCTTCGCCCTGCCGACCGCGGTGGCCGGCATCGCGCTCACCGCCGTGACGGCGCCGAACGGCTGGATCGGTGCGCCGGTGGAGGCCCTGTTCGGATGGAAGATCGCCTTCACCCGCGCGGGCGTGGTGCTGGCGCTGGTTTTCGTGGGCCTGCCCTTCATCGTCCGCACGGTGGAGCCCGTTCTGCGCGACATGGCGGCGGAGGCTGAGGAAGCGGCGGCGACGCTGGGCGCCACGCGCGCGCAGACGGTGCTGCGCGTGGTGCTGCCAGGGCTGCTGCCGGCCCTGCTGACGGGCTTCGCCCTCGCCTTCGCGCGGGCGGTCGGGGAATATGGCAGCGTCATCTTCATTGCGGGCAACCTGCCCGGGCTGACGGAGATCGCGCCCCTGCTGATC
>Ga0210040_10009503_pt1 | contig 11304 bp, 12 predicted proteins | sample CryGeyCG12114_NA_FD_185462 | JGI IMG/M metagenome (GOLD analysis project Ga0210040, IMG submission 185462) | Groundwater microbial communities from aquifer - Crystal Geyser CG19_WC_8/21/14_NA (SPAdes) (version 2) | ecosystem: Environmental > Aquatic > Deep subsurface > Groundwater | place: USA... | reverse complement strand
AGGCGCTCGGCGCCGAGGACCCGCACGTCGGCCTTGTGCCAGATGAAGGGCTTGAGGACCCCCCGCTGGGCCACGAACCGGGCGCCGGCCATGACCGGCGAGGTGTAGCGGCTTCGGCTTGACACGTCGATCACCCTATCGGACTCGTGCGTTCACGCCCCGTTCACGGCGGGTGCGACACGAGTCCTTCGTCACCGGGGGCCGCGCGGATGCCCTGGGCGCGTGTGATCTGGCGGTCGACCTTCGTCAGTGCCGGCTGGAGGAGAGCCGGCGCGAGGCCGCCCGGACGGCCGAGCGTGGCGCGTGCCGCACGGCCCACATGAGCGCCCGGTAGCGCCTCGACGGGATCGAGACCACCTTGCCCCGGGCGACGTCGGCGAGGCACTCCGCGACGAGCGCGTCGGCGTCGAGCCAGAGCGGCCCGGGGATCGAGGAGGTCCCGATCGAGGCGCGCTCGTGGAACTCGGTCCGCACCCACCCCGGAGCCAGCGCCGTCACCGTGACGCCGGTGCCCGCGAGCTCGTTCGCCAGCGACTCGGAGTAGGTCATGGCCCACGCCTTGATGGCGGAGTACGAACCCATCGCCATGAACCCGGCGGTCGAGGCGACGTTGATGATCGCGCCGGACCCGCGCTCGCGCATCGCCCGGCCGGCGGCCCCGCCGAGGACGAGCACCGCGGAGATCATGACGTCGATCCCGTGCTGGTGGGGTGCCGGGTCGGGATCGGTGAGGGCGTGGTGGATGCCGAAGCCGGCGTTGTTCACGAGCAGGTCGACCGGGCGGGCCGCGTCGCTGAGGCGGGCGGCGACGCGCAGGACCTGGTCGCGTTGACCCAGGTCGGCGGGCAGGACCTCGACGCCGACCCCGTACGTCTCGCGCAGCTCCGCCGCGGACGTCTCCAGGCGAGCGGCGTCGCGGGCGACCAGGACCAGGTCGTCACCCCGGGCGGCGAGCTGACGGGCGAAGGCGGCGCCGATCCCCGACGTCCCGCCGGTCACGAGCGCGGTGGGCATGCGCACCACCCTACGGAGCGGGCGGAGCGGGGCTGGACGTCGAGGTCAGTCGAGGTCGCCGGCGCGGGTGCCGTGCGCGTAGGTGATGACCAGCAGCACCAGGGTGCCCATCATCGCGACGGCGCCGAAGCTGATGATCTTGTAGGGCACTGGGACGACGTGGTCGTACGGCGTGGCCGCGAGGCCCCAGATGCCGACGCCGAGCGCGACGATTCCCACCACGAACCCCAGGCTGAGGATCACCTTGCGCACGAACGTCTCCCGTCACGTCTTCTGGGCTCGCTCCGCTCGCCCGCGACCTGCGCTCGGACCCTCTGCCTTCCTCGCTCGACACGGACGACGGAGAAACGTTGTCGTCCGCGCTCACTCGTCCAGGCAGAGGCGCGCAGGTCTGCGGGGGTCACGCTAGCCGATGACGTTGCGCGGCAGCGGGTCAGGACCCGGCGTCGAGCAGCGCGGCCGCCTGGCGGCCGATCTCCAGCTCCTCGTTCGTCGGGACCACCAGGACGGTGACCGGCGAGCCGTCGGGGGAGATGACGCGGGCCTCGCGGGAGGGCGCCTCGTTGCGTGCGGGGTCGACCGCGAGCCCGAGCCGGCCGAGCGTCTCGAGGACGGTGGCCCGCAGCGCCGGGGCGTTCTCGCCCACCCCGGCCGTGAAGGTCAGCACGTCCAGCCCGCCGAGCACCGCGGTGTAGGCGCCGACGTAGTGCCGCAGGCGGTGCACGTAGACGTCGAGGGCGAGCCGGGCGTCCTCGTCCCCCGCATCGGCCCGGGAGAGCACCTCGCGGAAGTCGTTGACCCCGGCCAGGCCCTTGAGCCCGGACCGCTTGTTGAGCATGGCGTCGATCTCGGCGACCTCCAGACCGGCCGACGAGTGCAGGTACGAGAAGACCGCGGGGTCGACGTCTCCCGACCGCGTCCCCATCACCAGCCCCTGCAGCGGCGTCAGGCCCATGGAGGTGTCGACGGCGACCCCGCCGGCGACGGCCGAGGCCGAGCAGCCGTTGCCGAGGTGCAGGACCACCTGGTCGAAGGAGTCGAGCGGCCGGCCGAGGAAGTCCGCCACCGCCCGGGAGACGTAGCGGTGCGAGGTGCCGTGGAAGCCGTAGCGGCGGATCCGGTGCCGGGCGGCGACGTCCTTGGGGATCGCGTACGTCGACGCGGCCGGCGGCAGGGTGCTGAAGAAGGCCGTGTCGAAGACCGCGACCTGCGGCACGTCGAACGCGGCCCGCGCCGCCTCGATCCCCGCCAGGGCCCCCGGGTTGTGCAGGGGCGCGAGCGGCGCGAGCACCCGGATGTCGGCCAGCACCGCGTCGTCGACGAGCACGGGGTCGGAGAAGTCGGGCCCGCCGTGCACGACGCGGTGCCCGACCGCACGCAGCCCGGTCCGGTCGAGGTCGACGCCGGCCTCCGCCAGCTGGTCGGTGACCACGGTCATCGCCGCGGCGTGGTCGGGGACACCGCCGCCCTTCGGGCCGCCCTCCTCGCCGATCCGCTCGACCAGGCCCCTGGCCAGCACCTCGGCCGTCTCGGGGACCAGCACCTGGTACTTCAGGGAGGAGGACCCGGCGTTGAGGACGAGGATCGGGGCGCGCGCGTCGTCAGCCATCAGCTGTCCTGCGCCTGGACCGCGGTGATCGCCACGGTGTTCACGATGTCCTCCACGAGTGCTCCGCGCGACAGGTCGTTGACGGGCTTGGCGAGCCCCTGCAGCACCGGGCCGATCGCCACCGCGTGGGCGCTGCGCTGGACGGCCTTGTAGGTGTTGTTGCCCGTGTTGAGGTCGGGGAAGACGAACACGGTCGCGTGCCCCGCGACCGCCGAGCCCGGGAGCTTGGTGCGGGCGACGTCGGGGTCGACGGCGGCGTCGTACTGGATCGGTCCCTCGAGGGCCAGGTCAGGGTCCCGTTCGGCGACGAGGGCGGTGGCTGCTCGGACCTTTTCCACGTCGGCGCCGGAGCCGGAGCTGCCGGTGGAGTAGGAGAGCATCGCCACGCGGGGGTCGATCCCGAACTGCCGGGCCGTGGCCGCCGACGAGATCGCGATGTCGGCCAGCTGCTCGGTGGTCGGCTCCGGGATGACCGCGCAGTCGCCGTAGACCAGCACCCGGTCCGCCAGGCACATGAGGAACACGCTGGAGACCGTGCTGACGCCCGGCCTGGTCTTCACGAGCTCCAGCGCGGGACGGATCGTGTGGGCGGTGGTGTGCACCGCGCCGGAGACCATCCCGTCGGCCAGGCCGAGGTGGACCATCATCGTGCCGAAGTAGGAGACGTCGGTGACGACCTCGCGCGCCCGCTCGAGGGTCATGCCCTTGTGCGAGCGGGCCTGCGCGTACGCGGTCGCGAAGCGTTCCACGAGGTCCGGGTCGGTGGGGGACTGCACCGTGGCGGCGTCCAGGTCGAGCCCCAGGGCCGAGGCCCGGGCGCGCACGGTGTTCTCGTCGCCGAGCAGGGTCAGCTCGGCCACCCCGCGGCGCAGCAGGATGTCGGCCGCCGTCAGGATCCGGTCGTCCCCCGCCTCCGGCAGCACGATGTGCTTGCGGTCGGTGCGCGCCCGCTCCATCAGCTGGTGCTCGAACATCAGCGGCGTCCGGACCTCGGAGGCGGAGACGTCGATCGCCCGGAGCAGCGCCGCCTGGTCGACCTGCTCGGAGAACAGCCGCCGGGCCGTCTCGATCTTGTTCGGCGACTCCTTGCTCATCGGACCGCGGACGCGCATCAGCCGCTCCGCGGTGGTGTACGTGCCCAGGTCGGTGAGCGCGATGGGCAGGTCGGACGGCACGCCGTCGGTGAGCCGGCGGATGGTCTCGGGCAGCTCGTAGCCGCCGGTGAGCAGGATGCCGGCGAGGGTCGGGAAGGTGCCCGACTGGTGGGCCAGCATCAGCCCGGGGATCAGGTCGGTCCGGTCGCTCGGCGCGATGACGGCGACGTCGGGACGGAGCCGGTCGAGCACGTTCGGCAGGCTCATCGCCGCCACGATGATGCCGAGCGCCTCGCGTCCGGTCCACGCCTCGCTGCCGACCACCAGGTGGCCGTCGGCCGCCTCGACCAGGGCGCCGAAGGTCGGGGCGGACAGCAGCGCGCTCTCCGGGATCGCCGCGCTCAGCAGCTCCGAGGTGTGGGCGAGCGCGTCGCGGACCTCGGCCAGGTCGTCCGGCTCGACCCGGTTCGCGATCACCGCCACCGTGGCGGCGTGGTTGGCCCGGAGCTCGGTCAGCGCGCTCTCGGCCGCCGCCTGCACCTGCGCCGGCGTCCGTCCACGCCCGTGCACGACCAGCACCACCGGCGACCCGAGGTTGGCCGCGATCTTGGCGTTGAAGGACAGCTCGGTGCCCGTCGACACGTCGGTGTAGTCCGAACCGAGCACGAGGACGACGTCGAAGCGCTCGGCCACGTGCCCGAACCGTTCGACGATCTCGTGCAGCGCCTCGTCCTGGTCCTCCCGGGCGAGGTCGTACGTCACCCCGATCGCCTCGTCGTAGGTCTGCCGCACGCCCGGCTGCGACACGAGCAGCTCCACGATGAGGTCGCGCTCGTCCGCCTCGGGGTGCGCGCCGACCGTGGTGAGCGGGCGGAACACCCCGACCGAGCCGACCTCGCGGACCAGGGCGTCCAGCAGCCCGAGCGCGACGGCCGACTTGCCGGTCAGCCCCTCCGACGACGCGACGTAGACGCTCCGGCTCATGATCGTGAGATTAGCGGGGAGGAGCGCGTGGCCCGACCCGCACCGGATCGGGCCAGATCCCCGTCCGCGTCGAGCGGAGCGAGGACAGAGAATTCGATCGATCGCAGTTTCTGCCGCGTTTCTGCCCTGGTCAGCGACGGTTCACGGGGTGCCACCTAATGTGTGCGCGTGGTGAAGACGCCGCGGCTCGAGGGACTCACGGACTGGCGACCGCTGGCCCGCGGGGGCTTCGCCGTGGTCTGGGAGGCTCGGCAGGAGTCGCTGAACCGGCTCGTCGCCGTCAAGATCATCACGCGCAAGCTCGACAACCCCGAGGAGCGCGACCGCTTCCTGCGGGAGTCCGGCGCCGCCGGCCGGATGTCCAGCCACCCCGGGATCGTCACCGTCCACTACGCCGGTCTGCTCGACGACGACCGGCCGTTCCTGGTGATGGAGCTGTGCACCGGCGGCTCGCTGACCCGGCGGCTCGCGGAGGGCAACCGGCCGAGCCAGGAGTGGGTGCGCGACCTCGGCGTACGCATCGCCGACGCGCTCGACGCCGCGCACGACCAGGGGGTGCTGCACCGGGACGTCAAGCCGGCGAACGTGCTGATCGACCAGTACGGGCACGCGGGCCTGGCCGACTTCGGGCTGGCCGTGATGACGGACGGCATGGAGCTGGAGGAGCGGCTCGAGGCGCTGACGCCGGCGTACGCGCCCCCGGAGGCCTTCGCGCCGCACTCGCCCACCAAGAGCGGTGACGTCTACTCGCTCGCGGCCACGCTCTACGCGCTGCTCTGCGGCCACGCGCCGCGGGCCGTGGAGGACTCCGACGCCGACCCGGACATGACCGCCGCGCAGATCGTGATGGCCCACCTCGGCGAACCGGTCGAACGGCTGCCCGACGTGGACCCCGGTCTGATGGACGTCCTGATGCGCGCGATGGACGACGAGCCGACGAAGCGGCCGACGGCCGCCGCGTTCCGGGACGCGCTCGCCGCGCTCCCGCTGGGTGCGCCCAGCGTCGCGCTGCTGCCGCAGCTGGACGAGCCCGTGGCCGCGGCGCAGCCCCGGGCAGCAGCAGCAGCGACCGCCTCCGGGCGCCCGGTGCCGTCCCGGAGCCGCTGGTGGATCCTCGTGGCGGCCGCTGCCGCGATGGTGCTCGTGGTCGCGATCGTCGTCGGACTCTCGAGCCGGCAGGACCCCGTCGCCACCCCACCTGCCCCGGTCGGGTCCGGGTCCGGGAGTGCGGCTCCGGCAGCCCCGCCGGCCTCGCCGACGAGCGCCACGCTGCTGAGCGGGTTCACCGACTGCAGCGGCACGGTCGGGCGACCCACGCAGTGCGGGCCCAGTCCCGCCCAGTGCTGGGGGCAGCTCCTGTCGGTGGCCGACGCGCTGTACGTCGCGACGCCAGCCCGCTGCTCGAGCAACCACGTCTACCAGACCTTCGCGGCGGGGCCTCTCGAGTCGCCGGTCATCCGCAAGTCCCAGCTCGACGACGACCCGGGCGTGCAGGCCACCTGCACGGCCGCCTTGGTCAACGCGATGCTGCCCAAGGGCGAGCGGCGCGACGACTGGGAGGTCTACGCCATCCCCGCGCAGTCGGCGACCGAGAACGAGGCGTACTTCCGGTGCGTGTTCGGACGCGGGGAGCGCAGCGACCCGCTGAAGCTGGAGCCGCCGGGCTGACCATGGTCCGGAGCCTGCCGAGAGGCAGGGGACCGGGCGCGGGTCAGGAGGCCAACCGGTCGCGGAGCCACTCGAGGTCGGCGCGCTGGCCGTCGACGCCGCCCGGGGTCTCCACGACCACCGGGGCGCCCGCCTCACGGACGACGGCCACCAGCGCGTCGGGGTCGACCTGGCCGTCGCCGAGGTTGGTGTGCCGGTCTGCGCCCGAGCCCGCGGCGTCGCGGGAGTCGTTCGCGTGCACCAGGTCGATCCGTCCGGTGATGGCACGGACCCGGTCGACCAGGCCGTCGAGCCCCTCGCCGGCGGCGTGCGCGTGGCAGGTGTCGAGGCAGAAGCCGACCCCTGCGCCGCCTCCGTCGCCGACCGCGTCCCACAGCTGGTCGAGCCGGTCGAGGTGCCGGGCCATCGCGTTGTCGCCGCCGGCCGTGTTCTCGATGAGCAGCGGCACGGGGATCTCCAGCCGCTCGACGCACTTGCGCCAGTTGTCGATGCCCTGCGCCGGGTCGTCGGCCTTCAGCACGTGCCCGCCGTGCACCACCAGGCCGGCGGCCCCGATCTCGGCGGCCGCGTCGAGGTGCTGCTGCAGGAACTTGCGGCTGGGGATGCGGATGCGGTTGTTCGTCGTGGCGACGTTCAGGACGTAGGGGGCGTGGACGTAGAGCGCCACGCCGGCCTCGGTCGCGGCCGTGCGCAACGCCTCGGCGCCGCCGGCGAAGGCGATCTTCGGGCCCTGCCACGCCTGCGGGTCGCCCAGGAAGAACTGGGCGAGCTGGGCGTCGCGCGCCTGGGCCTCCCCGACCGGGTCGACCTGGTCGCCGTGCGCTCCTGCCCGCAGGTCCGTCATGGCGCGAAGGCTAGCCGGGCCTGCTGACGCTCCAGCGCCCTCAGCCGTGGACCCCGTCTCACGGCTGCCGCTCGGACGGCGGGTGCCGTGGGGCAGGGTGGACCCCGGTCGGCCGACGCGGCCACGACGAGCCGGGGAGGCCATCCGATGATCACGGCGCGACCGCTGGTGGAGACCGACCTGCCCGCGGTGCTGGACCTGCTGCACGCGTACGACCGACGGTGGTTCGGCGAGCCGCTCCTGACCCTCGAGGACGTGCGGGCCGACTGGGCCGCCCCGGCCTTCGACCTCGCCGTCGACACCGAGGGCTGGGACGAGGACGACGAGCTCGTGGCCTTCGCCACGCTCGGGAGCAGGGGTGCGATCGAGCTGGCCGTCCGGGACGACTGGACCGGTGCCGGGCTGGAGGACGCGCTCCTCGAGCGCTGGGAGACCGAGGCCCGCCGACGAGGCTTCGACGTGGTCCGTCGGGATCTGCCCGCCGCCGACGACGACGGTCGCGCGCTGCTTCAGTCACGAGGGTGGACCGTCGACCGCGACGGCTGGATCCTCGGGCTGGCGGCCGGCTCGCCGGTGGAGGAGCACGACCTGCCCGACGGGTACGCGATCCGGCCCCTGCGAGAGGAGGACGTCCCGGCCGTCCACGCCGTGATCAGCGAGGCGTTCGCCCGCTACGGCCACCGGCGCTCGTACGACGACTGGCGCTCGGGGACGGTCGATCGTGCCGACCTGACGCTGGAGCACTGCCACGTGGTGACCTGGCGGGGCGAGGTGGTCGGCGCCTGCCTGGTCGTCGACCCGGTCGAGGAGACCGGGCCGGAGCGGGAGGCGTGGGTCCCGCAGGTGGCGGTCGACGACGACCACCGTCGCCGCGGACTGGCTCGCGAGCTCCTGGCCCGGACGGCGCTCTCCGCTCGTGGGCGCGGGGTCCCGCGGCTCGCGCTCTACACGAACGGCGACACCGGCGCGCTCGGCCTGTACGAGCGGTTCGGCATGGTCGTCCGGCACTCCCTCGTGGAGTGCAGCCTCACCCTCTGACCTCGTCGTCCCTTCCGACTCTTCTGGTTCGGGCGGCGTCAGGCCACCAGGTCGGCTGCAGGGCGGGGTGCGCGGCTGCGGAGCGGCTGAGGCGCGATTGGGCCCGGACCGGCACGAGCAGGTATCTTGGTCGGCTGGTACCGCGCCCGGCGCGGGACCGCGACCCGACTCCTCGATGGAGCCCGGGTCAAGCAATCGCCCTCCTGCCACGGGGACGTCCCGTGGCCGCAGAGACCAGAGGAGGTGGAGTTCGCGATGCGCCCTTACGAGGTCATGGTCATCTTCGACCCCGACACCGACGAGCGTCAGGTCCAGCCGACGCTCGAGCAGCACCTGACCGTCATCACCAAGGCCGGCGGCACGGTCAACAGCCTGGACGTCTGGGGTCGGCGCCGTCTGGCGTACGAGATCCGGAAGAAGTCCGAGGGCATCTACGTCGTGCTGACGCTCTCGGCCCAGCCGGACGACGTCACGGAGCTGGACCGTCAGTTCACGCTCAACGAGTCGATCATGCGTACGAAGGTCATCCGCACCGACGCGCACTGATCGTCGATCCACAGGCCGTCCTCGCGCGGTGGAGTTGTCCACAGATCCACCGCGTGACGGGGCGGGACGTCAGTCCCGACTGGCACTCTGACCTGAGCCGACCCGCAGACGACGGTCCACGACACACACGGAGCACCCATGGCAGGCGAAACACCCATCACGCTCATCGGCAACCTGACGGCCGACCCCGAGCTGCGCTTCACCCCCTCGGGGGCAGCGGTCGCGAACTTCACCGTCGCGTCCACGCCGCGCACCTTCGACCGGCAGACCAACGAGTGGCGTGACGGCGACGCCATGTTCCTCACCTGCGCCGTCTGGCGGCAGGCGGCCGAGAACGTGGCCGAGTCGCTGCAGAAGGGGATGCGCGTCATCGTCTCCGGACGCCTGAAGTCCCGCAGCTACGAGACCCGCGAGGGTGAGAAGCGCACGGTCTTCGAGGTCGACGTCGACGAGATCGGCCCGGCGCTTCGCTACGCGACCGCCAAGGTCACGCGCACCTCCAGCGGAGGCGGCGGGGGCGGCGGCAACGGCGGTGGTGGTGGCGGCGGTGGCCGTTCCTCCGGCGGCGGCAACGGTGGCGGGGGTGGCGGCGGATCGTTCGGCGGCGACCCCTGGGCCACCGGTGGCGGCTCCGGCGGTGGCTCCGGCTCCGGCGGCGGCTCCCGCGGTGGGCAGTCCGGCGGCCAGTCCGGCGGCGGCGACGACCCGTGGGCGACGCCGCAGAACGACGAGCCCCCGTTCTGATCGACGCAGCTTCGATCGATGCAGCACTGATCGACAACGCCTTCGACGGTGCACGACCGGACGGTCGACAGGCATGAACCAGCAACACACGGACCATTCCGGCTCGCGGGCAGAACCGCAGCCGGGCTCGGAAGGAGAGCACCACAATGGCCAATGACCGCGATCGCTCCAGCAAGCGCGAGAAGCCGATCAAGAAGAAGTCGAACCCGCTCCGCAAGGGGCAGATCATCGACTACAAGGACACCGCGACCCTGCGGAAGTTCATCTCCGAGCGTGGAAAGATCCGCGCCCGCCGCGTGACCGGGCTGTCCGTCCAGGACCAGCGCAAGGTCGCCATCGCCATCAAGAACGCCCGCGAGGTCGCGCTGCTGCCGTACGCCTCGACGGCTCGCTGAGAAGGAGGGCAACGCAGATGAAGCTCATCCTGACTGCCGCCGTGGACAACCTCGGCCTGGCCGGTGACGTCGTCGAGGTCAAGGACGGCTACGGCCGCAACTACCTCGTGCCGCGCGGCTTCGCCATCCGGTGGACCCGTGGTGGCGAGAAGCAGATCGACGGCATCAAGCGCAGCCGTGACGCCCGCGAGATCCGTGGTCTCGACCACGCGAACGAGGTGCGTGGCCAGATCGAGGGCCTCGAGGTCAAGCTGACCGAGCGGGCCGGCGACAACGGCCAGCTGTTCGGCTCGGTCACGGCCGCCGAGGTCGCTGCCGCGATCAAGAAGTCCGGGGGACCGTCCGTCGACCGTCGCTCGGTGCGGATCGAGAAGCCGATCAAGGCGGTCGGCACCCACACGGTGGGTGTCAAGCTGCACGACGCGGTCACCGCGCACATCAAGCTCACGGTGAACGCGGCCTGACCTGACGCCGACGGCCATGAGGAAGCCAGCGTGATCACGCCCTCCGAGCAGGAGGTCGAGGCACGTCGTCGCGGGATCACCCGACGCGTGCCGTGGGTCGTCCTGCTGGTCCTCCTCATGGCCGCGAGCGTCCTCACCCCGCACATCGGGGTGCAGGTCGCGACGGAGTTCGGGCGCTCGCTGTTCCCGGCGAGCGCCTTCTTCCTCGCGGCCCAGGCGGGCGGTCCGGCCTTCGGGCCGGTGACCGACGTCGACTCCCTGGCCGCCGGGCTCAACCTGGCCTACTACGGCCTGTCCTTCCAGCACGTCGGCCTGCTCCTCGGCGTGGCCTTCTGCTGGGTGCTCGCGGTCCCCGACGTGGGCCGCTGGGTGCGCCGCTTCGCCCTCGTCGGCGGGTGGTGCCTGAGCATCAGCGCACCGGTCGTGATCATCGCCTACCAGCTCATCCTGGGAGGCGGCGTCGCGGCCTACCTGGGCATCGCCTGGGTCTTCTCCCTGCTCTCCGGGCTGATCCTCATCGTGGGCGCCCGGCTGGCCAAGAGCCGGCTGGACAGCACCTGGTACTGGAGCAAGCCCGACTGGAACGGCTGAGCCGTGAGCCGTCCCCCGCTCGCCGAGCAGCTCGACCTGCAGCCGCACCCCGAGGGGGGCTGGTTCCGGCGGACGTGGACCAACGACGTACCGGTGGTGCCGCCCGGTGCCGATCCCGGCGTCGTCCGGCCCACCGCGACCGCGATCTTCTACCTGCTCTGCGCCGGCGAGCGGTCCCGCTGGCACCAGGTGCGCTCGGCCGAGCTCTGGCTGCACCACCGCGGCGCACCGCTCGAGCTGCGGCTCGGCGGCAGCGGGGCGGCACCGGGCGAGGAGACCGTCCTCGTCCTCGGCACGGACGTCGAGGCGGGCC
>Ga0210040_10009502_pt1 | contig 11305 bp, 5 predicted proteins | sample CryGeyCG12114_NA_FD_185462 | JGI IMG/M metagenome (GOLD analysis project Ga0210040, IMG submission 185462) | Groundwater microbial communities from aquifer - Crystal Geyser CG19_WC_8/21/14_NA (SPAdes) (version 2) | ecosystem: Environmental > Aquatic > Deep subsurface > Groundwater | place: USA... | reverse complement strand
CTGACTATGCAATACCCAGGTGATCAATCAGCAGTAAATGAGAACTGTTTGAGGTACAAGAACTGACTGATATGTCATAGCATCTCGTTTGTCATTTTTACCAAGAAAAGTTTCAGGTCGACATGCGCCCTAAATATGTACTGGTTGACTTTGGTTCAATACTTGTGTATAGTCCGAGCAGAATTGAAACGGAGGGAATGCAATGCTATGGGACATGCATTTGTGTGTATTCGACGTCCGTTTGAGTTTTGAGAATAGAGTATATGGTGTAGTTTCTAACTAACTAACGACACCGTGAAACAGTCAAGTCAAAACTAAGGTTTTAAAACACTATATCGAGTAGTGTATAGATTCAAAGATGGGGATTTTAGCAGGAGAGCCGAAAATCAATATTTTTAACTGTTGCTGATTTCTTAGTTGGGTGTGAAAATCAACAGAAACAACAAAATAATGTTTTTCATTATACTTTTTGGTAATGCTCTGTGTAAGGTCTACAACATGAGTCGAAAAATTATTTTATCCTAAATATAAGAGGCTCGTCATGCAATAAATTGTCTGTATTATTGATCCCAGCGCTTGTTGTGCTCTATTGTGAGTTGTGACTTTCACAAAATATTCCATGGACCTTTCCTTTCATGTTGAAAGGTGGGTTGTATGCTGTACTAGTGTGTAATGTTAATATTAAATAGTACGTTTGGACGTTACTCATTAATGAATGACACGTGGAACTAAAATGAATGAGGATTTTGTAAACAGAAAACCGCACTCCAGTGTTTGTAGGACGTAGTTGCTTTATACTTGTGAAAGAAAATGCTTTCTTTTTGTATTTAAAACTTAAACAAGCCTGTGAAATCAAAAAAAAACTTAAGTTGGGAAGTAGAGCCCACAACTTTTGTTACAATATATAATAGGCATTTTAAATGCAAAACAAAATATTGGTCAATATTTTCAGAATTTCACTTCAATTTTCTCTAATTATTTGCAGTTTTAAAAGCATGGAATACTGAATTTCGATGTGTATTGGTTCTGCATGTGGATAGGTTAAGTTTTGTTTAAAGTAAAATGGAAGGTTTTACAATGAGTTCTTGTGTATGCCAGGTTAGGGTGAAAGATATGGATCAATTTTTTTGTTTACATACGAGGAAGCAATTTGAATTTGAAATTCCTTATCCAAGCAAAGTTTATTATAGTTTCTTTCGAACAGCATAGGTTTGGCGCGATAAGCTATACTTTTCATCTATATTTGATTTTTCGATTTTTTCAGTTTTTCTGGGTTTAAAAAAAAAATTGTATTCATATTATAGGCAGCTAAAATTTAAGTATTTACAACGCAAAATGCTACAATGGAAGTCTGTTGAATAATTATTTGTATTTTTAGAAAAGGTTACGGTGTACAGAAATGTTGTTCTAACTTTAATGCTCTCTGTGCTTTTCTACAAGATTTTCGCACACTGGCACCTATGCTTTTTTATGTTGTTTATTGGAAGATTACTGCTATTAGTTTCGTAGCTATCCAAGATAAGCTATAGTTTTGTAAAGTTTCCTACCATCTAGAGTGTAGAGAAAAAATCAATGGATCCTTGAAACTGTCAAAACGCTTGTATATAGATTTTTTTAACGTGCGTTTTCCCAATGGAAAATTATTATGGTTCAAAACAGCATACACTTTTTCATGTTTTGTAGTTAACTTTCAGTTCAGTAACTATACTTTGAATACAAAAAGTAACAAAATGTGAAATTGGCTTACAAGTTATCATCAAACGAACAAAATTTTCTCATTTCTCTTTCTCTTGTGAATGAGTACACGTTTCACAAGACAAATGTATACACGAATATATATTTTCTCCTCTAACCACGTTTACAAGCCAGCACTATTGATTTTCCACATATTTTTATCCAACTCATTCTATGAGCCTACTGACTTATCCCAATCATGTAGTATTAAAGCGTAGATATAACTGTTGCTCTGCTTTTGTACACGGAGCTGATGAAAAATCACTGCAGCTCAATCATAGTCCACTCACGCTCACTTTTCACACATTTATTCCATAACCATGATTTGACCATATAATCTCCAGTCCTAGCAGTAGACACGACACAAACTATAACAGTATTGAGAAATTGAAATCAACAACTTCCACTTTGTTTGGATTCCAAATTCATACAGCTCAAATGAACTTTCTTCACATGTTTTGATGCTTATGGTGAAAATTTGTCATGAGAACTTTTCTAGCACACAGCTTGAAATTTTCCGTCAAAATTGTAGAATTATTCAACCCTATTGCAATATTATAAATGATGACAAAAAAGTACTTTTCCTACTTTAGAAGCAATCTCATTGTTGAATGAAAAAATTTGTACCCGTTTTGGTTTCTCACATTCCACAAATGGTGACTTGACGAGAAAATGAGTGCTGTTGATGCTGCCACCACTAGTCTCAACCAACTAATGCAGTCAAGGAGAGAAAGTAGTAGCAAACAGGCACTTGTGGAGAGATGATTTCTCCAGCAAAAAATGCTGGGCATCTAAACACTGTGTTGTGCCAAAAAGTGCACTGTGAGAGTCTACCATTCGTATTATTACGTACAGTTAGCTCGACTAGGACTGGAATGCACTGCAGTAAAGAGAGAAACCCGTGCGTGCGTATTCCCAAGCTGTATTGCAAAAGCAGTCTATCAAAATGAACCGTATACTTTGTTCCAAGCTCCTTAGAGATTCACCGAGCACTGTTTCATTTAAATTGTACAGAACTCTACTGCCGTTACTGTTGTAGTTTAAAAATCAAAAAGTAGCCATTAGTTGTTTCAAAATGGAAGTTCAAACTCCCCTACGCAATAGTTAAGCAGTTAGTAAGCAGTATTAAAGCATTCTTATCTCTTTAACAATATAACTTGTTTGCATTGTTGTTTGCCGTGTTATTTTTCGGAAGCAGTTTTGAACTTTTCAGCTCCCCGGTATGTTATACATGTATAGCAAGATAGTAAATGTATCACAGTTTGTGGGGTAAAATATAAGAACATCATTTTAAAGCCTTGTTTGTCAAATGTTTGAGTTGAGTTCCTGCTTCAAGCTAGTAGATAGAGACATCAAATGGAAGCCTGTGTTTTACAAAATGGTTTGTTCATAGCACACATTTAGTTCTGGCACATGGATGAGAAATTTCTGCATGGCATCAGCAGGTTGTTGGTTTGAGGAAAGGAGAAATTTTTGAGTCAGAAGAATTGTTCTGGCTTATTTTCCACATAGCATTCCCTTTGGAGCTAGTACTGGCATACTTGCTGTTGCTTGCTGCGGCTACATGTGAAAGAAAATGGCTGTTTGTTCTGCTCGGCTTTAGTCGCTTTCACATTGCCATGTGACGTCATAGAATGTGAGAGCTACTTGATAATGCCCTGGATGGGGAAAGATTAATATTAATATGGACTATAGCATGGGATCCTCCTTTATTTTGTTAGTTGGAGGAGGAAAGATGCAGTGGCTTGAAACTAACTCTGATTGATCCAAGACAAGGTTAACAATCCCTTTTGATAACTACTTTATGCTGCTTTTTGTATTTTGTATTGTATAAGGATTGGAAAAGTTTACGTTTTGTAAATTAAGCGTGATTTTAATATGCCGAGCTTGAAAAAAGGATAAGTTTTGAAATATGGATATGTGATTTGAAAATTTTTGTATGTTCGTTCATGGTCTATGTGGTTTATTAATGAGAGTTTTGTAAAGTTATGTACTGTTTCAAGTACTGCTTTGACATTTCAAAAGTGATAAAAACATGTTTCACAAGTTCAGACTTTACTGTGAACAGGGAATAGTAGGTTTAGTCAGTAGAATACAGTCGCTTGAGATTGGATAATATTTATCGTAGAAAAATGTATAAAAAATGTACATGCATACAAGTAGTACAGCATATCAGCACGACTATACAGCATCCCGTAGAGGTACAAATAGCAAAAAAAACTCGAATTTAAATGCAAAATTTGCAAAATAGTCTAGGCAAGAATAATTTTTATTTCATCTTGAGTGTTCAAACACATCACATTTTTCTCACAATATGCAATTTTTCAAATCGTTTTAAAATCTCTACCAAACACACACAGTGGGTGACATCGTAAATCAATGTCAGCTGAATCTTGAAAAAATAAACCTTGAGCTTGAAAAACGAAGTTACAAGGTTAACAGCGTTAGCACTGCTACAAAAAATGGACAAGACAGTCAACCATGTGGACAGTGCAAAAGGCGTACACTATTACTTCACTTTTATTTGAGCAGGGCAGCTGTAAGCGTCGGATCAAATCTTTTATAGTTTTATGAAAATTTTCGTGGTTTCAATTTAAGTCTATAATGGATTTTTCTGGCAAACGCGTCCTGGTGACTGGTGGAGCAGGAGGTAGTACAGTCAATTGTTTTGCAATATTTATTCTTTCATTTCCTTCCTAATGTCAGTAAGACTGATTATTTATTTAACACTCAGGTCTCGGGTCGGCAATCGCACGAAAGTTTTATGAAGCAAATGCCCATGTAATTATATTGGACATTGCACAAGCAGCTCTCGATGGTGTCAAGAAAGAGTTACCAAATGTGACTACAGTTAAAGCTGATCTTACGAACTGGGAAGAAACAAAAAATGCAGTAACCAGTCTTGGACCCTTTGACCATTTAGTGAATAATGCAGCCGTTGCTAAATTTGTCCCTTTTTTGGACATCACCGAGAAGCATTTGGAAATGTAAAACTTCCACACCTTGCATCGCATAATTGACAATTTTTCATAAAATTTTGAAAAACTTTATTTCACAGGACCTTGGGAGTTAATTTCATAAGCATGGTTAACGTGAGTCAATGTTTTGCAAAGATGTTGATCGAAAATGAGAAATTCGGAACTATCGTGAATATTTCGTCTATTGTGAGTGAAAAAACAACTAATTGATATTGAGTTTTGTAAAAAAAAATTTTTATCCTGAATGTAGCAGTAATTGATGTATAGGCTGGGAAAATAGCGTGGCCCGAGATGTCTGCATATTGTGCATCCAAAGCGGCAGTCATTTCCCTAACCAGATCTTTGGCTATCGAATTGCCACCAAATAACGTTCGAGCAAATTGTATTTGTCCCACAATGATGGATACTCCAATAATTCCTGCTGAACTCAAGGGGGCTTTGACTCCAATGGTTAAAGACCATCAAGTGATGAAAAGAATTGTGCTCCCAGAAGAAGTTGCAGACAGTGTCTTGTTTTTAAGCTCTCCAAAATCTTCAGCCATAACTGGCATTGCTTTAGATGTTGATGCAGGATTTCTATTGAAATAAAATGTGCATATATCCCACTCCTGATTGTTTACATATCTCTTGTGTGGGCTCTGAATTGTTGAATGTTTTTGACGTTTCAGTGATGTTACATTTTTCCAGAATATGATGGCAATAAAATGTTTCAAACGAATGTAAGCTTGATTCTCTGAAAAATTTTTTGCATACATTGAAAAGTTGTTTCACTTACGATTTACGATTGAATGAGAAGGCTGAAATCCATGTGAATGTATGGCTATCGCATGAGCAAGCATCAAATAAAGATGAGTTGTATAGTGAGTATGGTTTTTGACGCTCCTCAAGCATGTTTTTTTAGCTTCCAGTTGATAAAAGAAGTCAATGTCAACAGCTTTACAAATTACTTGCACATGAAAAGTTGAGCTGAACAGGTTGAATATTCCTGCATTCATTTCAACTGAATTATCCACAGCAGTTTCCAATCATGGAGTTTTCGGGGAAAAATGTGCTCGTTACGGGTGGAGGAGGGGGTAAAAAGCGATTTTTGGGTTCAGAATATGCATTATTCACTATGATAATATATTTGGGAATGTTTTGTAGGCTTAGGATTGGCAATCGTTCGGAAATTTCATGCTCAACAAGCCCATGTATATGTCTTGGATAAAAATGAAGTACTTTTGGAAGCAGTGAGAAATGAATTGCCCAATGTAACAACAATCTGTGTGGACTTGCTAGATTGGGAAAGTACAAGAAAAACGATTGCAGGCTTAAAGCCTATTCATCATTTGATCAATAATGCAGGCATCTTGAGAGCTGCCCCATTTATGGAAATCTCGGAGAAGGATTTTGACTTGTAAAAATACAAATATTATTACAAATTTTGATCACTTTCTGAAATCCTTTAAGATTAAACGGTGCTTTGGTAAAAGTAAGTTTCTATGTGTATCAAGCATAGGTCTTTTGGAGTAAATCTAAAAAGCGTAGTAAATGTGACTCAATGTGCAGCTAAATTGATGACGGACAATAATATTTGCGGGACAATTGTGAATATTGCTTCTATTGTGAGTTCCATCGATTCATTGCTTGAAATATGATATTGTACTTCAGTTTAAATACACATGCTGCGTTTACATTTGTATTTCAAACATTTAATTTTCCTTATAGCTGGCATTTACATGCTGGGACGGAATTGGTACTTATGCGGCAACAAAGGCCGCTTTACTTTCCATGACAAAAACGATGGCTGCGGAACTTGGACCCCATGGTATCCGAGTGAACAGCATTTGCCCCAATTTAATGAAAACTCCACTTACGAAAGATTATATTGCAGCATTTGCATCTCGGGTTATAGAACGTCAAATTACAAAGCGTTTAGTTACTCCTGAAGAAACTGCTGATTCTGTACTCTTTTTGTGTTCGTCCAAATCTGCTATGGTTCAAGGGGGCAATATTTCTGTGGATGGAGGTTATTTGTGCAACTAAACAAAATTTCACTCACTATATTTGTATTTCAAATAAAATGCTGCTAGTATATGTAATTTTTATGAATTTTTCAAGCAAGCGTGATAATCATTAAAATTTAGATGCACAAAACATGAAATTTCAATAATCTGAACGTCCAAACTAGAATATACAGTAAAGGAATGTAAAAGGTAGAATTTTTCATCCGTCCTGTTCAATTAAATTGCACAAAATTTTGTAAATAGCACTTTGATCTTTTGTCTCAGTCAGTCAGATAAGTCGCACTTTCTCCTGCCTTTCCTTTCATAAATAGGTTCGTTTATTTCCGTAGCTTCGTGTTATCCTCTAGCATTTTTGTTCCTTTCGACTTTTCCATCAGATTGATTCTGTCAGTCAATCTTGGAGCTTTTATATCTGAAAGGGGAAATCACTGAAACTTGCGTTAGTTGGTTAGCATAGGGAAAACCATGTTGGCAAGATTAAAGCCCATTCTTGTATGCTTTTTCTTTTCCCGTGGAATGGAAATTGCAACAGCATGGATCATTAGGCTTTGAAAAAAATGCAACTAACTAAAAGGTTTTCAGTATTGCACAATATTCATCTTTGCACATGAATAAAAAAGTAGTAACTTTTTGCCTATATGCATAAAGCTAGCGATACTCAATTATTTTTTCAATTCCATGTATGCTGATGGCAAAAACTTGAGAGGAACAAAATAGAGTTGGAGAATCTAGCATTCAGCAACAGTTCACAAACTTTTGGATCGATAACACGCACACTTCCTTCACGTTCCTGTATACTGGAAGTTGCTCCCCCGTTGTATGTATATTGCAACTGTTGGGAACATCCTAGTGACTGACTGTGCTCATTTATCATTTGTCAGCATCTGTAAAAGGTTTCCAGAGAATCTAGAGCGTCTAAACTTACGTGATGATGGCAAGCGCTTTATTAATTAGCAACACTGTTGGGTTTTTCACCGAAACAGAGCTAAACATTTTTCTCACCAGTCAAGTGTTTTTTTCATCATGTCTACTAATTTATTTTAATTGGTATGGCTGTGCGAGATATCAGTGGGAGCCTTTATTTACTAAAAATTAGGATCAGGTTTAGTTCAGACAGTTTGATTATGGTCACTTGAGGAGTTTAATTGCTATGTTGTTTTTGTAAATATGGACTGTAACTAGTGTTAACGGAGTTTTGCCATCGAGTAAATACATTTTTTTCGGTTGAGAAAATGATACGGTAGAAAATGGGAAGCCAAAATACTGTTAGTTTTCAGTTCCTCACTATACACAAAATTGAAAACACTTGACCATTTTCAGTGAACAGTTTTAGAATTTTCATACATTTTTTGGTATAAACATTTAGATAAAGTTAAGACAATGAAAAGCATATCACCAATGTGTTCAAACTTTTGTATTTATATTTTTGAAATCGATCTCTGTTTTCTCTATATATCACTAGGGTCAGGGCCTGTTTTGTATTTGTTACGGTATTCAGACTACCACTTGGGAAAACCCCAATGGAGTGCCTTACAGCATACCTTCAAGTTGTGTGTAAACTTTCATATTGAAAGTACATGCCATTAAGGTATTCTTTTATACTGTACATCTAGGTCACGGACCCTGTTGGATTCCTTCAATAAATACAAGCAAAAGGATATTCTCTGTGTCAAAGACTCTTCCCCGAAACTCTATTATACACAGTTCTAAGAATGTATATGAATTTAGAGCATTTGCTTTGGCATATGATTGGAAAATAATAGTATTGTTCCAAAAGGACCATAATCTAAATGGGCAGATGACTGACTGACTGACTGAATCCAATTTAGCTTGGCTCAAGCTTTTAGCTTTTCGAGAATGTGTTTTACATTTGACGAGTGTATGAAGCTTTGATCTACCAACCGTACTTATTTGACGATTGATTCATTTGATGTGGGCAAGTGATAGAAAAAGACCACGAAGTAATTAATTGGAACAGAAAAGCGCACAGCTTGTTTGTACGGGTAAATACTTGGATTAGATTGCAGACGAAGCAAACTAACACAAGTTCTGTGTGCATCAAAATAATTTAGTTGATTCAAAATGAACTAAAGCAGCCAACTAACAGTTAGTAGCTTTGGCTGACCACCATTGTAGGGCTTCAGGGATGGGCGGAATGTGTATGGGAACAAAATTTATTATGGTATGTGGACAAACCAATAGAACTTATTGTGAGTGTGAGTATCACCTCATCCATTTATGAAATACAAAGGTAATAATAACGTGAATATGATCCTGCATGCGTTTATTGTGTGTTTGTCCCATTTTATGCGCTTCTGTGCTACACGAAAAGTTTACCGAATGAGATTATTTTTAGTAGCTAACTAGCTAACTAAAGTAACTGAATTACCAACAGTAACAAACCTGAGAAAAGTTATTTCTGTTTCTTAAGACGTAAGCTTTACTACATGATACTTTTAGTTAGTTTGTTAACTAATTGTGACTGTCTAATGAATTTAAAAGTTTTACAAAGTAACATGCCTTCTATAAACAAATTAAGTTCACAAATGGCTGAGAAATAGACATGAACACTGTATTATGTCACATCAAGTACTTTATGCTGGATTTTGTCCTCAAACTTACCCTCAAGATGGGTAGGACAGTATTACCGTAATTATTAATCAATCTGACAGAAAATGCATACAATTTTGAACCGCTTTGAGAAAAGTTTTCTCATTAAAAAGCGAAGCAAATCACTTTATTTTCCACTATGTACAACTCCCCTATGGAAAAGGCCTAATTTATCCGCCATAGCTAAAAATATCATACAAGCTAAACCAACTTACTACCTGTGCCATGTGAGTGATTTCCTACCCTGTTGTAGATTTTAGGTACAACACTCTAACTACATAAAAAATCCGTTGGTCAGGTTAGTTTGTTAGTTAGGGAGGGTGTATATAGTATAGTCACGAATTCCCCATGTCCATTCCAGCCCATACCCTCATGCATATTAGATTTCATTGTCCAATCCTATAAACTAGCTAACCAAGTTACAAATAACATTGGTCCCAGTACTCCACCTGTATCATTTCTTTAGTTAGTTAGTAGTGGACTACATTGAGGAATTCTGTAAGGGTTCATTCTAGCACAACAGCACTATTACAAACAGCTATTGGTACATGAATCAGTACTTTTGCGACTACCGTCATTATTGGAGTCTCTGCCTGCATTCTAACTCAGTCACAATAACAAATGTGTCCATCGAACTAACAACAACAAACAGGAGTGAGTACTACATACTACTATAACGGAAGCGTACGGAAGTGTAGTGAAAAAAAACTACTTGTGGTCAGTTCACTTTCATCCAACCATTAATACGTGGATGGACTCACACGGAGTGACTGATACTGTGTGAAATTAATTCTTGAAATCTTCTCATCATCGTAAGATCCTATTATTAGATTTTGTGGTGAACATCAAAAGGAAAATTAAAGCTCGTCTTACCAAAGCTTTTTCGGCTCATCCATTCTCCCATAGTTTGTTCACCAATGTGTCCTACTAGGATCTGAAGAATTCAAATCGTCACAGTTAATGTTCTGTGTTAGCTGCCGACTTGCTGCTCCTACCAATGTGTTGTCATAAGTTTTTGTCCTAGTATAGTGGAGTGGATTGAATTGTGAAGCAATAAGTTAGTTAGTTAGTTAGGGGCTATAAGTTGTTGCATTCGTGATTCGGTTGATACACTGAATGCATGCATTCCCTATTATAGTTTTACTTACTACACAACAGTGTGCACTTTTTGAGTCGTCATGCGGTTTTCAAACGCAGATGTGCAGCAGTTGGACTCATTGGTTAGTTGCAAAGTTTTGACAAGTCTAATTACCAATCTGAAATATAAGAACGTGGTGTGTTATAGTTGTTCGTTTTTGAAATTAGTCAAATGAGCAAGATTTTTGTCATTTGACTATCATGGATTCGTTTTATCGTACTTTGTATTAAGATTTGCATAGGAAATTTTACATTTTGAAGATCTACATTACCGATAGTGTGTTATAGCAGTGAATGCTGTTATATAATTAAGTACATTTGCTTTACTGGGAATATAAAAAGTGGGATAGAAAGTGTGAGAGCGTTGATTTGATTTTTGGAAACTGATCTTACACCCATGAAAGAAATACCACGTTCTTTTCATCCAGTTCAGTCAAGTGAGAAACTATAGATGAGGATTTCATTTTGAGAGATTGTAGATTGTGACGTCGTTCATTGGAAAACATTGTGTTTGGTTCGACAAGACAAGTGAATGTGAGCTCGGTGATAAATTATTTATATGAATTTATTTGAGTGTGTGTCTTTGACCAAAATCTGGACTTGTAAGAGCAACACTCTATGTAGGACTGTGCGAACTACGTACGTGGACTAGTTTAATTGAGAAAGAAAATATTGATTTTGTCCAGCTGTAATGGTTGTTGACCGGTGCATACACATGTACTAGTGACCAATTTTTTCTTTCGCAACTGAAGTGATGACAAAGAATTAACAGATTAAACCCATGGGATGGACAACTAACAACAAACTGTATGTGAGAGTGACGAAAGTCAATAATTGAGT
>Ga0210040_10009501_pt1 | contig 11306 bp, 11 predicted proteins | sample CryGeyCG12114_NA_FD_185462 | JGI IMG/M metagenome (GOLD analysis project Ga0210040, IMG submission 185462) | Groundwater microbial communities from aquifer - Crystal Geyser CG19_WC_8/21/14_NA (SPAdes) (version 2) | ecosystem: Environmental > Aquatic > Deep subsurface > Groundwater | place: USA... | reverse complement strand
GGCTTTGCAGCAACCCCGGACATGATGGGCGGCAACGCATGATCGAACGACATTTGGCCAAGCTGCGTGCCCGCGGGCAGGTATCGGCGGAAGAAGAACAGGCGATCCGATCGGCTGTATCCGAAACCCGGGAATATGCGGTCGACCAGATCGTGGTGCCGGCCTTCCAGGACCAGGATCACAGCACCCTCCTGCTTGACGGGTTCATGTGCCGCTTCAAGGACATGCGCAACGGCCAGCGCCAGATAACCGAGCTGCACGTCCCCGGCGATTTCGTCGACCTGCACAGCTTCACGCTCAAATACCTGGACCACGAAATCCTGGCGCTCACGCCGTGCCGCGCCGCCTTTGTGCCCCACCAGAATCTCCAGCAGATCACCGAAGAGTTTCCGCGGCTGACCCGGCTTTACTGGTTCAGCACCAATCTGGACGGCGCGATCCACCGCGAATGGGAGGTATCGCTTGGCCGGCGGTCGGCGCGCGCGCGCCTGGCAGCATTGTTCAGCGAATTGCAGATCCGGCTGGAGATTGTCGGGTTGGCGAATGATACTGGCTATGACCTTCCCCTCACCCAAAGCGACGTCAGCGAATGCCTGGGGCTGACCAACGTGCACGTGAACCGGACCCTGCGGGAACTGCGGGAGGATGGCCTGATGGAGTTCCAGGCGGGTCGGGTGACGATCCTCGACCGCCCAGGCCTGTGGCGCGCGGGCGAGTTCGACCCGCGCTATCTGTACCTTCAACAGCGCGCTCGGTGACGCTCAGGACGGCTTAACCGTCACCAGACCGACGATGGCCAGAACGAGAATGGCCGAGAACGGCAGCAACCACCGTCGCAGTCGCAGTCGCTGTGCACCGGCGGCCGCACGTTCCAGATCCACCGACAGGATGACGTGGCTGGCGGTCAGCAGGACGACGCACGCGATCTTGATCTGAAGCCAGCGCATCGGAAACCAGCCGCCCGCATCCGCAAGATGCAGGCCGGCGATCCAGACCGCGGCCAAGGCAGGCGCGATGATCAGCCGGTTGCCAAGCGCCAGGCGGCGTAGTTCGGTCTCTTCGAACACCCCCTCACCTCCCGATCCAGCAAGGAAGATCACGGTCGCGACATGGCCGCCCAGGAACAGCGTGATCGCCAGCAGGTGAAATGCCAGAACGGCTTGGTAGGACATGGCGCCCCCTACCACGCCGATCGTCCAGGCCTCCATGCCTGCACGCCGCCGCACATCCTTCGAGCGATCTGAGGCATTCCGCAAAAAGAAGCCGACTTCCGGTGCCCCTATTTCCCGATCCGTACTATTCCCGGCGGCAATCAGTCGATTGCGCCTGCCAGATCAGATAAGCGACAAACCAGTAGTCGTGACCCGCCACACATGTCGTCGGGCGAGATGCGGTTGGCGGAGACGGAAATGATCGGGGTAAATCTTTATGCGGGCCAGTTCGGGACTGGTGGCAAATACGGCACAACTTATGTTTACCCCGGCAACAGCTATCTCGATTATTATGCCAGCAAGGGCATGGACGTCATCCGCATCCCGTTCGATTGGGAGCGCCTGCAGCCGATAAAGGACGGCGCCCTGGATGCGGTGGAAGTTGGACGCATCAGGGCCGTGGTCGATCATGCCCGGACCTTAGGACTGCAGGTCGTCCTGGACCCGCATAACTTCGGCTATGGTTTTGGCGAGATGGTCGGCGGGGGAACGTCCAATGCGTCGTTCGCCAATTTCTGGGGGCAGGTAGCGACAGCCTTTCGCGATTATCCCAACATTATCTTCGGCCTGATGAATGAGCCGCACGACCAGACCGCGACGCAGTGGATCGGCTCTGCCAATGCAGCGATGTCAGCCATTCGCGCCGCCGGCGCCAACCAGCTGGTGCTGGTGCCCGGTACTTACTGGGACGGCGCTTATTCCTGGGTCAGCGGTGCCTATGACCGGCCCAACTCGGACGACAACGATACAGTCATTGGCGAAGGAGTGATCGACCCGGTCAACAACTATGCCTTTGAGGTGCACAACTACTTCGACGCCAAGAACTCCGGCACCGGCCCGACCGTGTCTGACACAAAGGGCATCGAGAACCTGATCGAGATAACGGCCTGGGCAGAGCGCACCGGGCACCGGCTGTTCATGGGGGAGTTCGGATCGGAAGGAACCCCGCTCGACCTGCGCGCGCTCGACAATACCCTGGCGTACATGGACGACCATCCGGTCTGGATGGGCGCCACATATTGGGCTGGCGGGCCCTGGATCGGGAACTACCGCTACTCGATCGAACCCAATGCAAAGGAGGCCAACGGCAACCCGATCGATCGCCCGCAACTGGGCGTCCTGCAGCGCTATGACCTCGACCCGACCACCAACCCCGCAATAGCCGCAGGCGTGGTTGCCGCAATCGATGCGGGCGGCCCGGGCTACAACGATACGGTGCGCCAGATCGCCTATGCTGGCGATGCGCCCAGCAGCTTTCTGGTGGGCACGTCAAAGGTGTCAAAGGACGCGAGCCTGATCACCGCGACCAAGGATGACGCGCTGTACCAGACGGTGCGCTTCGGCAAGGCGTTCGGGTACGACATACCGGTGGCGAACGGCGTGTATGCGGTCGACCTGCGCTTCACCGAAACCTATTGGACGACGGCGGGCAAGCGTGTGTTCGACGTTGTGGGCGAAAACCAGACCCTGTTGTCCCATGTCGACATCGTGGCTGCCACTGGTGACCGGCGCGAGGCTTACGATGTGACGGCGACCGTCACGGTGACCGACGGCGTCCTGGACCTTTGGTTTGACTCAACTGTTGCGGGCAGCGCCGACAACGCCACGGTAGCCGGCATTGTGATACGCAAGATCGGCGATGCCCCGCCGCCCGGGCCTGCCAACCCGATCAACGGAACCGAGGCCGCCGACACGCTGAACGGCACAACTGCGGCCGACATCATCACCGGCCTGGGCGGCAATGACGTGCTGAACGGGAACGCGGGCAACGACGAACTGGTGGGCGGCGCCGGCAATGACAAGCTGAACGGCGGCACCGGCATCGACAAGATGACCGGAGGCCTTGGCGACGACACCTACTTCGTCGACAATGCGGGCGACCTGGTGATCGAAACCGCCGGACAAGGCAACGACACGATCAACGCCGATGTGAGCTATGTCCTGCCCGACAATGTCGAGAAGCTGGTCCTGCGCACCGGCGCAGCGATCGACGGCACCGGCAATGCGCTCGCGAACCGGCTGGAAGGCAATTCCGCGGCCAACTCCTTGTCCGGCGCGGACGGCAATGACGTTCTGGCGGGCAAGGGTGGAAACGACATCCTGACCGGGGGTGCGGGCGCCGATGCCTTCCTGTTCGACACGGCGCTCAACGCGGCCACCAACGTCGATCGCATCATGGACCTTGTTCATGGAACGGATCAGCTGCGCCTGGAGAATGCCGTCTTCACCGCCTACCTCACAACAGGTGCCCTTGCGGCGAACAGCTTCGCTTTTGGCACGACAGCGTCGACGCCCGACGTGCATATCCTTTATGACCAGGCGAGCGGCTCGCTCCGCTATGATGCAGACGGCTCGGGCCCGGCGGCGGCCACCCTGTTCGCGTTGCTCAATCCCGGAGAGGTCCTGACGGCCAGCGACATCGTCATCGTGTGAACGCCCGCTTGGGTGCGCCGCTGGCTGTTGCCGGCGTGCCGGTCCTCAACCAGCCTCGACCCAGGGACGTGCGAGGAGCGCTTCCACCGCTGCTTGCTCGATTCGGTTCGCTGTCTGTAGCGCCGCTTCCGGGGTAAAGGACGACACAGCGCCGTCCGGTCCGTCGATCAGCACCTCGTCCGCCACCTGCTCCACCTCGGCGGGCTTGTTATGCGTCTTCATCGGGTGTCCTTCTGGAATTCGGCTGGGGAACCTCTGACACGCAGAACGCTTCGGAACCGGCTTCTGTCCACTGGCGCCCGACTATCGTGGCAAGCTGCCACGCTTATTTCTGGGCAGTACCATATGCCGAAACGCTCAGTCCCTTAGCCGGATGACTGCGGGCCACCGCGACCCGAATGCTGCCGCTGCCCCAAGCCAAAAATGCGGCTCACCTCAGAGAAGCGCCAGGCGTCGCACTGAGCGCCTGAAGGCGGCGGAAGGCGCTGTCGACCCCTCCGCGGCATTGAAGCTTTAAATCGAGGTTCGTGAATGCCGTTGACCCTTAAGAAGTTCGTAAGTGCCATTAAAGAAGTCAATAGGTTAGAGAAGATTGTGCTACTTAAGCGATCATGACACTCACTCACGATGCTACTTAGACCCGGTGCGTGTCTTTCAGGAGTTCGCGACGCTCGACCTCATTTCACGCGGGCGTGCGGAGATCGTGGTCGGGCGCCGCTCCTCGGTCGAGGCCTATCCGCTGTTCGGCTTTGACCTGGCCGATTACGATGCGCTGTTCACCGAGAAGCTCGAGCTGCTTCTCGCGATCCGGCAGCAGGCCAGGATCAACTGGTCCGGCAGGTTCCGTGCGCCTCTGCGCGGCAAGGCATCTACCCCCGTCCCCAGCAGGCCCCTGCTTCCCGTATGACTGGGCGTCGGTGGCACGCCGCAATCCTGCGCCCGCGCCGGTACGCTGGGTCTGCCACTGATGGTCGCCATCATCGGTGGCGAGATCGGCCGCTTCCACCCGCTGGTCGATCTCTACCGCCAAGCCGCCGCGGCTGCGGGCCATGCCCCCGAGACGCTGAAGGTCGGCGTGCATGCGTTCGGCTTCGTGGCGGATACTGACGAACAGGCGCGCGAGGCGTTCTTTCCTGGGTGGCACCACATGTTCAGCAAGGTCGGCCGCGGACGCGGCTGGCCACCTCCCACCGAGCGCAATACGACCAGCTGACCGGCCCGCGCGGCGCCTTTCTGGTCGGCAGTCCCGATACCGTCGTTGCCAAGATCCGCCAGGCTGATCGCGACCTCGGGGGGCGTTAACCGGCTTACCTTTCAGATGAGCTCCGCCGCGCGCGACCAGTCGGCAATGCTGCGCTCGATCGCGCTGCTGGGACAGGCGGTACGACCGCAGGTGCAATCGGTTTGAAGCACCTCATTCGCCGCATGAAGCTTGTTGCCGTTCCGAGGATGAGAACATAAAGATGGAAGATCTGACCGGGAGAGTCGCAGTCACCACTGGCGCTTCGAGCGGCATTGGTGCCGCGGCGGCACGGCTGCTTGTGCAGGAAGGCGTGCATGTCGTGCTGGTGGCACGGCGGCGCGAGCGGATCGACGCGCTTGCCGCCGAGCTTGGCCAATCTGCGGTCGCGTTAACCGCTGATGTTGCCGACGCGTCGCAGGTGTCAGACGCGATTAGCGAAGCCCCGGCCCGAGCGAGCCGATCGGGTCGGGCATGCCGGGTGAAGGATAAATCGCCTGTCTCCGGGTACACGCCCGCCCAATGCAAGTCTACAAGCGCTCAAACTCGCCAAGCTGGTCCAAGGAAGCAGCAATTGCGCGGTCCGCAAGCCTCGTGAGGAAGCCGTTTAGGCTCCTGTTTCCCTTCCTTCCGCTTTTGCTCGCAGCGTTCGCGCTCCGGGCATGGGACTTCGGCAACCCCGTCCTCGACCTCGACGAGCAATGGTATTTGCTCGTCGGCGATCGCCTGCTACGAGGCGCAGTTCCGTTCATCGATCTCTGGGACCGTAAACCGGTCGGCCTCTTTCTCCTGTTCGCGGCCATCCGGAGCCTGCCCGGCGACGGTGTCGTCGCCTACCAAGTGGCGGCCACCCTGTCCGCAGGTGTGACCGCGGCACTCATCGCGATCATCGCGAGGCGAAGCGGCGTTGGCCTACGTGCGTGCACCGTAGCCGGTCTGCTGTACCTCCTTTCCGCCTCTGTGATCGGCGGCCAAGGAGGACAGGCTCCGATCTTCTACAATCTCCTTGTCGCATTCAGCGTCCTGCTCACCACGCGGCTGCCCGCCTTGACTCGCCGCAATGGCCTGACGCCGATCCTCGTCAACGGCGTTGTGGCCTGCGGCGTCTTGGGCGCCGCAATACTGATGAAGTACACGGCCGCAATCGAGGGGGCTTTCATCGGCCTCGCGCACCTTTGGACGCTGCGCAGGGCGGGCCGGTCCTGGGGAGAGACGGCCATCTGCGGCGTCCCGCTCGCGCTGGCCGGCCTCGCCCCGACGCTAATCGCCGTCGGCGCGTATTATATCCGCGGCCCAGAAGCCTTCCGCGCCTTCTGGTTCGCGAACTTCGTCTCGATCGGCCTGCGCCGGAGTTATCCTGCCGCCCAGGCCATCGCCAACCTGGGCAGCATAGCGGGACAGATCTCGCCGCTGATCATCACCGCGGCGTTCTCTATCGCCAAGTACGCTCGGCCGCTCCGGGCCAACCCGCTCCGGCTCATAACCGCAGGCTGGCTCGCCGCGGCGTTGGTGGGCTTCGCGTGCATTGGGACGTTCCACGACCATTACGCGCTTCCGCTGCTGGCCCCGCTGGCCGTGGTCGCCTCCCCGGCTCTAGACCGATCAAAGGTCCTGCAAGCCGGCATGCTGTTGGTGAGCCTCGCCATCTACGCCGGTGAATGGCTCTCCCGGCCATATGACGCGGTCGCAGCGCGCCAAGTGGCGGCCCTGGTGAAGCGCGTCAGCGGGACGGAATGCCCCTACGTCTTCATGGGCGACCCGATCACCTACTACCTCGCGGACAGCTGTATCCCGACCGCTTACGCCTTTCCCAATTCACTGGCGCAGCGGATCGAGCAGGGGTCCACGGGGATCGACGAGGCGGCGGAAGTAGGGCGAATCCTGCATGGCCGACCGCCGGTCGTTATCACGTCCGATCGGCGACGGACGATCTGGAATGTGCAGAGCCGTCGGGTCCTAGACCCCGAACTGAAGCGGAACTACCGGCTCGAGATGGTCGTGCCACGTGGCAAGTGGCACACCCTTGTGTACGTCAGGCGCGACCTCAGCCCGGCCTGAGGTCGCTCACCGGTCGCGCGACGGGCCTCTGCCGCCCCCGGCCAGACCCGACTGAGAACGTAGCGGTTGCGCGAGGGCCGGGATCATGCTGGTGCGCAGCGTGCGCGAGGTAGCGGAACGCCAGTCGTCCACGCCTGCGGAGCAGTCTCAGAAGGCCTGATATGCGAGCTATTATTCTCAGCGCCGGACGCGGCTCCCGCCTCCTGCGCCTAACCGAGGACATCCCCAAGTGCCTAGTTCCGGTCGGGGGCCGGGCGATCCTCGATCACCAGCTCGAGGCCCTTGCCGCTGCCGGCGTGGGATCTGCGATCGTCGTCGCGGGATACCGGTACGACCAAGTGGCCTCGCATCTGGCCGGCAGTACTCCGCCTCTACCGGTGGATCTCCGGTTTAATCCGTTCTGGGCGGTCTCGAGCAGCATAGGGAGCGTCTGGACGGCGCGCGACGCGCTGGTCGAGCCGTTCTGCCTCCTGAATGGCGATACCACACTTCGCGCCGACATCTTTCGACGTGCCCTGACGTCCTTGCATGACGGCCTCGGCCTGGTGGTCGAACCGATCGTCACGCCGGCGCTGGACGACATGCTGGTGGCGGTCGCCGGCCAAAGGGTGACCGCCGTCTCCAAACAGCTCGATCTTGCCGACGCGACACATCGCTCCTTGGGCGTCATTGTCGGCAGTCGCGGCAACGACTACTCCGCCGCCCTCGCCGCGGTGATCGCCGGGCCGGACGGCATACACGCCTATCACCACGACATCATTGATGCGCTCGCCAGACGGGGCGAGGTCACCGCCCTGGTCGAGCGCAGCCGTGCGTGGACCGAGATTGACAATCCAGAGGACATCGAGAACTGGAAGGACCGCTTCGAGGGAGTGCGATGAGGAAGAAGGTCGCCTTTCTGTTCCTGGGCGAGACCCTCCTGATCCCCCATCTTTTCCCAATAGTCGAGCAGCTGGCGGAGATAGACCCTGGACTGCCGATCGATCTCTGGGTTTCAACCTCGCTGCACGAGGACATGCTGGTGACCTGGACGGTAGACTACCCCGAAGTCCGCGTGCGAAGGGCGCCGGGCTTCAGGCGCGCATTCGCGAACTCGATCGCCGGCCCCTCGCCGCTTCCGGCCAAATTGCCCATGCTCCTGAGGCTCGCTCCACGTCTCGCGCGCGTCCCGGTGGTGGTCTGCGCGGAGCAGACGAGCCTCTGGCTGCCCCGTCTGGTGCCGTGGTTCCCCAGTCGCTTCGTGAAGACGTCGCACGGAGTGGGCTCGATGAGTGCGCGCGACGACAGCCGCCGCATGGCCGCCTTCCAGACGCTCGTACCCAGTGAGCAGGAAAGACGCACCTACCTGGACCGCGGAATGGCGTCGGATCGCATCGTGGCCACCGGTTACGTGAAGTCGGCCTTTCGTCAGCGGACCCCACTTCGGAGCCTGTTCGACTACGAACGCCCCACGATCCTCTACAACCCTCACTGGCAGCCGCACCGCTCGTCCTGGCCCGATTGGGGCAGGTCGGTCGTTGACTTCCTGAGCGCGCAGACGGAATGGAACGTCATCCTGGCACCGCATCAGCGGCTCGTCGAGCGAGCCCCGGAAGTGCGGGCCGTGCTCACAAGCGTGGCGAACCTCCCGCATGTGCACGTCGACCTCGACAGCTTTGCCATGGTCGATGGGAGCTACACCTCCGCCGCCGACCTCTACCTTGGCGACACGTCGAGCCAACTGATCGAGTTCTTGGCCAAGCCCAGGCCCGCGGTCTTCCTGAACCCGTTCGGGCGGACGTGGGAAGCCGATCCCAATTTTGAGATGTGGCATGCCGGAGAAGTGGTCACCGACCTCACCACCTTGCCGGCCGCAATCGCCCGCGCACGGCCGTCGCACGCGAGCTTTCTGGAGACCCAGCGCCGGATCGCCGACAACGCCCTGGGTGGAACCGACGATCTCGGTGCCCGCCGGGCAGCGAAGCAGGTGCTCCGAATACTCGCGTTGAGTGATGGTACGCGCTAATCGACTACGCGATGGAACTGACCAACCTTCTCGCGCCGAGGCCTCACGTCGTGCCCGTCGGCGACAACGACGTCTTGATCTGGGGAATGACGTCTCGCGAGCGTCTGCGCCGCATGGCAGCCGCGCAGGACCTGCCGCTCTCAGCGGATGAGACCGGCACGGTCCTGCTCGCCAATCTCGATTTCGTCTTCGCCCCGGGCTGGTTGAGCAACATCGCGAAGTGGCCAGGCACGGTGTTGACCCGTGACGGCGTTCCGGTGCTGGCCCATGTCGACAGTGCGGATCGCGCCGAGGTAGCCGACGCGATCCTCCGCGGCTGCCCGCTTCCCGATCGGCTGAAGTCAATCCCGTTCGAAACCTACGAAGGTTTCGTCAACGAAGAGCTGCGAAAGCGCGAGCGACCGTTCGTGGAACGGCTGACGCCCGCGAACGTGCCAATCATCGAGCGGGCCAGCTACGTGGGTGCCTACAAGGGCGTCACCGACGTACTCACCAAGTATCTCTGGCCGGAGTGGGCGTTCGCGCTGACCAAGCTGGCTGCGCGGGTGGGCCTCTCCCCTAACGGCGTCACAGCCATCGGCACGGTGCTCTGCGTGATCGCCACCGTTGCTTTCTGGTACGGCTTCTTCTGGACGGGGCTCGCGACAGGACTCGTGTTCATGGTGCTGGACACGGTGGACGGGAAGCTTGCGCGCTGCACGATCACCTCGTCCAAATTGGGCAACGCATGGGACCACGGCATTGACCTCGTGCACCCACCCTTCTGGTGGTGGGCCTGGGCGACGGGCTGCGCCGCCTATGGCAGACCGCTGACCGATCGCACGTTCTGGCTGGTCATCGTCGCTATGCTGTTCGGATACGTCGCCCAGCGAATTATCGAAGGCGTCTTCATCCTCCGGGCCGGCATGCACATTCACGTCTGGCGACGCTTCGACAGCCGGTTCCGGCTGATCACGGCTCGGCGGAACCCCAACATGGTGATCCTCTTCGCGTTCCTGCTGATCCAGCGTCCGGACTGGGGCATCATCGCGGTCGCTTACTGGACGATGATCTCGCTGGTGGTGCACCTCGTTCGGCTTCTGCAGGCCCTGGTGAAGTGGTCCGGCGGCGAGCCAATCACGAGTTGGCTGGATTGAGGGGGGATCCGATCACCTCCCCGATTCCCAGCGCCTGACCCGCGGGCGGAGCTGCGGCATCATACCGTCGGGATTGGCCCTGTCGTCGATGCTGCTCGCCACTCCCGCGAACGCCGAGGCCGCCCAATGCGCCGGCTCGCCTGGAACTACACGGAGCCGTCTGGACGTGCTGGTGACCGAGTTCCGCGCACCGCGCGACGACGCCGTGGTCACGCGTGCGGAGATGATCCATCGCGGCTCCTGAAGAAGGGCGGCAAGCTGCTCAGAGTGCGACTGCCGGCTCGCGCGCGCATCGTTTAAGCGTGCTTCTGGGTCGCGCCCGGCCAGTACTCCATCGCGACGTACCACGATGAGAAAGGTAACCATAATTCGACCGGTCGCTCTTCTCGGTCGAGGAGGGTTTCGCCTTCTCCTATAATGCCCCGAGGACGCTCGAGCTTCCGAGCTTTCCACGCGTCCGCTTCCCCGTTCCCGCGTCCGGGCCGACGATCCGCGTTAAGACCCGCAATTCCCGCTAGGATGTCGACCTGTTGCAGCAACCGGCTGCCCACGGCGATCACACGCGGAGCGTTGAAGCATTTGGGAACGTCTTCCTCCTGTCGCGAAAGCCTGAAGTCGATGACAGCGGCTTGCGATGCCTTGGCGCCTCTTACAGCGTTTTCGAGGTGATGCTCAGGCGCTGATCATACGACTGCCGCTTCATGGGCCAACCTCGCCTGGTGAGCGTAGCGGAACACCGCGACACCCAGCAGCACGGCGCCGATGAACGAGGCGGAGAAGACACCGATACTCGCTCCCGCAGCTCCGATCCTGGGCAGCAGAATCAAGGTCAGTGTCATCTGCGCGACAAGGCCCAACACTCGGGCGACGGTCGCGGTGCCGGAACGGTTCGCAGCAAGCAATATAGGCTCGAAGCTGAGGACCGCGAGGTCGACGGATCCGGCCGCCGCCAACCATAGGAGCACTGGAAAGGCGGCCGCATAATGTGAGTTCCCGCCGATCGCCACCAGCATCGGCTTTCCGACGGCTGCAACGGCGATCAATATCGCAAGCGCTCCGGCACTGGAAATCCAGAACAACCGGCCAAGCATACTGGTCAGGTTCTTCGGCGCAACCTCCCGCACGGCGCGAACAATCTCGGGAAAGGCGGCCCGGGACACCAGCTGTCCCAACTTAGCTAGCGCCTGCGCAACTTGGAGTGCTAAGCGGAATGCACCTGCGGC
>Ga0210040_10009500_pt1 | contig 11307 bp, 7 predicted proteins | sample CryGeyCG12114_NA_FD_185462 | JGI IMG/M metagenome (GOLD analysis project Ga0210040, IMG submission 185462) | Groundwater microbial communities from aquifer - Crystal Geyser CG19_WC_8/21/14_NA (SPAdes) (version 2) | ecosystem: Environmental > Aquatic > Deep subsurface > Groundwater | place: USA... | reverse complement strand
GCTTCCATGTACGTTTTTGCCAAAGGCTTTCCCACTCCGGAAAAGGTGCCCACGCCCGACGTGTCGGCCCTGATCGACAATCCGTTCGCTCCCGACCTGTTCATCACCGGATGCTCGGGCATCGCCAGCATCGCCGGCACCATTGCGGTGACACTGGAGAACGCACGATGTGATCATTCGCGGCCTGCGCCGGCGTTGGAGAGAGTGGTCGTGGGACGTCTCGCGCTGACGGTACCGGCTGCGCAGATGCTGGTGACAGCGCTCAACGGCTTCCTCGAGCAGCAGGGCTTGAGCCCGTCCAAGGCGATGGCCAACGGAGCGGTGTTCCAATGACCGTCACGACCAACCGGACGTGCCCGTCGATGCTTCCCCTGGTCGCCAACCTGCCTCCTCAGCCGGATTATGGCTGGATTCACGTAACGTGGACGATCAGCTTGCCGTCGGCTGTCGAGGTTGAACGAGGGCTTGCTTGAGTGGGAATGGCCGCGGCCTTGGTACTCGCCGCGGCCATCGACGCGCGCGTCGGCCCTTGGGCGCAAGCATCTACATCTTGAGCTTCACGCCCACGGCAAAGCCGGCCGAAACCGCCTCCTCCACCTTCTGCGCGCGCACTTCCCCGCTGAACGAGATTACCTCATTGTCGATGGCGAAGCGCAGCGCGCCGAGTGGCCCGTAACGCAGCGTATCGGGTTGGAGGGTGAAGCTGGTTCCCCCCGCGAACGACGCTGTCGTGTCAGCGACGGTGCCCTTCATCAACAACCGGTCGCCTATTTCAACTTCCAGACGAGTGCTGCCGGTGCTGCTGGTGCTGAGCTTGTAGCCGGCAGCAAGCGAAAAGGCGCCGGTCAGGGCATGGCTGTTCCGTTGCCCAATGGCGAGGTCGTAGACATCGCCGCCGCCGGCTTCCGCGTGAGCGTCCTCGTCAAGGCGGAAATAGTCGACCTGCGCCATGGGCCTGCCGAAGAATCGCCCGATCGGCAGCTCGAAGCTGCCGCCGGCGTTGAACGCGACGGTGCTGGCATGCCAATTGGCGGCGGCAGTGGCGAGTACGTCGGTTTCGTCAGTCGGGCTTTCCAGGAACCGTTTGCTCTCAAGCGATACCCGCCCGACCGCGCCGCGCGCATGCAGGTTGAGGCCGCCCCAGGTGCCGCGCCAATAGCCGCTCAGTTCCGACAGATAGCCGACCACCTCGTTGTCGTTGCCGCTGTTGTTGATGGCATTGTACGACCAGTCATAGCCGAGGCCGACACTGCCCAACCGGCCCAACGCATATTCTGCGCCTGCCGCCAGACCGTAATTGGTGAGCCCATAGGCTTCGGTGTCGCCACGCGACTTGGTCATGCGGCTACCGAGTTGCCCGATCCACAGCGACAGCGGCCCGCTGCTGGTCCGCCCTGCCGCGCCGCTTGCCATCAGCGCTGCGGCGCCGCGCGAGATGTCGGATGTGGATATGAACGCGCCGCCCGCATGGTCGGGCAGCATCTCGCCATACAACTTGTTGAACGTCGCTGCGTCCGTCGCGCCGAGAAAGGCGTTCTCGACAGCGGTGCTGGTGCCGATCGCGGCATATACCGCGCCGTAAGCGGCAGTGCCCGAGCGGTTGAGGCCGAGTTCCGCCGCCGTCTTGGGCGCCACCGTCACCGATACGGTTCCAGCCGAGCTGTCGGTGACCAGGTTCGCTGCATAGAGGTAAGGAAGCGAGCTGGTCGCCACAGCGAGGCCGCCTGTTCCGGATAAAGATCCGGCGGTCAGGAAGCTGTAGCTCTGCGATCCGCTGATCAGCGAATTAAAGGTGAGCTTCACCGTCGCGCCGCTGCTGAAACTGGCAAGCCCGGCAACGTTGTAGGTGGTGCTCGTCGCGGTTGCGGGATCCACGATCACCCCGATCATGCCGGTGCTGCCGACCGTGAGGCTGCCCAGCCCGACAGCGGCGGTGGACGTCGGATTGAACGAGCCGCCGTTGATGATGAGCGCCAGCGGATTGCCGTTCTGAACCAGCGCGCCGGTGAAGCTCGCGGTGTCGGCGATCGTCATGCTGCTGCCGGCGCCGAACGTCAGCGCGCCCGTCACGTTACTCGTTCCCGCGATGGACAGCGTGCCGACGCCGGTTCCGAAATCAACATTGCCCTTGACCGCGCTTGCCCCGGATAGGGTGAGCGTATCGTCTCCCGCCCCCAGCACGATCGCGCCGTTGATCGAGCCCGCAGTCTGCGTGATGGTCACGCCCGACGTGTTCGCTGACAGATCGATGGCGGTGGCCTGACTGCTGCCGTAGGTGCCGGTCAGCGATGCCGTAATAGTGCCGCTATTGGTGATGCTGGTCAGCGTGCCAGACAAGTCCCGCACCGCCGTCGTGCTGCCCGTGTTGCCGCTGCTGGTCGCGATGATGCTCCCGCTGTTCACCAGCGAGGGCAGGCTGGCGTCGGTGTCGACCAGCACCGCGTTCGCCGTATACGCGCCGACGCCGCCAGTCGCGGTGATGCTGCCGGTGTTGTTCACCGTTGGCACCATGGCGCCCCCCGCCAGTTCCACAGCCGTTGCATTGGCCTGATTGCCGGTGGCGGTGATCGTGCCGGTGTTGCTGATCCCGCCCGTGATCATCGCGCTGCCACCGGCGCCCCCGATCGTCAGGGCATGGGCGTCCACGCCGACGTTGACGCCTAGTCCTCCAACCGTGCCCGCCAGCACGAGCCCGTAATTGGAACCGCTGGCCAGCCCCAGGGTGACCGGAGCGGCGGATCCGATCTGAAGGGCTGGCGCGCTACCATAGGAATACACTGCGCCCGCGCTCGTCAGGCTGACGCCGCCTGCGACGCTGCCGCCGATCCGCACCGCCGGTCCGCCGATCAACAGGTCGTCGGAATCAGGATAGCTGTACACAGACGCAGTGGCGCGAAAGCCGGTCGAAGTCACCGTGCTGCTGATCGCCACGGCACCCCCGATGTCGCCATCAAGTGCCACCGCAACAGCGTTCTCGCCTTGCGCCGTCACCGCGCCGGATACGGTGATGTCACCGCTCACCGCCTGGGCATGGATGCCGTCACTGTCGCTGCCGATCACGGTTATGGTGCCGCTGTTGACCAGGGACCCCGTCAGGCTGCCATCTACCGCGATGCCTGCGGACGTGTTGCCGGTCACCGTTATCGTGCCGCTGTTAGTCATCGTACCCACAAACGTGCCGGCGCCATGGATACCGTAACGGTTCGCTCCATTCGCGAGCGGCGTGTCGTTGTCGCCGTCGCTGTCCGAATCGCTCGCGGTGCTCGTCTCGGTGTTGGTGATCGTGCCGGCGTTGGTGATCGTTCCCGATAGACCAGTGCTGGCGAGTATGCCTGTGGCGTCGCTCACGTCCGTGAAGCTGATGGTGCCGTTGTTGGTGACGGAATTGTTGCTGTCCACCGTCACCGCCGCGCCCGAGGCGGGGGACACAGTGATACCCGAGTTGATGGTGATGTCGGCTGGCGTAGTCGACGTGTTGAGATTGCTGCCGGTGTTGCTTGAAACGGTCTGCGCATTGGCAGGAGTAGCCGCAGCGATCAGCGCAAACGGGCAGGCGGTGAGAAGGAGCGACTTGGGCATGGGCGTCCTATGCAGGCCGCGCACCCACGCGCGGACCACGGGCCGCTAGCCTTGGTCGATCTCCGGGATGTGTCGCTGCGTTGCACTTGTGTCGCCAATGTTTCGACCACAGTTGTGCGAACGAACTGCGCTTCAGGAATTGTAGAATGTGCTTGCGATCCGCTGATCCGTTGATCCGCTTCGGCGCAGGGGGTAAGCCCGCCACCCATCGCGGCTTGATCCGCGCACCGCGGGTGGCATGATGCAGGCCGAGCGGTCGGAGCGACATGAACGAGTGGCAGAAACCGTGAAGCGGGAAGCGCAGCTTGAACGATCAAATGTGGGTCGTCCTGGCGCGAGTAGGCTCACCGCGTCCATGGACGCAAACGGCCGTTTGCCGGAACAGGTGCCTGCTAAGTCGCGGCATGCCCAATGGCGTAAACTTGGCCATCAGGAGTGGCCGCTGCCGCGCAGGTGTGGTTTTGCTTTCGAGTCCGAAAAGTGCCGCTGCCGGTACGTTGTCGAGCCTGAGCGAGCGTCCGCTTCCAGGACCGGGCTCAGGGCATCTGATTGGCGAGTTATGGGTCCTCGCCGCCGCGAAGCTCTCAGGCGGTAGCTGCCCGGTATGGGAGCAAGAACATTGCGCCCGACGAGCTGGTTGGCCATTCGCCAGGTTGCAGCAGGCGGTCGCTACATCGAGGGCGAACTGGCCCAGGCTCTGGTGCTCAGCCCAACGCCCGCGCTCGAGCCTCTGGAGCAGCTCTCAGTGCGTGACCTGAAGATCATGCGTCTGCGGGCATACGAGAGGATCGCCAGAGTGCCTGCGGCTGAGCGAAGCACCTTCACTTAGTTGCTCGACCGGGTGAAGATGCGCTGATCTCCAATCGGGCACTCCGGGGAGTCGAATGGCAGCGCAATTTCGCGCTCCCAGTGGGCGAGATCAACTTAATGGTTGTATGGGCTCACTCCGGGTTCATGCGTACTAACGTTCTGCGAAGATCTCCATCCAGAAGATCGAGTTGCCCGTTGACTATGGCAGCCGCGTTGATCTCGTGCCTAGACATCCCATCGTCATCAAGCGCTAGGCGATGCGACGCTCTCGAAACCGTATCCAGGGAGTTGCTCACGCCTCCGCTCACTGCATTGGCTTGGACGCCATAGCTGTTGCTGCCGATAACCGTGATCGTGCCGCTGTTGACAAGGAAGCCGGCAAGGCTGTCATCCACTGCGATGCGGGCAGAGGTGCTGCCGGTGACGGTCACAGTGCCGTTGTTGACGATCGTGCCGGCGAAGGTGCCGTCGCCCGCTACGCGAATGCCGAAGCGGTTGGGGCCGCTTGCGAGCGGCGTGTCGTTGTCACCATCGCTGTCGGTATCGCTGGCGCTGCTGCTTTCGGTGTGGGTGATCGAACCCGCATTGGCGATCTTGCCGGAAAGCCCTCCGCAGGTTGCTGCTGTTGGCCGTTATGGTTTGGCTCCGGCAGGCGCGTGGCGGCGATCAGAGCGACCGGCCAGGCGGAGAAAGGAGCGGCTTTGGCACGGGCGTCCCGTGCAGGCCGCGCACCTCCGCGCGGACCAGCGGCCGCTATGAAGCGAAGCGTTCACCCGTGTGTCGGGATATTGCGAGCGCACCCGCAGTGTAACAGCCAGTTGTAGTATCAAGTGCCTGCGTCGCTCGGCGCGTCGCGCCATAGCAACATTGTTTAGATCCGCAACAAACCGTGCTGCATTTGGCACGTGTCTCCACAAAGGCATAGTAGACGATTTATGCCTATTGCTCTCGAAAGCCGATCTCCGTGAATGTCCCGTTGCAGTGAACGTCGAATCTTTAGGCGGCGTCATTCGTCAACTAATGGATTGGGGAACTACTTTGATGCGAAGCAGACTGTATGCGCACCTGATGGGATCGACCCTGCTGGTCACCCTCGCTGGCACGGCCCATGCTCAAGCGGCGGGAACGCAGACGAACGAAGCCCCCGCGACGGCGGCTGTCGCGGCAACGCCGGCGCAAGCCGCGGAAGGGGAGGCACAGGCGAATGCCGGCACGGACGTCGTCGTCACCGGCTCGCGCATCGCGCGCGCCGACCTTCAGCAGTCCTCGCCCATCTCCATCGTGACGGGGCAGGAGCTCGCCCTGTCGGGGCAGGTAAACGTCGAGAACGTGCTCAACGAGTTGCCGCAGCTGGTGCCGAGCCTGTCCGGTGCTTCAAACAACCCGGGCGGCGGCGTTGCCACCGCGGATCTGCGCGGATTAGGCCCGACGCGTACGCTGATCCTCGTCAACGGCCGGCGCTACGTGTCCTATGACGCCAGCCAGATCGTCGATCTCAACACCATTCCCGCCGGGCTAATCGACCGTGTCGACATCGTCACCGGCGGTCGCTCGGCGATCTATGGCTCCGATGCGATCGCGGGCGTCGTCAACTTCGTGCTCAAGCAGAACTTCACCGGCGTGCAGGCGAACGCGAATTACCGTATCACGGGCGAGGGCGATGGCGGCGCGTTCAACAGCAACCTGCTGCTCGGCGGCAACTTCGCCGACGACCGCGGCAACGCCACCTTGTACTTCGACTATACCGACCGCAAAGGCATCTTGCAGGGCGATCGCAGCTATTCGCGGCAGGCGCTGGTCGACGACGGCTCCGGCAACCTGATCGCGGGCGGCTCTGGCTCGATCGAGGGAACGCGATTCGCGATCGGCGGCGTCAACCGCAAGTTCGCAACCGACGGCAGCTACTCGTCGTACAATTCGCTCACCGATGCCTACAACTATGCGCCCGCAAACTACCTGCAGGTGCCCCAGAAGCGCGTGCTGCTCAGCGCGCAGACGCATTACGAGGTGAGCGACCACCTCAACGTCTATGCCGAAGGGCAGTTCATCAACAACCGGGTCTCAAACCAGCTCGCGCCGACGCCCTTCACCGGTTCGGTGGCGCTGGATGTGGATTCACCATTCCTGTCGCCTAGCTCGCAGGCCCTGCTGCGCGGCTATGACACCGATGGTGACGGGTATGTCACGTCCACCATTTATCGACGCCTGACGGAGGTCGGCAATCGCGTGTCGCAGACGGACAACACTGCTTATCGCGCATTGGTTGGCGCCAACGGCGATATCGCCGGAAACTGGAAGTACGACGCGTATTACAGCTATTCGCGCACCCGATCGACCGAGACCCAGGTCGGCAACGTGTCGCGCAGCCGCGTACTCCAGGCGCTGCGGACCACTTATGACGCGTCGGGCAACCTGGTCTGCTCCGACACCAGCAACGGCTGCGTGCCGCTTAACATCTTTGGCGCCGGCAATATAAGCTCGGCGGCGGCGGCCTTCATCACCATCCCGGTGCAGAACAGCTCGGTGGTCGAGGAACAGGTCGCCAGCGCATCGATCACCAACAATCACCTGTTCGACCTGGGCGCGGGGCCGGCCGGCATCGCAATCGGGACCGAGTACCGCTCGGAATATGGCAGCTACAATCCCGACTTCTCCCTGTCTTCGGGTGATGTCGTTGGCTTCAACGCCGGCGAGGGCCTGTCGGGCGGCTATAACGTCAAGGAAGTCTTTGCCGAGGTCGAGGTGCCGCTGCTCGCCGACAAGCCGTTCGTCCACCGGCTCGACGTCAACGGTGCTTATCGTTACTCCTATTATTCGACGGCGGCAAAGTCGGTCAGCACCTATTCGGGCGGCGTGGTGTGGGCGCCGATCAGCGACATCAGCCTGCGCGGCCAATATTCCCGCGCCGTCCGCGCGCCCACCGTGGCCAACCTGTACAGCGGCAATGCGCAGGACTTCCCCGCGGCCACCGATCCTTGCACGCTGGCGGCAGCCACCACCATCGCCGCGTTGCGCGCAAGCTGCATCGCCACCGGCGTGCCCGCGGCCGCGCTCGGCACCGCCTATGACGGCGGCAGCATGCAGATCGATACGGTCAACGGCGGCAATCCGAACCTGCGCGAGGAAACGGCCGATACCTACACCGCCGGTGTGGTGCTGCAGCCGAGCTTCCTGAAGCGCTTCTCGCTGACGGTGGATTACTACAAGATCAAGATCCAGAACTACATCGCCAGCCCCGGCACCACCAACACCATCCGCGCCTGTTACGGCGACGCGTCGAACGGCTACACGCCCTACGACACGTCCTATTGCTCCCTGCTGCCACGCGATGCCAACAGCTACGCGATTACCGGCGCGTCCAACGTGCTGTCGAACACCGGCGGCGTGAAAACGCGCGGCGTCGATTTCGAAGCCCGCTACTCGCTTCCGCTCGCCTTTGGTGCGTTCGGAACCGACGCCAGCTCGCTGTCCTTCCGGGTCAGCGGAACGCGCCTCATCGCATTCGACTACAACCCGCTTGCCGCGATTCCGGACCTGACGCTGGGCTGCGCCGGCAAGTTCGGCCTCAATTGCGGCAACCCTTATGCCAAGTGGCGCCTGTCGGCGCGTACCACCTGGACGACGGGTCCGGCGACCTTCTCCCTGCAATACCGTTATCTATCGCCGGTCAACGACGATGACGACACGACCGATTATTCCGTCGAGCACATCAAGGCGTACCACTATTTCGACCTGACGACGTCGTTCGACGTCGCCAAGAAGTTCACGTGGAATGTCGGCGTGAACAACATGTTCAACCGCAAGCCGCCGATCCTGGGCGACAACCAGGAGCAGGCGAACACCTACCCGTCGACCTACGACCCGTACGGCCGCACCTTCTTCACTGGTGTGTCGCTGAAGCTGTAACTCCTGCGCCGGGGAGGCGATGCGGCGCCTTCCCGGACCTCGCTAGGTCCAAGTCACCTTTGGGAGGAAGAGGTAACCGCGAGATCGGACGGTGCGGATCACCTCTTGATTGTGATGGTCGAGCTTGCTCCGCATGCGGCTGATGGAGACATCAACGGTGCGGACCCTGACCTCGGCAGAGTTCCCGTGCATGGTCTTCGCCAACGTGTCGCGGTCCATCACCTGCTGCGCACTCCGCATCAACGCGCCAAGTAGCCTTTGGTCGTTGCCGGAAACCTTCACACGCGCACCTCCGGCGCGGCAAATCGTGCGTGCATCGAAATTGACCACCCAGTCACCGAAACAAGCCGTGCCGCGTTGGTGAATCGGTTCGCCAACCTCACCGGCTGGCGCGCTGATGGACGCGCCGACGGGGGCGGGTTCGGTGCGTCGGCGCGCACAGCGGCGCAAAACGGCGCGAACGCGCGCCGTTAGTTCGCGGTCCGTGAAGCTGCCGTCGACATAATCGTCGGCGCCGAGTTCCAGGCCTACGATGCGGTCCACACTGTCACTGCTATCCGACACCATGATCACCGGCGGGCGATTGTTTATCTCAACAACCATGCGCAACGCGAACCAGTTGGCGTCACCACGCTCCTGTCGCTCGAGCAGCAGCACGTCGCAGCTCTGCGCTAGCGACAGCAACGAAGCACCATCGCTATACTGGCGGTGCTGAGCGCTTAATCCGTGGCGCTGCAGGATTTCGACCAATTCTGTGCTGCGCCCTGCTTCGCTCGTCGAAGCAAGCACTACCTGCGGGCGGGCATTCGCCGCATGCCCTGATGACGGCCCGGCATCCTCCATCAGACGCGCATTCCTAGTCCGCATCAACGATCATTCACAAACTCCGCTCGGCTAGATCACACGCTGCTCTTGTTGGGCCGGATCATTGCGCGAGGATTGCGCGTTATTGCAGTGCGGCGAGGACGGCTCTCGACAGAGGAGGTCGGCGCCAGCGCTGACCTGCCTTGTCGAACTGCCCCTCGGGGGCGCCATGTAGAGGTCGCGCCGCGGGTGCTGGTCGACGCAAGTATCGGCTACCGCTTCGACGGTGAGGGCGCGCTCCACGGCGTCGCGATCGAGGGCAGCGTCACCAACCTTACCGACAAGAAGTACATCGGGACGGTCGGGTCGAACGGCTTCAACGCCAGCGGCGACAACCAGACGTTGCTGGCGGGCGCCCTGCGCCAGTTCTTCATCTCCCTTAAAAAGGGCTTCTAGGCCGTGATCGGGATCAGGTGGGCGTGCGCGGCGGCGTTCGCATCGCTGCTGGCTCCTCTCGGCACCGCGCAGGCATCGCCGGTTGTGATGATCTCGCTCGACGGGTTGCGCCCCGACGACGTGACGCACGCCGAGGCGCGGGGGATCAAAGTTCCGAGCCTGCGCGGGCTGATGGCGCAGGGCGCCTATGCCGAAGGCGTGGTCGGCGTGCTGCCGACGCTTACCTATCCCAGTCACACGACGCTCGTCACCGGCGTGTCTCCCGCCGAACACGGCGTGTCGAACAACCTGACGTTCGACTCTCAGGCGAAGAACCAGCAGGGGTGGTACTGGTATGCCAGCGACATCCGCGTTCCGACCTTGTGGCAGGTGGCGCATGCGGCCGGGCTGCGAACGGTGAGCATCCATTGGCCGGTCACCGTCGGGGCAGCGGGTATCGACGAAAATCTGCCGCAGATCTGGCGTACGGGGACGCCGGACGACGACAAGCTGCTGGCGGCACTCCCCACCCCCGGGCTGTTGCCCCGACTTGAACATGCGCTCGGCGCTTACCAGCCCGGCATCGACGAGACCGTGGAGGGCGACGCGGTTCGGGTCAGGTTCGCACAGTTTATCCTCGCCGATCGCCCGGCATTCACAACCGTCTATCTCGCCGGCATCGACCACGAGGAGCATCGCAGCGGGCCGGGATCACCGGCAGCGAACGCCACGATCGAGAGGACCGACGCCCTCGTCGGCGCGCTGATCGCCTCGGCCCGCGCCGCGATGCCCGACGTGACGATCGTCGTCGTATCGGATCATGGCTTCCTGCCCGTCGCGACCGACATAAACCTGTTTGCCCCGTTCAGCGAGGCCGGGCTGATCACGATCGGCAGGGACGGCAAGGTCGCGTCATGGGAAGCGGAGCCTTGGATTGCATGGGGCGCGGCGACGGTGGTGCTCGCCCATCCCGAGGACGTCGCGGTGAAGGCGCGCGTGGCTGCACTGGTCACGCGGCTAGCCGCGGATCCACGCTACCACATCGCGCAAGTCTTCGATGCCGTAGAGACGCGTCGTCGCGGCGGCCCGCGCGAGGCGGCGTTCACGGTTGCACTGGCGCCGGGGTTCGAGACGGGGCGCGATCCCGGCGCTCCGCTCGCCCAGGCGTCCACGTACAAGGGTATGCACGGCTATGTGCCCGATGTGCCGGCGATGCGATCGACGCTCATCGTGGCAGGTCCTTCGCTCGCGCATCGTGGCGATCTGGGGGTTGTGGATATGCGCTCAATCGCGCGAGTCCTTGGCGTGAAGCTAACCGCAGCACAGGCCCCATCGATATTCTGATAGTTAATTCTCTAGGCGATCACCTGATTGTTCTTAGCTGCGCTTACGAGTTGCCCCAGCCAAACCTGAACATGGGGTAATCGCGGGAGCGAGCTACCTCGGTCAGCGATGGCGCGGAAGGTGGCTGTTCCCCGGTAGATGAAGGTGCGGGCTCACGACTGGCAGCCGGGTCCATACATCGGACGGAGAACAGCCATGGGTGAATATATCGGACTCGACGTTTCGCTGAAGGAGACGGCAGTATCCATTCGGCGTGACGGCAAGCGCATCTGGCGTGGCAAGTGCGCCTCGGATCCGCAGCTGCTCGCGACGCTGATCCGCAAGCATGGGCGGGAAGCGGAGCGGGTGGTGTTCGAGACGGGACCGCTGTCGATCTGGTTCTTCCATGCGCTGACCGCGGAGGGGCTGCCGGCGATCTGCATCGACGCG
>Ga0210040_10009499_pt1 | contig 11308 bp, 8 predicted proteins | sample CryGeyCG12114_NA_FD_185462 | JGI IMG/M metagenome (GOLD analysis project Ga0210040, IMG submission 185462) | Groundwater microbial communities from aquifer - Crystal Geyser CG19_WC_8/21/14_NA (SPAdes) (version 2) | ecosystem: Environmental > Aquatic > Deep subsurface > Groundwater | place: USA... | reverse complement strand
GTCGTCCTCCCGCACTTCGTACGTTCTTTCGACGCCATCTTCATCTTCATCGTCCTCGTCGAATACGACCGCAACACCTTGTCTTTCGTCGAGCTCCGCACCTTCCGCGCCGTCGGCGATGCCCGTTGCTTCGTCATCATCTTGTGCTTCATAATCCGTTATACGTTTTCCAAGGTTAACGAGCTCGTTGAATTCTTTAGGCGTCATTGTGATTCCCACCAGGTCGTCAACCTCCTTCTTCTTGTCCAAATCTTTCATTGAATCATCTTTGAGATATTCTAATATTTGATCCGCGGCGCTTCGAACGACCTCCTGCGGGACATCGCCCAAGGCGTTGGCGGTGACGGTAAGAATGAGATCGTATGTAGCACGGGTTGCAGGTGTCCTAGGTCGGTACTTGATCCCTTCGATCAGCGCATCGCCCGCAGATAGTATGCCAGTCCCCCGAGTTTGGGCAGGCTCACCCCTCTTCCGTTTCCGCTGTTCTCGCTCTAGAACGTCTTCACCTTCCCTTACCGATCCACGCTCAACTCCCTGTAGACCTTGCGCAACCTTTTTTTGTTTCGGTACATCTTCTTTGCCTGACCTCCCGCCCATGTCCCGGATATTGATTCTGCCAGCAAGAGACTCTGGGTCGCCAGTTGCCTCGTCGCCACGAGGTCTGCTCGTGAAGCGTCTGTCCGCCTGAAGGACCAGGTTGGACATCGCCGAGTACTTGTACTGGGAGACATTGTTGGGGTCCGCCATTGTTGCGATTCTAATTACACAACAAAGATGGCAAAATAAGGATTGGATCCCGAGGAACAGGAGGCGAAGTAAAGGCCACGCGCGAGGAAGGCAGACACGCACTACTTGACTGATGGCAACGACTTGTCGCAGGCAGCACGCCGCAGGTTTGAGAACTTTTGGACAGACAGGCTTGGCATATGGTCACGTGAGATGTTCGCTCAACTTGAACGATAGAGTTGATAATTACCTACCTAGGTAGGCAGGTACCTATTCTGTCCAGGGTCTGAAGCGCCACTTCACTTACCTCAAGCCTCCACCTAAGCTGATTAGCCAAAGTGCTTCTAATCAATATCGAGCGTGTTTTTTGTGGTATCTTTCTGCTCTCGAACTGTCCGAGACCACCGGTCTGTTTCACTTCTGTCACTCGTCTTTGGATTCATGAGCACCAAGCTCCCAGAACTGCACCTCCATCTCTGTGGCACGCACAAAGATGTCCACCAGCTCCTCAACCCTGCTTGGTGACTGCTTCACGATATGCTCTTCAATTAGCGCTACGGGTGAATGTCAGCGTAGCTTCCAGTCAAAGCTATCTGATACATACCTGACCCTGTTTTCACAGCCTCCTGATAGTCGTCCGCGATGTAGTTCTCAATCCACTTCCAGTATGGATTGCCTTCTCTTTTACTGCTCTCATCTACGTAGAGCCTCTGTGCAGCGATTCTATATCCAAACAGACATGGGGCAAGCGCCATCTGCAACGCCAGCCAATCCTCCGACTGGCCAACATCGAGCACATAGCGGCTGTACGCCACACATGCTAAGCTCTCCTTATGCTTGACAATCTGTTCCTTATCCAGGCCGAATTCTTTGCAATAGTCAAGATGCAGACTCATCTCCCGTTCTATGTGGAGCACAATCTGCGCCGAAGCCACGATAGCGTCCATGGACTTACTCTTGTACGCAGCTAGCGCATTGGTCCTAGCGAAATGTGTCAAATAGAGATAATCTTGGACAAGGTAGTTCTTGAACAGATCCCTGGGTAAAATGCCCTTGCCCATCTGCTGTGCAAACTCATGCTGCGTATAGTTCTTCCATATCCCCTTCACCTTGGGGTGGTCCAGCACGTATTCAATGAACCTCCCAGGGGCGAAAGGTAGTCTCTGTACAGAGTGAAAGTGGTTGATCGGTCCAGAGCCCCTGCCAATATCCTCTGCGGTTTTTATGCCTGCTTCAACGTATCGGCAGGCATTTGTGACAGCTCGATGTAGTGGCTGCTTATGTGCTAGGTTTGAGGCGATAGCGGAGGCTAGGGAGCATCCTGTGCCATGGGTGTTCTTAGATATCAAATAGTTGGATTCGATCGTGATACATTCCTTTCCGTCATAGAGCAGGTCGACTGATAGCTGTTTCTCTTTGTCGGTCGTCGCTTTCTGGTACGAGCTGGTCAATGGTATGTGGCCGCCCTTGAGGAGCACTGCTTGTGGTCCCAAGTCATACACCATTCTTACCAAAGTCTTGAGGTCATCGAGGTTCGCAGGGCTCTTGTACTGCACGTCCGCATCTCTCAAGAGTAGTGTAGCCTCAGGTATGTTGGGTGTAAGTATAGTTGTCATCGGCAAAAGCTTTTCACGTAGATTCCGAACGGCATCTCCAGGAAGTAATTGTGCGCCGCTCGTAGAGACCATTACCTTGGAAGCGCTGTGAGCGTTCACCCGGCACGATAAGGGGGGACAAAACGAACAGGATCGAGGACTAAACTTTCCACGTTGTGCTCTTGCAGCGCGCGAGTGACCTCACTGATTGTGTCGTCTGATGCCAGCATACCTTCGTATGCGTCAAGGCTGTTATCCCACCCTTACACGCAAGACTGCTCACCTATTTTGACAACGTCTGCGCCAATATCTTTCATGCAGGCATGGATTTGTTTCGCCACAAAGCTTGGGGGTGTAATATGGATATCCTCGACGCCTTGTGTATTTTGTGCTGTCAATGCTGTCGTCGCTGTCATCGCATAGCAACCATGGGCTGCCAATACCTTCTGATCAGCTTCTAGTCCGCTGTATATTGTTAGTATAGAACCCCTGTTTGCACAGTAAGGCATACGCTCCGCCGGAACTATCCGAACCAGCAATCACCAGCACCTTCGGAAGAGCCATGGTGACCTTAGTCAATCGATCAGAATTGTTTTCAAAACAATGTGATATTTGTACAAATAACCATCATGCCATGATCGTGGCAACGCTAGGTTTATAGAATAAACTCCGAATAGCAAAGTGGCATGTCGCTGATGTGTATTTCCAAGGTTGGTATCGAAGCGGGGCACGTCATTCGTGCAAGCATTAGGTGCAAACAGACTGAAAAGCAAAGCTTCCATTTCCTCGGGATAGTTACCTAGGTATGGCTTTCATTTTACACAAAGCGGCAGCACAGCATCTTGTGTATCTCAGGTCGTTCATTCATTGCGCAAGTGTCTACTAAAACAAGGTCGAGCAGGCCAACAACGTAGACTTGGATTGACCTGGGGGACCGATAGCGCCAACTACTTCAACCTCACACTCATCGTAATGCAAAGCCAAATAAACTGTCCATCTCAACCCATTGCCGTCCACACTTCTTCAAATACCCGTCGACTACAGCCTTGATGGCTTCATATCTGTCTTTGTTCGTCTCCGCCAGTACCATAACTCTGTCCTTGACATCGATATATTCGTGTTGCGACTTCGCGTTGTTCTTGGCCTTCTCCACATCGAATATGGCTGTGAAGTATAGCAGTTGGTTGTATAGTTTCTTCTCTGAATACTCGCATGCCATACGACCAAGACAGCCTTCTGCTTTGCCGTGCGGTCCCAAGCATCGATGCCCATACACAGACATTTGCCGAGTCCGATTGCCGCATGCTGGATCGTCGCAGACAAGCCAGCCTTCATAATACTTGCATGTTTGTGCTCGAATCTGCGACTCCAGTTGCGCCACTATAGACATGTTGGAAAATTTGGCCAGACATTCGGCATTTCGGCATGCGATACCTTCAGGCGAGCACATAGATATTGAATCGCAAAGACCCTCAAAGTTAGAAACTTCGCGGCACACTCGACAACGCAGGCTCAGGCGAGCAGCATCCTTGTATCGCATGCTGTCAGGTACTTGTGATTCCAGGGGGAAAATTTCGGCATTCTGCTGGTTGCTGCTGCTTGAAGTATTGATTTGGTATTTTCGGGTATCTAATCCTAGGCATTCTGCAAGACGAACAGAATCTGTGCCGGGTATGGGAGCACACAGTCGTTCGATTGGTGGAAAGATCTGCTTGAGCAGATAATATTCACAGTCTGGCACAAGTCCAGATTCTGGCTTGAGAACGTCCTGGGGCGTATATGCTCGCTTTGGTGCCGGCAGAGACTTCGTCTCTTCGCTGCCCGTTGTGACAATGTACGACATGACATCGTTGACTCGGATTGTCTTGCCACGCGCAATTTCCCTCAAAGCGACTTGTACCTGAGGCATTGATTCTGCATTGGGATATTCCTTGGGGTTCTTGCCAAGTTTCTGCTCAAAATTAGCATCAGCACAAAGGACTGTGCGACATGTACTCACTGTGTAAATCACGTATTTCTGTGCGGGTAGCGAATTTTCCCTCATTTTACTCGAAATGTCACGCAGGTATTCGTGGATCTTTTCCAGCACAACTTCGGAGTCGTCACCGGAGAGAATCTCGTTTAGTAACCTCTGAGAAATGTCCTTGGAAAGAGCGCAGTATTCTCGACGCTTCATGTCGAGACCTTTGACCTCAAGTTTGTCGACATACTTTCCATCGACTTCCGCCATGTTGATGGCCGCGTACTTTTTCTTCGCATGCAGCAAGAGGCGACGAAATACATTGTCAATGTCGATCTCTAGAAGCTTGTACCTTTCGTTCACAGTTCGCTTGAACTCGTTGCCGACCTTTAACGCTTCAGCAATGTTGTCGACACCAGTGTTGATCATAACTGAGTCAGTATCACCATAGATGACCTGCAACTGGGTGCTCTCGGCAAGCTCCTTAGTGCTTCGAAGAATTTCTCGTCCCTTGGAGGTCGTAAGCATGGCCAGTGGTCGAGCGTAAAATCGTGACTGGGTGAACCCTAAACAGCCATACATGGAGTTAGCTGTGAGTTTCAGAGCGAGCTGTTTCGTGTCCCATAACGCGAGCTGTTCGACGGTGGCGCGCTTGTCCTTCATAAGCTTCTTGACCTCTCTGCGACGATTGACAAGGTTGGCAATGAGCTTAGGAAGGACACCCTGTGCTTGATCGACAGGCACCTCCGGTACCCTCTCGTCGTTTTCGTTTTCCGAAGAGAGCGTCCGGTCCACAGTGGTGAAGCAGATATTGTACTCCTGGATGATACTGGGGTACAAACTGTTGAAGTCCATGACGAGAATGAACTTGTCGTAAAGACCTTTCTCAGGCTCGAAGACAAGGCCACCCTTATACTTGTCCTTCTTTTTGGTGTCTGTTCCCTCTTCGTCGCCGTCTTGCTCTTCGACTTTGACACGACCTTTGCCGTAGATCTTGTCAGGGCAGATATATTTGTTACGATGAAATTCGTGAAGCAAAATGTATTCGTTCCTTTCCGATCTGGTACCGCTTAGTGTGCGGGCCCAGGAATTCCCGGCAAGTTCAGTCAGAACCTTAGTCAGTGGCAGCATCTGTAACTTGATCACGAGGGCGGCAATGAAGTATGTGTCTGCGTCACAGTGACCGACGTAGTTGAGCAGGCCTTCTCGCGTCGAAGCCCAAGTCTTCAAAGCTGCCTCGTTGTCAAGCTCCCGTCGAGGGTTCTCGGGTCCAAGATATAATTCGCACATCTCGGTCAAGCTCCATTGCTGACATTTTGTCATCAGAGATCTACCCATGTCATTTGCGAGATCGCACATAAGACGTCCAGCCAGAAGTTGTCTTTCGGCGAAAAAGGTTGAGCCGCTCTTGCCGAAAGTCTTTGGCCATTCACCTCGTTTCATTCTGCCAATTCGGTGCCATCCAGGGGTCTTCTTTTCCCGAAGTCTACTGAGCAAAATGCTGTAGTCTACTTCTTGAAGCTGATGGCCTATCAGGACATCCGGATCCATCTTCTCGAATAGAGCTAAGAACTTGCTGAGCAGGAACTGTTCACTTTTCTCGAGCATAAAGGTGCCTCTTTGCTTCTTGGTCTCTGCTTCGAAGCCCACAGGATATGACGTACCGGACGGCCTCATTACTGTGAAGGTTTTCGATGGCATCTTCTCAGGTGGAGTAGAGTCGGTCAGCGAAACATTTTCGTACACTCTAGCACTGGCGACCAAGATCTCTTGCTTGTTTTCCTTTATGTTTAGCTGTGTACGGAAAGAAAGGGCCATAAGAGTCAGGCGAGGAGCTTCCAGGTTTTCTGACTCTGGCACAATCGAGATGCAATTTGGCTTTGTCACAGCACATTCGAGCTTGCACCATGAGGCATTGTTGACTGCCGTAAAGTCTGCATCCTGAATGTTGATCCAGCATGGTCCCATAATATTCTTCCACATGACAAATTGCTCGAACAGAGCCGTGTTGGTGCCAAAGACTCTCGAGAATGTTTCTCCCTGCAGATCTGCTGGCAAGGCATTCTTGTCGTATGGATAAAGGAGCTTCAAATATTCCGCTTCCTTGGGTACGTCTGGCAATTCAAAGGCATACTTTCTGGTGCAAGGCTTGACTTTGCGAGTGGTGACTTTCATTTTCGACATCAACGTGTCGATCTCGTCATAGACATGGCTCATATCGATCTCTTCAGAGGTCTCCCTGCCATTTTTGTGCCTGTACTGGCGAGGCAGGAAATATAGCTTGCGGAGAATGTTGTCAACTTTGACAAATGCACTCAGGTACTGGCCGGTACCCTTGTGCTTGACCTTGCCAAAGAGACACAAGCTGCCATTCACCTCCGTATAGTCGAGCCAAAACATGCGAAGGCTACCATCCTCTTCGATGGCATCCTGAGGCTTCATCTTTCCAAAGACGTGAGTCTCACTGGCTGGACTGCTCAGAACATTGAGTTTGCTGGTGATATTATTCCAGGACGCAGCGTCCACATCAGCGACAGCCGGAAGAGGTGGTGAGGAATTTTGTGGAGACGGTAGCTGCTTGAGCTTCTTTGATGGTTTGCTGCCCTTCATGTTGATGCTAGCAGTCACGACATCGTCGTTGCCAGTGACCTGGGCAATGTCCATAATGTCATCATCTTCCTCCTCTTTCACCTGGGTTTTGGCTTTTCGTTCTACGGCTTTTGCGATCGGCGAGGACGGCATTGGATCGCTCATCGTCAGATCGTCGTCTCCATTGTCTAGTAGGCCATCGTCATTGTCGAATGAGTTTTGTGCTGGAGGTGTCTCCACCAACTCCGTCACAGGCGGCTGATACTTGGACTGTGCAAACTTGTCTCGCTTCTGAGTAGGTGGTGGTGATAAGATGCGAACCTTACGACGAGACTCAGATTTGATTGTCTTTCTGGTATAGGTTCGTGCAGGTAGGATATTCGAGTCGACTTCGCCGAGGAGATCGGCCATAAACGCCTCGTCTTCTGCGGTAGTTTGGATCTGGGAGCATTAGTGGAAGATCAATGCAAGTCAAGGCAGTAGTACTCTTGGTTTGGGCGCGGCATTGGCCACGGGTCCATTGTTGAAGTAGTTGAGAATTTTGTGGTTGGCGCGCTCATCCTTCTCTTTATCTTCCTCGCGTTTTCTCTTTGCTGCTTTGCCCTTCAGTGGAGCTTCCTCGGCGTCGTCGCTGCTGTAGTAAGCTCGCTCTGCCTGCCACTCTTCTCGCCCGTCATCGGCATAGCCTTCGCCGTTATCGTCAATCACGAAGTCGTCTTGATCTAGACGTTTTCGGACGACTTTCTTGTAACCTTCTTCATCCACCTCATCGTAGACGGCGCCCTTGTCTTCGACTTGGTATGACTCGAGACGGGATTTGCCGGCAGCTCTCTGTGCTCGAAGCTGAGCAAGAGCAGTTCTGTGGGACATGATAAACGTATAGCAAGAGAAAAAGAGAATGTGATGATCATACAGTCAAAGGAGTATCATAGAACGAAGGATGCACACGTAGATACCTCTAGCAAGAAATGTGCATGGCGGGAGATCTCGTGGAACGCGACGCGGTGCGCGCGGTGCGCGTTCTAGCGTGATGATCGCCACGCTTGGACGATCAATTTGTCCGAGAGTTTTACAAAAGCCGAGTCACGTGATTGCGAAGTGGACAAACACAACGGACCAACGGCACCGGGTCTTCCTGGTCTTATCCAGACTCTGAAGGGCTTCAAACAGCATTCGGGTACAAAATTCATTCGTTTCGTAAATCGTCTTTATTGCAAGAAGTTCCGACCTGGAGATCTATGGGAAGCTCCATGAGACATGTTGCTAGCAAGACCGTTTCCCAGTGACAGGTGTGTGTCAAACCACATCCGTTTTCGTGCCCTCATGACAACGCCTTCGCATGCATAAACATCAACCACTTAGTTCATCTGCTTGATCATGGCATTGATGTTCTCCTCACGGTTACCGTAGTCACCGCCCTCGATGAAATGCTTGAATTTTCTAGTGTGGAAACCGCCGGTGGGATTGGACAGCTTAAATGGCCAGAGGAAGTTGCTTGCCTGCTTGAAGTTGGGTCCGACAGTGAAGACCTCGTGGATCAAATCCTCCATGCAGACAATGCCGTACTTGCCGAGGTTGTCCTCAATCAGCTGGTTGTCGGTGAGAGGAATGCGCTGCTTGTCGATCTTGCCGTAGCCACGCTTGTAGACGAGCTCGCGGACGGACTTGAGGTTGGGGTAGCCGTAGGCGATGTACGGGTTGATGATGGTCAACATCTCTTGGGTGGCCTTGGTTAGGCGGATGAAAACACCGTTGTTGATCTGAAGAAGACGGAGAAGCTGCATAATCTTTCGTGGCTTGGGAGCGATCTTGTTGATACTAGAAACAAACAGTCAGGGTGGGCCATGACTCTGATCGAAGATACATACCCTTTGATACGGATAACAAAGACAAGCTTGGGCTGCTCATCAACGAAGAATGTGCCATTCTGCTTGCTGGCGCGAGCCAAGCGGACCTTTTCGCGCTCTTGATCACGGTACTCCTTGACGTAGCTCTCCGCACGCTTGAAGATAACACCACGCTTCTCCTTGTTGGCCTAGTGTAATGAACATGTCAGCCACGCTCAGATAGCCCAATTGTATGTTCATTCATGGAATAGTTTGCTCAGCCCCGAAAGATGGTTAACGAAACGACAACATTGACCGAAGTCTAGTCGAAGTAGTGTGGTAGGTATCATCACCGTAACGCAAGATGATGGTTTGTGGAAAATGGTGGACTAACCTTCTTTCTCTTCTCAACCTCAGCGAGGCGTTGTTCCCTGGCCTTCTCTTGCGACTTTCTCTTCTTCAAGAGAGTCTCAGGTACAAGGACTTGATCCTTGGTAGGGACAGTTCTGTAGCAGGAAACGCATCAGTATGGTCCGGCTTCTGATAGACATCGCCGAGTCGGAACTGCAGCTATGGTGCGGCATTCTCGAACTGGAGACAGGCAAAAACTCGACGAAATAAATTTAGTCGGTGAGAAGTTCCGCAAAGAGCGAGCGACGTGCTCAAGCTCAGTCGACACTGACTCTCAACCAACAACACCCAGGCATAAGCCAGGAAATTTTGTTGCTTCTGTGCAGCAACCACGGACCCAAAGGTTCAACGCAGCCGCAGACTCAGCAAGCCCAATGGATTTCAAGGAAGAGATATTCGGACTCTCTACCCTCAACGTCCCAGCGCAGCGCGATCCTTCGTCGATTAAACAGTATATCGACGCTGGCTATTCGGGAAACTCGAGCTGGCGCAGGTTTGCGAACCAGCGAAAAGTGCGGACCATATCTGAGAACTTCAACGTCAGCATGGACTGAGGTGTTACTTACGACGTGGCGGATGGCTTGGTCATCTTGTCGGTCGGCGAGGCGGTTTGTCGAGATTGTGATGAGGTGAGGGAGACTTGTCGGTAGGCTTGCGAGATTTCTCAATCTTCGGAGCGCAGCTGGCAAACTCAGAGCAACCGCAAATGTGGGTGCTTGGCAGACTAGATACGCCATTACACAAATGGCTAGCGTGTCGCGCAGGAAGCACTTACCCTTGTTTCGAGGTCGCTGACCCACTCACGTGCCACTGCTTGTCACGACAACTTGACTGGCCACCAGTTTGTAGGGGTTTCTTACTTGGACAACAATCAGCTTGAGACAACGACTACGAAGACAATGCGTGCTCGCCTTGACTTCAACTAAATCCGCATTTCACTCCATGTACTCGTAAATTCGAACATGGCACATCGGAGAGGCGTAGGCCTTGGTGCTTTCTCCAACCGTGGTGCTACCGCTGAACAGTGGGCTGCTCACGGCTCGAGTCTCAAATCTGCCAACGCAGCTTCGCTACAGGCACAGCTTGAGGTCTTCCAGTCTCTCTTGCACAACTTCGCTCTTGAACATGCCGTGACCATCAAATCCAACCCAACCTTCCGTGCCGAGTTCGCACGGATGTGCAACGCTATTGGCGTCGATCCTCTAGCGGGCAGCAATGTTAAGGGCAAGAAGACCAATTCCATGTGGGCCAAGGTACTTGGTCACGATGTGAACGACTTTTACTTTTCCGTTGCTGTGCGCGTAGTAGAGCTATGTCAGGCCACAAGAGGGGAAAATGGCGGCATGCTCGGTGTCAAGGAATGCTGCGAAAGTGTCGCTAAAGGCAGGGCGATCGGGGGCGGGCTTCAAGTGTCCGAGGATGATATTCGAAGAGCTGTGGAGTCACTCAAACCCCTTGGCTCAGGGTTCAGCATTATCACAATTGCAAGCAAGCCATTCATTCGCTCCGTACCGAAAGAGCTCAACACCGATCAGGCGACGGTATTAGAGGTTTTGCAATTACTCGGAAGTGTTACTGTCTCCTTGCTCCAAATCAACCTCCGCTGGGACAAGGCACGAGCTATCACCGTCATCGAGGATCTGCTTGCAGATTCTCTGGTTTGGGTAGACATGCAATGCCCGGAGTACGAGTACTGGTCCCCTCAAAACCTCTTGAGTGAGGATGACTGAAGCTATACATTGCAAATCCCCTCGTTTTGGGCCAAAACAGCCTTCCGGACACGCCCCCTGAAGGACTCTTTCGTGGGGGTACACCCACCCATGAGACACCAAAGGAGAGGAGCGTCATAATTCTTTCATCATCAGTGCCGCAGGAACATGCCCCTACCACCTACCACCTGCCTCTCTTCAATTCCATACCCCCTTCTATGGATTAGGTTTCTTGGAATTTGTGGGCCGATCGACAGATTTGTACAGCATCGGACCAAGCACAATAACCATTGACTCGGCGCATCAGTAACTAGTACAGTACGTCTGTCTGTACTGATGTTTGTTGAGTGATGTTTGCGGGACCCCAACATATTTGGCATGCACTCTATTGAGAGTTGCGCGGTATTACTCTTGTTCGTGTTGTCGAAGACTCCACGTGCTCAATATGTCACAAGGAGATCCTAACCAAGAGCATGTTACCGATGTCAATCT